>WNFM01079574.1_pt1 | contig 35798 bp, 31 predicted proteins | sample 5400271 | NCBI WGS metagenome assembly WNFM01 (sample SAMN13153352, study PRJNA577476) | soil metagenome | isolation source: 60 cm saprolite on Douglas fir-dominated hillslope | place: USA:California | collected 2013-09-17 | reverse complement strand
AGGTGTTTCTCTTCCACGGATGGATGGACGTTTCCGCGTCCTTCCAATTCCTTGTGGACGCCTTCAGGCAGGAATGGGATGTGTACGCGCCGGACTGGCGCGGTTATGGATTGACCGATTGGGGGAAATCGGACTGCTACTGGTTTCCCGACTATCTCGCCGATCTCGATTTCATTTTGGAGCATTTTGAAGGAGAGAATTCCGTAAACCTGGTGGGCCACAGCCTGGGGGGCAACGTCGCCGCGCTCTACGCCGGCATCCGGCCGGAGCGGGTCGCGAAGCTGGTGAACCTCGAAGGCTTCGGGTTGCCGGCGACGCGGCCCGAGCAGGCGCCGAAGCGGTATTTGAGGTGGCTCGAGGAGCTGCACGAGCCTCCAGCGCTGCGCCCTTACGAGAGCTTCTCCGCGCTCGGCGAGCGTTTGCGAAAAAACAATCCAAGATTGACCCTCGAGCGCGCCGAGTTTCTCGCCCGCCACTGGGGCCGCGAAACGGGGGAGGGGAGCGTCGTGCTGCGCGGCGACCCGGCGCACAAGGTCGTCAATCCTTTGCTCTACCAGTACGAGGAGGTTCGCGCCTGCTGGCAGCAGGTCAGCGCTCCCGTGCTGTGGGTCGACGCCGCCGAATCCGATACCCTCAAGCGGATGGGCATGGACGCGGCCCAGCAGGCCGAGCGGCGCGCCGCCTTCCGCGACCTGCGCCACGTAACGGTGCCGGACGCCGGGCATATGCTGCATCACGATCAGCCGCAGGCGGTGGCACGGCTGATCGAGGGATTTCTGCGTTAATGGCTCAATTTTTTTCGATTCATCCGACGCACCCTCAGGCACGCCTAGTGCGGCGAGCAGCCGACATCCTGCGCAAGGGCGGTGTCATCGCGTATCCGACCGACTCGTGCTACGCGCTCGGCTGCCACCTGGACGACGCGAAAGCGCTCGAGCGGCTGCGGCGGATCCGGGGAATCAACGCCAGGCACCACCTCACGCTGATGTGCCGAGATCTGTCCGAGATCGCGAGGTACGCCATCGTCGACGACGCGCGCTTTCGTCTCCTGAAAGCGGCGATTCCAGGCAGCTACACCTTCATCCTGCGGGCGCGGCGCCAGGTGCCGCGGCGCGTCACCCACGCGCGCCGCAAGACGATCGGCCTGCGGGTGCCCGGGCACCGGGTGGCGCACGAACTGCTCGCCGAGCTGAACGAGCCCATCATCTCCGCCACGCTGTCGCTGCCGGGAGATCCGACGCCGCTCTCGGACGCGCAGGAAGTCAGGGCGAAGCTCGAGCACCAGCTCGATCTCGTCATCGACGCGGGGCCCTGCGGCGTCGAGCCGAGCACGGTGATCGATCTCACCGAGGATCGTCCGATCGTCGCGCGCGTCGGCAAAGGCTCGCTCGCCCCCTTCGCCGTCGAGCGCGTCTGATAAAATCGATTGTCAAAATGGACGTCACAAAATAGACACTGCCGACGTCAGCAATCTCGTTCAGACGATCGCCATCTTCGCGCTCCCGATGTTGTTCGCCATCACGTTGCATGAGGCGGCGCACGGCTACGTCGCGCGCCACTTCGGGGATATGACCGCGTATGCGCAGGGCCGTGTCAGCCTGAATCCCATCCGCCACATCGACTTTGTCGGGACCGTCGTAGTACCGCTCGTCATTTTGCTGTTCTCATACGGCAAGTTCCTGTTTGGATGGGCCAAGCCTGTCCCTGTGAACTACTCGGCGCTGAGGAAGCCTCGCCAGCACATGGCCTGGGTCGCGGCAGCCGGTCCCGGTGCAAATCTGGTGATGGCTGTTCTCTGGGCGATCAGCCTGCGCGTTTGCATCGGCATGAGCGCTCGCTCGGACGCCTGGATGCAGGTTGCTCAATTGCACGGCACGAGTGGCCTGGTGGATGCGGTGCTCAAGCACGGTGCCGGTACCGCGGAATTTCTCATTGGGGTAAGCGCGGCAGGGCTTCTCGTGAATCTAGTGCTGATGCTGCTGAATCTTCTTCCGATACTGCCGCTCGATGGGGGCAGGATCTTGGCCAGCCTGCTCCCCAGGCGCGCCGCGTGGCAGTTTACGAAGCTGGAACCCTGGGGTCTGCCGCTGCTTCTGCTCTTGATGCTGGTGCCTGTTTATGGCTCGAATGCATTGAGCATTATCCTGAGTCCCCTGCTGTTCGAATCCGACGCGCTTATCCGCGCGATCGTGCTTTGACGATGTACGAAACCCGCGTTCTCTCCGGCATGCGCCCGACGGGCAGCCTGCACCTGGGTCACTTTCACGGCGTGCTCAAGAACTGGATCCGCCTGCAGGCCGAGTATCCCTGCCTGTTCTTCGTCGCCGACTGGCACGCCCTGACCACGGACTACGCGGCGCCTGGCGATATCCCGAAGAACACCTGGGACATGGTGATCGACTGGCTCGCCTCCGGAGTCGATCCCAACCAGGCGATGCTTTTCATCCAGTCGCAGGTGAAGGAGCACGCGGAGCTGCACCTGCTGCTGTCGATGATGGCGCCGCTTGGCTGGCTGGAGCGCGTGCCGAGCTACAAGGACCAGCAGGAGAAGCTCGCCGATCGCGACCTGTCCACCTACGGCTTTCTCGGCTACCCGCTGCTGCAGTCGGCGGACATCCTGATTTACCGCGCGAAGTACGTGCCGGTAGGCGAGGACCAGGTGCCGCACGTCGAGTTCACGCGGGAGGTGGCGCGCCGCTTCAACCATCTGTACGGCCGCGAGCCAGGTTTCGAGGAGAAGGCCAAGGCGGCGGTGAAGAAAATGGGCACAAAAAAAGCGCGCCTGCTCAACGAGCTGCGCACCAAATTCCTGGAGCAGGGCGAAGCCGAGGCGCTGTCGCGGGCCCAGGCGCTGCTCGACGAGCAGCAAAATCTCGCCCGCGTCGACCGCGAGCGGCTGTACGGCTGGCTCGAGGGCGGCGGCAAGAAGATTCTGGTCGAGCCCGAAGTGCTGCTGACCGCAGCGCCCAAGATGCCGGGGCTCGACGGGCAGAAGATGTCGAAGTCGTACGGCAATACCATCTCGTTGCGCGAGGACCCCGAGGCGGTGACGAAGAAAATCCGCACCATGCCGACCGATCCGGCGCGCGTAAAGCGCACCGATCCGGGGACCCCGGAGAAATGCCCGGTCTGGTCGCTGCACCTCGTCTATTCGGACGACGAGAGGAAGAAATGGGTGCAGAAAGGCTGCACCACCGCGGGAATCGGCTGTCTCGAATGCAAGCAGCCGGTGATCGAGGCGATCAATGCCGAGCTGGCGCCGATGCGCGAGCGGGCGCAGACCTACCTCGACGACCCGACGCTGGTGAAGAACATCGTCGCCGACGGCTGCGAGAAGGCGAAGAAGCTGGCGGAAGAGACCATGCGGGAAGTTCGCGAAGCGATGGGACTGGCCTATTCATGAACGCACCGTTCGCGAGGCTCTACGGGGAGCCGGTCATCGAGTTGCCGCATGACCTCTATATTCCGCCCGACGCGCTGGAGATCGTTCTCGAGGCATTCGAGGGGCCCCTCGACCTGCTTCTTTACCTGATCCGCAAGGAGAACCTGGACATCCTCGACATCCCCATGGCGCCGCTCACGCGCCAGTACCTGGAATACGTCGAGATCATGCGGACCAGGAACCTGGAGCTCGCCGCCGAGTATCTGGTGATGGCGGCGATGCTGATGGAGATCAAATCGCGGCTGCTGCTGCCGCGGCCGCCGTCGGCCGAGTCGACCGAGGAAGATCCGCGGGCGGAGCTGGTGCGGCGCCTGCTCGAGTACGAGCGGTTCAAGAAGGCGGCGCATGAGCTGGACGAGCTGCCGCAAGTCGGCCGCGACGTCATCGCCATCTCGGTATGGATCGAGAGGTCGGTTGCGGAGCGCCTGCCGGACATCAATCCCCAGGATCTCGCCGAAGCCTGGCGCAGCCTCTTGTACCGCGCCCGCATGTCCAAGCATCACCGGATCTCCCGGGAGGAGCTGTCGGTGCGCGAGCACATGAGCGCGATCCTGCGCGCTTTGCGTGAGCGGCGGGTGCTGGAATTCGCCGAGCTGTTCGACCCGGAGCAGGGCGTCGCAGTCCTCGTCGTGACCTTCCTCGCGCTGCTCGAGCTGGCGCGCGAGCTGCTGATCGAAATCACGCAATCGGAGTGCTTTGCCCCGATTTACGTAAAATTGGGCCATGCACCGTCCTGAGGAAGCCAAGCGCATTCTCGAAGCGGCCTTGCTCGCCTCCCAGGAGCCGCTCCAGGTCCTAGAGTTGAAGCGGCTTTTCGATCAGGAGCTGAATGTCGAGACGCTGCGCAAGCTGCTCGATGAGCTGCGCGAGGAGTGGGCCGGGCGCTCGGTCGAGCTGGTCAATCTCGCCAGCGGCTGGCGCTTCCAGACCCGGGTCGAGTTCCAGCCGTTTCTCGAGCGCCTGATGCCCGAAAAGGCGCCGCGCTACTCGCGCGCCGTCATGGAAACGCTGGCGATCATCGCGTACCGCCAGCCGGTCACGCGGGGCGACATCGAGGACATCCGGGGCGTGACGGTATCCACTCAGATCGTCCAGGCCCTTGAAAACCGCGGCTGGATCGATGCCGTCGGACACCGCGAGACGCCCGGCCGACCGGCCTTGTACGCGACCACCCGAAAGTTCCTGGACGATCTCGGCCTGCGTTCCCTGCAGGAGCTTCCGCCGCTGGAAGAGATCGCCCAGACGCTCGAACTCCAACCCGCGCCTGCCCAAGTCGTTGAAAAGCAAGATTCAACACCCGACACCGGCACCGATCCCGAAGAAGCCCGCACCGGAACCGGCGGCTGACCCGCGAGGGGAGAGGCTGCAAAAGGTTCTCGCGGCCGCCGGCTTCGGGTCGCGCCGGGAAATTGAATCCTGGATCGAGGCAGGCAGGGTTACCGTAGGGGACGCGGTTGCCAAGCTCGGGGATCGAGCACTTCCCGGGGCAAAGATCGCCGTCGATGGGAAAGTCGTAAACCTTTCAACGGCGGGTCAGCCCAGGGTCCTGCTGTACCACAAGGCCGTCGGGGAGCTGGTCACGCGTAGCGACCCGGGCGGCCGCGCGACGGTCTTCTCGCGGCTGCCCCCAGGCAGGTGGGTTGCGGTGGGGCGCCTCGACATCAATTCTGCCGGCCTGCTCCTTTTCACCGATTCCGGCGAGCTGGCCAATCGTCTGATGCATCCGAGGTATGAGGTCGAGCGCGAGTACGAGGCGCGCGTGCAGGGGCGCCTGAGCCCGGATGTTCTTGAAAAACTGCGCACGGGCGTCCAACTTGAAGACGGTTCGGCTTCCTTTTCTTCCATAGCGCCGGCGCGGGAAAGGGAGGGTACCGGCAGCAATCACTGGTATCGCGTGTCCCTTCATGAAGGACGCAATCGGGAGGTGCGGCGGCTTTTCGTGGCCGTTGGCGCGCGGGTCAACCGCCTCACGCGCGTACGCTACGGCCCTGTGGAGCTGCCGCGCGATCTGCTTCCGGGGCGTTGGCTGGAGCTTGATTCCGGACGTGTCCAAGGGTTGTTAGCCGGCTAAAAAGGGGTTAAACTTCAAAAGCTTTAGTGGCAAAAGACGCAGATGGGCTTCGGCCCATTTTTTGTTTCTGGAGCCGGGAAGCGAATGGCAAGCGTCGAAGCGAAGGTGGAGCCGGCGGTGACCGGGATGGGGTATGAACTGGTCGACGTGCAGTCGTCGAACGGCGGTCGGATGTTGCGTGTGTTCATCGACAAGCCGGGCGGCATCACCGTGGACGATTGCGCGGCGGTGAGCCGGCAACTCACCCGCGTGCTGCCGGTCGAAGGAGTGGATTTCGAGCGGCTCGAGGTGTCCTCCCCAGGGCTCGACCGGCCGCTGCGCAAAGCGGGGGATTTCTCGCGGTTCGCGGGCCAGAAAGCGGAAGTGCGGATGCGAACGCCGGATGCGACGGGCCGGCGCAAGTTCGTGGGCGTTCTGAGAGGCGCCGAAGCCGGGCAGGTGAACGTGGAGCTGGAGGGGCGGCCCGATGGAAAACAGCAGGTCGCGCTCGCGCTCGACGACATAGAGCGGGCGAGGCTGATACCGGAATTGTGAGGCAATCGTGGCAACGAAAGCAGCAGCGAAGAGCGTAGCGGCGAAGATCTCGGCGGCGACCATGGCGGCGGGAAACCGCGAGCTGATCATGCTCGTGGACGTGCTCGCCAGGGAGAAGAACGTTCCGCGCGACATCGTCTTCGGCGCCCTCGAGATGGCGCTTGCCTCCGCGACGAAGAAGAAGTACTCGGACGACATCGACGTGCGCGTAGCCGTGGACAAGAACACCGGCGCGTACGACTCGTTCCGCCGCTGGAAGGTGGTTGCCGACGACGCGGAAGAGATCGTTCCGGCGCAATCGATCAAGCTGACCGAGGCGCAGGCTCGCAAGGCCGATCTGAAGCTCGACGATTACGTCGAGGAGCCGCTCGAGCCGATCGAGTTCGGCCGCATCGGCGCCCAGACCGCCAAGCAGGTCATCCTGCAGCGCATCCGCGACGCCGAGCGCGAGCAGATCCTCAACGACTTCCTGTCGCGCGGCGACGAGCTCGTCACGGGCACGGTGAAGCGCATGGAGCGGGGCAGCGCGATCATCGAGTCCGGGCGCCTGGAAGCCCTGCTGCCGCGCGAGCACATGATCCCGAAGGAAAACCTGCGCGTGGGCGACCGCGTGCGCGCCTGGGTCATGAAGATCGACCGCCAGGCGCGCGGCCCGCAGCTCATTCTGTCGCGTACCGCGCCGCAGTTCATCATGAAGCTGTTCGAGCTCGAAGTCCCCGAGATCGAGGAAGGCCTGCTGGAGATCAAGTCGGCGGCGCGCGACTCCGGCATCCGCGCCAAGATCGCGGTTTTCACCAATGACAAGCGCATCGATCCGATCGGCACCTGCGTCGGCATGCGCGGCTCGCGGGTGCAGGCGGTGACGCAGGAGCTGGCAGGCGAGCGCGTCGACATCGTGCTGTGGTCGGCCGACCCGGCGCAGTTTGTCATCGGCGCCCTGGCGCCGGCCGAAGTCTCCTCGATCGTGGTCGACGAGGAAAAGCACGCCATGGATGTAGTGGTCGACGAGGAAAACCTCGCCGTCGCGATCGGCCGCAGCGGGCAGAACGTCCGGCTCGCTTCCGAGCTCACCGGCTGGCAGATCAACCTCATGACCGAGGAAGAGTCGACCAAGAAGCAGCAGGAGGAGAGCGGCCGCATCAAGCAGCATTTCATGGAGCGGCTCGACGTCGACGAGGAAGTGGCGAACATCCTGATCGAAGAGGGCTTCTCGACGCTCGAGGAAGTGGCCTACGTGCCGATCAACGAGCTGAACGAGATCGAGGCCTTCGACGAGGGCACCGTCAACGAGCTGCGCAATCGGGCGCGCAACGCGCTGCTCGTCGCGGCGATCGCCAACGAGGAGAAGATGGAAGGCGTCGACCCCGAGCTGCTCAAGCTCGAGGGAATGGATACCCAGCTCGCGGCGAAGCTCGCCGAGGGCGGCGTCAAGACGCGGGACGATCTCGCCGATCTTGCCGTTGACGAGTTGTCGGCTCTCGCTCAGCTGGATGAAGAGAGAGCCAAAAAGCTGATCATGTCGGCGCGCGCCCATTGGAACGTGGCGCACACCAGCGTAGCCCAGTTCGCGAGCGAGTTGAAAGTTCCGCCGTCGGTGCTGCTCGAGCAGCTGCGCGCGGCAGGCGTCGACAAGAAGGTCCCCGAGGATTCGCTGAGCGAATCGGACAAGTCGCGGCTGCTCGAGTACCTGCGCAAAGCGCACGGCTCGGCCGAGGCGAAGAACAAGATCACGCTCACGCGCAAGCAGACCAGCGAGATCAAGAAGACCGACTCGACCGGCAAGTACCGGACGGTTCAGGTCGAAGTCCGCAAGAAACGCGTTTTCGTCAAGCGCGACCCGAACGAGGTGGCTGCCGCCGCCGTTGCCGCAGAGACACCCGCCGCGCCGCCTGCGGCAGGCCCTGCCATCGATTCAAAGCAGCAGGAATTGCGCGAACAGGAAGGGCGGCGTCAACAGCAGCTCGCCGAGCTTCAGGCGGCCGAGCTGCGCGGGAAGCAGGAACGGGAGCGCAAGGAAGCCGAGCAAAAGCAGGCCGAGCAGAAAAGCGCCGAGGCCCCGGGCGGAGCACCGGCGAGCGCGACGACGCTGCACGCGCCCAAAGCGAAGGCCGACGAGGCCAAAGGCGAAAAGCGGCCGAAGAAAGCCAAGACCACCACGGTGCTGCGCGACGATTCCGTTCGCCGGCGCCAGATCAAGACGCGCGGCGACGCGGGCGGCGGGGTTGGCGGCTGGCACGCGCGCGGCGGCACCCGTCATCGGGGACCCGCGAGCGGCGCCGAGCAGGCGGCCGCGGCGCAGCCTGCCGAGCTGCAGGTGCGCGAAGTGGCGGTGCCGGAGACGATTGCCGTGGGCGAGCTCGCGCACCGCATGTCGGTCAAGGCGGCCGAGCTCATCAAGGTGCTGATGAAGCTGGGCACGATGGCGACGATCAACCAGGTCCTCGACCAGGAGACCGCGATGATCGTGGTCGAGGAAATGGGCCACAAGGCGAAGCCCGCCAAGCTGGACGACCCCGAGGCCTACCTGAGCGAATCCGAAGAGCAGCAGCCGGTCACTGCCGAGCAGAAGACGCGCCCGCCGGTCGTCACCGTGATGGGCCACGTCGATCACGGCAAGACCTCGCTGCTCGATGCGATCCGGTCGACGCAAGTTGCGGCCGGAGAGGCTGGCGGCATCACCCAGCATATCGGCGCCTATCAGGTCGCCTCGCCGTCGCACGGCAAGATCACCTTCATCGATACGCCCGGCCACGCCGCCTTCACCTCGATGCGGGCACGCGGCGCCAAGGTCACCGACATCGTCGTGCTGGTGGTCGCCGCCGACGACGGAGTAATGCCCCAGACCATCGAGGCGATCAACCACGCCAAGGCGGCCGAAGTGCCGTTGGTCGTGGCCATCAACAAGATCGACAAGCACGAGGCGAACGCCGACAAGGTCAAACAGGAGCTGCTGGGGCACGGCGTCGTGCCCGAAGAGTACGGCGGCGATTCGCCGATCGTGCTGGTCTCTGCAAAAACCGGCCAGGGCGTCGACGCGCTGCTCGAGCAGCTTCTGCTTCAGGCCGAAGTGCTCGAGCTCAAGGCGCCGGTGGAGGCGTCGGCGAGGGGCGTAGTTATCGAGGCGCGGCTCGACAAGGGCAAAGGACCGGTGGCTACCCTGCTGGTGCAGTCCGGAACCCTGAACCGCGGCGACATCGTGCTCATCGGGGCGGTTCACGGCCGCGTGCGCGCGATGCTGGACGAAACCGGTAAGCCGGTTCAATCCGCCGGTCCGTCGATCCCGGTCGAGATCCAGGGGCTGTCCGAGGTGCCGCAGGCGGGCGAAGACATGGCGGTGCTCGCCGACGAGCGCAAGGCGCGCGAGATCGCGCTGTTCCGCCAGGGCAAGTTCCGCGACGTCAAGCTCTCCAGGCAGCAGGCGACCAAGCTCGAGAACATGTTCGAGAACATCGAGGGCGGGAAGAAGGTTCTCACCCTGGTGATCAAGGCCGACGTGCAGGGCTCGCAGGAAGCGCTGATCCACGCGCTGACGCAGCTCGCCACCGACGAGGTGAAAGTCAGCGTAGTGCACGCCGGCGTCGGCGGAATCACCGAGTCCGACGTCAACCTGGCCATGGCCTCGCGCGCCGTGATCATCGGCTTCAATACGCGGGCCGACGCGATGGCGCGCAAGCTGGCCGAGTCTTCCGGCATCCAGGTGCGGTACTACAACATCATTTACGAAGCCGTCGATGAGATCAAGGCGGCGCTCTCCGGCATGCTGACGCCGGAACGCAAGGAGTCGGTGCTCGGCATGGTCGAGGTGCGGCAGGTGTTCCGCATCTCGAAGATCGGCACGGTCGCGGGCTGCTACGTGCTGGAAGGGCTCGTCAAGCGCGGCGCCCAGGTGCGGGTCCTGCGGGACAACGTCGTCATCCACACCGGCGACATCGACTCGCTGAAGCGCTTCAAGGACGACGTGCGCGAGGTGAAGGCGGGCTTCGAGTGCGGCATGTCCCTCAAGAACTTCTCCGACCTCAAGGAAGGCGACCAGTTCGAAGTCTTCGAAACGGTGGAGGTCGCCCGCAGTCTGTAAAGGCGCGCTGTGAAGCGAACCCACGGACGCCCGCAGAAGCTGGGCGATCAGATCCAGCGAGAGCTGTCCGATCTGCTGCAGCGCGAGCTGCGCGACCCGCGCGTTGGCATGGTCACGATCACTTCCGTGGACGTGTCGCCCGATTTGTCGCATGCCAAGATCTTTTTTACGCTTCTCGAAAAAAATGACCTTTCAAAAACCCTGGAAGGCCTGAAACGCTCCGCCGGCTTTCTGCGCTCCCAGCTCGCCCGCCGCTTCATGATGTACACCACGCCCGAGCTGCGCTTCGTCTACGACGAATCAGTCGAGCGCGGCGATCATCTTTCGCGCCTGATCGACAGCGCCATCGGGAAGAAGAAGTGATCGACGGCGCCCTGCTGCTCGACAAGCCGGTCGGCATCAGCTCCAACCGGGCCTTGCAGGACGTGAAAAGGATCTACGCGGTCAGGAAAGCAGGGCACGCCGGCACTCTGGATCCGCTCGCCTCGGGCCTGCTGCTCGTGCTGTTCGGCGAGGCAACCAAATTCGCCGGCCCGCTCCTCGATGCGGACAAGGAATACCTCGCGACCGTGAAGCTCGGAGAAAAGACCGCCACGGGCGACGCGGAAGGCGAAGTGATCGAACGCCGGTCGGCGCAAGTACCTGAAAGCAAAATTCAGGAGATTCTCGAAAGGTTCAAAGGCGCGATCGAGCAGGTTCCGCCGATGTACTCGGCGCTCAAGCGGGACGGGGTGCCGCTCTACGCGCTGGCGCGCAAGGGCGAGAGCGTGCCGCGGGCGCCGCGCAGCGTGGCGATCGCGGAGCTGGAGCAGATCCGTTTCAGGGCTCCGCTCCTCGAGCTTCGCGTCCGCTGCAGCAAAGGCACCTATGTCCGCACGCTTGCCGAGGACATCGCCGCGGCGCTCGGCACGGTGGGGCATCTTGCAGCGCTTCGCCGTACCGCTTCGGGCGGCTTTCAGGTCAAGGACGCCGTGACCCTGGAGCGTCTGGAAAAGATGGACGAAAAGCAGCTCGGCGACCGGCTTATTCCGTTGAGTGGGCTGCTTGTGGGCCTGCCGCGGGCGCAGCTCGATCCCGCGGCGGAAGGCCGGTTTCGCAAAGGCCAGACGCTTCCTTTCGAAGGACCGGGAGGTCTGTGCGGCGTCTATGGCCGGGACGGCGTCATCGGGCTGGGAAGGGCCGAGGCGGGGCAGCTGCACCCGGTCCGGCTTACCGCCTCGCAAGACGCTGAATAACATCAAAAAACCTTGTGATCGGCGCCATCCTTCGCTAGAATCGCCGGCTCACAAGAGACGAGATAGCGGAGAGACTGAGAATGGTCATGCAGGTCGCGCAGAAGGCGCAGGTCGTCAAGACTTACCAGCGCACGGCAAAAGACACCGGGTCGACGGAAGTGCAGGTGGCGCTCCTTACCGAGCGCATCAACAGCCTGACCGACCATTTCAAGTCGCACGTCAAGGACTTTCATTCGCGGCGCGGGCTCCTCAAGATGGTGAGCCAGCGCCGCAAGCTGCTCGATTATCTGAAGTTCAAGGACGCGGACAAGTACCGCGACCTGATCGAGAAGCTGGGCCTACGCAAGTAATTTCCCGATGTCGCAGTAACTGGACGTTCATCGAATCGGTGGGCGTCTTTTTTATTTGCGCGTCCTGACAAAGGATTCACTTTGAACCCCATCAAGAAAACGTTTACCTACGGCAGCCACCAGGTCACCCTCGAAACCGGCGAGATCGCGCGCCAGGCGCACGGCTCGGTCGTCTGCACCATGGACGACACCGTGGTTCTCGCCGCCGTGACGGCGTCGAAAACCGCCAAGCCGGGACAGGATTTCTTCCCGCTGACCGTCGACTACGCCGAGAAGACCTATGCCGCGGGCAAGATCCCGGGCGGCTTCTTCAAGCGCGAAGGCCGCCCCACGGAGAAAGAGACGCTGACCTCGCGCCTCATCGATCGGCCGATCCGGCCGCTGTTCCCGGACGGCTTCTATAACGAAATCCAGGTCGTGGCGCAGGTGCTGTCGCTCAACCCCGAAGTGGATTCGGACATCCCGGCGATGATCGCGGTGTCCGCGGCGCTGACCCTTTCGGGAGTGCCGTTCAGCGGCCCGATCGGCGCGTGCCGCGTCGGCTATCTCGACGGCCAGTACGTCCTCAACCCGACCGCGACCCAGCTGAAAGAATCGAAGCTGAACCTGGTGGTCGCAGGCACGGAGCAGGGCGTGATGATGGTCGAGTCCGAGGCGCTCGAGCTTTCCGAGGACGTGATGCTCGGCGGCGTGGTGTACGGCCACGAGCAGATGCAGGCCGCGATCCAGGCGATCCACTCGTTGGCAGAGGTCGCCGCCAAACCCGCCTGGGAGTGGACGGCGCCGCCCAAGGACGAGGCGCTGATCGCGAAAGTGAAGGCGCTGGCGGAGAGCGACTTGCGTGAGGCGTTCCGCCTCAAGCAGAAGAAGGCGCGCTCCGAAGCCATCGATGCCATCTGGAAGCGCGTCTTCGACGGCGTCGGGGTCGGCACCGAGGGCGGGCCGGTCGCCCAGACCGTGAAGGACATCGCCTTCAACCTCGAATCATCCATCGTGCGCAGCCAGATCCTGGACGGCGAAGCGCGCATCGACGGCCGTGATACGCGCACCGTGCGGCCGATTACCTGCCGCGTCGGCGTTTTGCCGCGCACCCACGGCTCGGCGCTCTTCACCCGCGGCGAGACGCAGGCGCTGGTCACCGTGACGCTCGGCACCGGGCGCGACGAGCAGATCATCGACGCGCTCGCCGGCGAGTACCGCGAGCGCTTCATGTTCCACTACAACATGCCGCCGTACGCCACCGGCGAGACGGGGCGCTACGGCTTCACCAAGCGGCGCGAGATCGGCCACGGCCGCCTCGCCAAGCGCGCGCTGGTCGGCCTGCTGCCCAAGGCGGAGGATTTCGGCTACTCGCTGCGCGTCGTGTCCGAGATCACCGAATCGAACGGCTCCTCGTCCATGGCATCGGTGTGCGGCGGCAGCCTGGCGCTGATGGATGCCGGCGTGCCGATCAAGGCGCACGTCGCGGGCATCGCCATGGGCCTGATCAAGGAGGGCAACCGCTTCGCTGTGCTGTCCGACATCCTCGGCGACGAAGATCACCTCGGCGACATGGACTTCAAGGTCGCGGGCACGGAGCAGGGCGTCACTGCGCTGCAGATGGATCTGAAGATCGAGTCCATCAACAAGGGCATCATGAAGATCGCGCTCGACCAGGCGCGCGAGGCGCGCCTTGGCATCCTGCAGATCATGAAAACGGGCATCGAAGGCTCGCGCGCCGAGCTTTCCAGCTTCGCGCCGCGCATCATCAAGATCAAGATCAACCCGGACAAGATCCGCGACGTCATCGGCAAGGGCGGCGTGGTCATCCGCGGCATCCAGGAAGAGACCGGCACCACCATCGAGATCGAGGACGACGGCACGATTTCGATCGCCTGCGTCGTCGCCGAAGGCGGCGAAGCGGCGAAGAAGCGCATCCAGGACATCACCGCCGACGTCGAGGTGGGCAAGATCTACGAGGGCCCGGTGCTGCGCCTGCTGGACTTCGGCGCGATCGTGCAGCTGCTGCCGGGCCGCGACGGCCTGCTGCACATCTCGCAGATCAGCAACGAGCGCGTCAACGCCGTCTCCGACCACCTGAAGGAAGGCCAGATCGTGAAGGTCAAGGTGCTCGAGGCGGACGACAAGGGGCGCGTCAGGCTCTCCATGAAAGCCGTCAACGCGCAGGAAACCGCTAAGTCGGGCTGATTACTTCGCTACTTGCCGTTCCCTGAGCTCATCGAGCGTCTTGCAGTCGATGCACAGGGTAGCGGTAGGTCTCGCTTCCAGTCGCTTGAGGCCGATCTCGACGCCGCAGCTTTCGCAGTAGCCGTACTCGTTGGCGTCGATGCGCGCGATGGTCTCGTCGATCTTCTTGATCAGCTTGCGCTCCCGGTCGCGGTTGCGCAGCTCCAGCGCCATGTCGGACTCCTGGCTGGCGCGGTCGTTCGGGTCGGCGAACACGGTCGCCTCGTCCTGCATCGTATGCACCGTGCGATCGATCTCTTCCGACAGCTCGGCCTTCAGCGCTTCCAGGATTTTCCGGAAGTGCTTGCGCTGCTGCGTATTCATGTACTCCTCGCCCTTCTTCGAGGCGTAGGGCGTGAAGCTTTTCCGTGTGAGTTCTACGGCCATTTCAGATAGGACCCTGAAAAACAGAGGCGACGTTGTATCAGAAACACCCCCTCGCCGCAAGCAAACCGAATTGCTCTGGCAGTGCTCCGAGAGTATCATTTGGCCCCTTTTTCGGGGTGTGGCGCAGCCTGGTAGCGCGCTTGCTTTGGGAGCAAGATGTCAGAGGTTCAAATCCTCTCACCCCGACCAGGTTCAGAGCGCCTGCGCGATGTAGGACCGGCTGCCCGTAGCTCAACCGGATAGAGCACCAGCCTTCTAAGCTGGGGGTTGTGGGTTCGAGTCCCGCCGGGCAGGCCAGAACAGAGTTTTGTAAAGCAATGGTGACCGTAGCTCAACGGTAGAGTCCTGGATTGTGATTCCAGTTGTTGTGGGTTCGAATCCCATCGGTCACCCCAGTTCCTCGCGCCGCAGGATGAACACCGACTCCTGCGGCCACCTGAACGGCAGCTTCGGATAGGCGCGCTCGAGCGCCTTGCGGCCATCGCCGATTTCGCAGACAAGCGATCCGCCGGGACGCAGATGCCCTTTGGCGTTTTCAATTATTTCTCGTACAAGGGAAAGACCGTCGCTGCCGCCTGCGAGCGCCATGCTGGGTTCGTGGCGGTATTCCGCGGGAAGGGCGCGCATTGCCTTCCGGTCGACGTAAGGCGGGTTGGTGATGATTAGGTCGTAGGTCCCGCTGATTGCCTCGAAGAGATTCGAGCGGATCAATTTGATCCTGTTCTTGATTTTGTAGCCCGCGACGTTCTTGGCTGTGACTTCGAGCACCGCCTTCGATAGATCCACCGCGTCGACGCCCGCACGAGGAAAGGCTAGGGCGGCGAGTATCGCGAGGCAGCCAGAGCCGGTGCACAAATCGAGCACGCGCTTCGGCTTGCCGAGGCTTTTCAGCAGGAACGCGATGTGCGACCTGGGAATGATGACCCGCCTGTCGACATAGAACGCGTGGCCGTCGAGCCAGGCTTCGTTGAGCAGGTATGCAGTCGGTATCCGCTTTTCGATCCTTTTTCGAATCAACGATTCGATTTTCTTTACTTGCGGGCGCGTGGTTTCACGGGTGGGGGAGACGTCGAAAGGCAAGCGCAGCGCCCGAAGGACCAGAAACGCGGCTTCGTCGCGCGCATTGTCGGTGCCGTGGCCGTAGTGCAGCCTCGCGGCGCGGAATCTCTTCTCCGCGCTCCTGATCAGCTCACCAAGGGTCAAGGCAGGAGGGCGCGCAGCGTGTCGAGGTAGATTCGCCCGAGCTGCTCGAGCGCATCGACCTCGATGGACTCGTTCAGCATGTGGATGCTCGCGTTGACCGGGCCGAGCTCGACCACTTGCGGGCAGACATCGACGATGAAGCGCGCGTCGGAGGTGCCGCCGGTCGTCGAAGGCTCGGGAACGCGGCCGGTGTTCCGTTTCACCGCTTGGGAGACGACCTCGACAAGCCTGCCGCGCTGCGTGATGAACGGCCGGGCGCCGAGGGTCCAGCTGACCGAATACTCGAGGTCGTGCTTCTTCAGCACCGCCTCGACGCGTTCCCTCAGCGAGGCTTCGCTGCTTTCCGTGGAGAAGCGGAAATTGAAATCGACTTCGACCGAGCCCGGCACGACATTCGCGGCGCCGGTGCCGGCATGGATGTTCGAAACCTGCCAGGTGGTGGGCGGAAAGCGCTCGTTGCCCGAATCCCATTTCGTCTTCGCCAGCTCCGCCAGCGCCGGGGCGAGCTGGTGCACCGGATTGCGCGCCAGGTGAGGGTAGGCAACGTGGCCCTGGATCCCGCGCACCGTCAGCTTGCCGGACAGCGATCCCCGCCTGCCGTGCTTGATCATGTCGCCGAGAGCGTCGACCGAAGTCGGTTCGCCGACGATGCAATAGTCGATCCTCTCGTTTCTGCGTTTCAGCGCTTCGACCACGCGCGCGGTCCCGTCCACGGCCGGGCCTTCCTCGTCGGAGGTGAGGAGAAGGGCGATCGAACCCGAATGATCAGGGTTTTCCTTCAGAAACATTTCTGTAGCCACGACGAAGGCAGCAATCGAGGACTTCATGTCGGCGGCGCCGCGCCCGTAGAGCCGGCCGTCGCGCAGCGTCGGAACGAACGGGTCGGAGTGCCACTCGGAGAGCGGCCCGGTGGGCACGACATCGGTGTGGCCGGCGAAGCAGACGAGGGGTTGCCCGGTGCCGCGGCGCGCCCAGAGGTTTTGCACCGCGCCGAACGGCATCGGCTCGCAGCGGAACCCGGTCCGCTGGAGCCGCGCGGCGATCAGTTCCTGGCAGCCCCCGTCTTCCGGGGTGACTGACTTGCGGGCGATGAGCTGTCTGGCGAGCTGCAGAGTCGCAGGCTCGCCCGCGGCGCCCGCCTCAGGCATTCATGTCGATCTTGAAATTGTCGAAGGACTTGTCCACCCCGCCGGCCGACAGCATTTCCTTCTTCTCAGGAGTTGCGGGCTTTGCCCCGGCGGGCGACTTGCCGCCAGAAGCCGTGATCTCGCCGGCAGTGGCCTGGTTGATGAGCCACAGCATGTTGGTCGCGGAGTCGGCGTTCGCCATGGCTTCCTCCTGCGTGATCTTGCCCTCCATGAACAGCTTGAACAGCGCCTGCTCGAAGGTCTGCGAGCCCGGCGCCATGCTTTTCTCGAGTGCTTCCTTGATCTCGTTGATCTCGCCCTTCTCGATCAGCTCGGCGATGTGCCGGGTGTTGAGCAGCACCTCGACCGCGACCACGCGCGCGCCGGTCTTCGTGCGCACCAGGCGCTGCGAGATCACGGCGGCGAGCGCCGCCGACAGGTCGAGCAGCAAGCTGGGACGGTTCTCGAGCGGGTAGAAGTTGATGATCCGGTTCATCGCGTGGTAGCTGTTGTTCGCGTGCAGCGTGGCGAGGCACAGGTGGCCCGACTGCGAGTAGGCGAGCGACATGCCCATCGCCTGCTTGTCGCGGATCTCGCCGATCAGGATGCAATCGGGCGCCTGGCGCAGCGCGTTCTTCAGCGCGATCTCGAACGCCTTGGTGTCGGTCCCGACCTCGCGCTGATTCACGATGGCCTTCTTGTTGGTGAAGATGAACTCCACCGGGTCTTCGAGAGTCAGGATGTGGCCGGACTTGAGCCCGTTGCGGTAGTCGAGCATCGCGGCGAGCGACGTCGACTTGCCGCATCCGGTCGCGCCGACCATGAGAATCAGCCCGCGCTTCTGCATGATGATTTCCTTCAGGACCTCGGGCAATCCCAGCGAGTCGAGCGGCGGGATGCTGCCCGGGATGTAACGCACCACGACCGCCGGCGAGCCCTTCTGGCGGAAGGCGCTGATGCGGAAGCTGCCGACGCCCTCGAGGGCGAAGGCGGTGTTCATCTCCATCTCGTCTTCGTATTCCTTGACCTGGCGCTCGGTGAGCACCTCGTACAGGAGCTGGCTGACCGTATCGGGCGTCATCATGGTCTGGTTGACCGGGACCAGCTGGCCGTTGATCTTGATGTTGATCGGCGCGCCGACCGAAATGAAGATGTCCGACGCCTTCTTGTCGGCCATGATCTGGAACAGCCGTTTCATTGCGGACATTTCAGCCCCCCCTGCGTTTGCATGTCCTGATTCAAATTCATTGTACTTTAATCGCCCCGGAGAAGATCGTTCAGGCTGGTCTTGGCGCGTGTCTTGGCGTCGACCTTTTTTACTATCACCGCACAATACAGGCTGTATTTGCCGTCGGGCGAGGGAATACTTCCGGAAACCACTACCGAGCCGGCCGGCACCCGGCCGTACAGGATCTCCCCGGTGGCGCGGTCCAGGATGCGGGTGCTCTGGCCGAGGAAGACGCCCATGGAAATGACGCTGTTCTCCTCGACGATGACGCCTTCGACCACCTCCGAGCGCGCCCCGATGAAGCAGTTGTCCTCGACGATCACCGGATTGGCCTGCACCGGCTCGAGCACGCCGCCGATTCCTACGCCGCCCGACAGGTGCACGTTCTTGCCGATCTGGGCGCAGGAGCCCACCGTCGCCCAGGTATCGACCATCGTGCCTTCATCGACGTAGGCCCCGATATTGACGAAGGAGGGCATGAGAACGACGTTCTTCGCGATGTAGGCGCCCCGCCGGGCCGCGGCAGGCGGGACGACACGGAAGCCGCCCTTCTTGAAATTGAAGGACTCGAATTTTGACGGCACCTTGTCGTAATAGCGGTGGTCGATCACGCGGTTGTCCGCAAAGCGGAAGGACAGCAGGACCGCCTTCTTGATCCACTGGTGGGTAACCCACCCGCCGGCTGACTTTTCCGCCACCCGCAGCTTCCCGGAATCGAGCCCGGCGATGACGTGCTCGACCGCCCGGCGCAGCGCTGCCGGCGCCTTGGCTGGATTGAGCGAGGCACGGCTCTCCCAGGCTTCGTCGATGATCTTGCGGTTGCTGTCCATGCCTCTATAGGGTACGTGCAAACTGCATCATGCGCTCGGCCGCCTCGATGCATTCGGCGAGGGGCGGCACGAGTGCCACCCGGACGCGGTTTCGCCCTGGGTTCTCTCCCGCGACGTCGCGCGCCAGGAAGCTGCCGGGAAGGACCATGACGTTGCGCTCGGCGTGCAGGCGGCGGGTGAAGTCGCGGTCGTCGATCGGCGTGCGCATCCAGAGATAAAAGGCGCCGTCGGGCATGTCGGCCTGCAGGGGCGCGTTTACGAGGGGCAGGACGGCCTTGAACTTCTCCACGTACAGGCGCCGGTTTTCCTCGACGTGCTTTTCGTCGCCCCAGGCGGCGATCGAGGCTTTTTGCACGGCGACGCTCATCGCCGAGCCGTGGTAGGTCCGGTAGAGGAGGAAGGCCTTGAGAAGCGCGGCGTCGCCGGCGACGAACCCGGAGCGCATGCCCGGCACATTCGAGCGCTTGGAGAGGCTGGAGAACATCACCAGCCGCTCATAGTTCTTCCTGTTCAGTCTGAATGCGGCTTGCAGGGCGCCGAGCGAAGGCGCCTTGTAGTAGAGCTCGGAATAGCACTCGTCGGAGGCGATGATGAAGCCGTGGCGGTCCTGCAGCTCAAACAGCCGCTTCCATTCCTCGATTGAAAGAATCTTCCCGGTTGGATTGCCGGGAGAGCATGCATACACAAGCTGCACGCCTTTCCAGTCTTCTACCTTCAGAAGATCTTCCGCGTAGACGGGCGTAGCCCCGGCCAGCAGCGCGGCGCCCTCGTAGATTTGGTAGAAGGGGTTGGGGCAGACCACCTTCGGTCTTTCCGTCGGGTCGATTACTGTCTGGGCAAACGCAAATAAGGCCTCGCGCGAGCCGTTGACGGGCAGGATCTGGGTTTCGGGATCCGGCGCCGGTATCGCGTAGCGGCGGGCCAGCCACCCGGAGATGGCCTTTCTCAGTTCCGGCAGACCGATCGATCTCGGGTAGGTCGCGAGACCGTCGAGGGCGCCGACCAAGGCGTCCTTGATGAACTGCGGGGTCGGGTGCTTGGGCTCGCCGATCGACAGGTCGATCGGTTTGCGCCTAGGGTCGGGCGTAGTGCCCGCGATCAATGCCCTGACCCGCTCGAACGGATAGGGCTGGAGCCTTGCGAGCAGCGGGTTCAAGGCTTTTCTTTCCAGCCTTTCTTTCGGTGCTCTGCCACGACCGAGGTGTGAATTCCGCCGCGCACGTTGAACTTCGCTTCGAGGCGCAGGTAGCGGGGCCGGATGGCCTTTGCGATGTCGGAGAGGATTCGGTTCGTCACCGCCTCGTGGAACACGCCCTCGTTGCGGTACGACCAGACGTAGAGTTTGAGCGATTTCAGCTCGACGCAGACGCGGTCGGGAACATAGTCGAGAACCAGCGTCGCGAAGTCCGGCTGCCCGGTCATCGGGCAGAGGCAGGTGAACTCCGGGATCTCCATGTGGATCCGGTAGTCGCGCTCCGGCGCCGGATTGGGAAAAGTTTCCAGCCGCTTGCTGGGACGCGAAGGCATGACTTGGTCCCGCTTTTTGGACCCGAAAAACGAGCGGCGGATGTTATCATTTTTTCCGTGCGACTAACTCAGATCAAGCTGTCAGGCTTCAAGTCCTTCGTCGATCCAACCTCGATTCATGTGCCAGGCCAGCTGGTCGGCGTCGTCGGCCCGAACGGCTGCGGAAAATCGAACGTCATAGACGCGGTGCGCTGGGTGCTCGGCGAGTCGCGGGCCTCGGCGCTGCGCGGCGATTCGATGCAGGACGTGATCTTCAACGGCTCGGGAAACCGCCAGCCGCTGGCGCGCGCCGCCGTCGAGCTGATCTTCGACAATACCCTTGGCCGCGCCGGCGGCCAGTGGTCGCAGTACGCCGAAATCTCGGTCAAGCGCATCCTGCAGCGCGACGGCGAGTCGTCCTATTACATCAACGGCACCCATGTGCGCCGGCGGGACATCACCGACATCTTCCTCGGCACCGGCCTCGGTCCGCGCGCCTACGCCATCATCGAGCAAGGGATGATCTCGCGCGTCATCGAGGCGAAGCCGGAGGAGCTGCGGGTGTTCCTCGAGGAGGCGGCGGGGGTCTCCAAATACAAGGAGCGCCGCCGGGAGACCGAGAGCCGCCTGGCCGGCACGCGCGACAACCTGGCACGCATCTCCGACATCCGGCTCGAGCTCGGCGCGCAGCTGGAGAAGCTGGAGGCGCAGGCGCAGATCGCTTCGCGCTACAAGGAATTCCATTCGGATCTGCAGCTCAAGCAGCACCTGCTGTGGTATTTGCGCCGCCGCGACGCCGCGGCGGAGCGCGAGCGCCACGGCGCCGAGCTGGCGAAGACCGGCAACGCGCTGGAGGCCGAAAACGCGGAGCTCAGAAGCATCGAGTCCCGGCTCGAGAGCGCGCGCGCCGCGCATTTCAGCGCCGGGGACGGGATGAATTCCGCGCAGGCGGCGTTGTACGCGGCCAACGCGGAGGTCGCGCGGCACGAATCCGAGCTTCGCCACGCCGAGGAGACGCGCCAGCGCCTCGAGAACCAGCACACCGAGCGCCGTATGCAGCTCGGCCAGTGGCGCGAGCAGCGCGCGCAGCTTACCCAGGCGCTCCACACGTGGGCGGCGCGCGCCGGCAGCGCAAAACAGACGGCTTCCGAGAAGAAGAAAGGGCTTGAAAGAGAAAACGCGCGCCTGCCGCAAGCCGAGCAGGGGTTTCGAGCGGCGCAGGAGCGGCTTGACGAAGCGCGCAGCGAGCTGATGCAAGCGGAAAGCCGCCTGCAGCTGGAACATGCGAACCTCGCCCATTTCGAGCGCGGCAAGCAAGCTCTGGAGCAGCGCCGCGAGCGTCTGGCAACCGAGTTGCAGACCTTGGCGGCGCCCGAGGGCCGCGCGGCCAAGGCGCTGGCGGCCAGGCTGGCCGAGCTGGAGGCCGCTGTGCGCGCGGCGCAGGGCTCGGTGGAGGCGCTGCAGACCGAGTGCGCTTCCCTCGAGCAGCGACGCGCCGCGGCAGGCGAGACGCTCGGCGAAGCGCAGCGCGAGCACGCTGCGGCGGCGGCGCAGCTCGCGACGCTCCGCCAGATCCAGGCCGACGCGGAGGACAGCGCGCCGCTTCGCGAATGGGTCGAGCGCCATGGCTTCGGGTCGGTGTCGCGGCTGTGGCAGAAGCTGCGCATCGATCCCGGCTGGGAAACGGCGGTCGAGTCGGTGCTGCGCGAGCGGTTGCATGCGCTTGAGATCGCCGACGCCTCCCGTTTCGCCGCCGTGCTGGCGGACCGGCCGCCGGTCCGGGCGAGCATTTTCGAGCATGGCACGCGCGGCAGCGTCGCGGCGGCCGCTGGATTGCCGCTTGCCGCCAAGATCCATGCCTCCGATCCGGCCGTGTCCGGCGCGCTTGCCGACTGGCTGTCGGGAGTGCTTGCCGTGGAAGGAACGCCCGATCGCAAGCTGCGCGAAGCCCTGCCGCCGGGCACGGTCCTGGTCAACCGGGAGGGCCATCAGTTCACGCGCCATACAGTGAGCTTTCATGCGCCCGATCCGGCCGACGCAGGCCTGCTCGCGCGCCAGGTGGAAATCGAGGAGATCGACCGGCGCTGCGGTTTTCTTCTCAAAAGCCTTCAGGAAGCAAAAAGCAATCTCGAGAAAACCGAAGCCGAAGCGACGGAGCGGAATACGGCGCTGCACGATGCGCAGATCGGGCAGCTCAAGGCGAAGCAGGCCGAGGAACGCTACCGCGAGCGCAGCGCGCTGGTGCAGGCCGAGATGGCGGAGGTCGAGCGCGAAGCGGCTGCCGGGCGCGAGGCGCTTGCCGCCGGCGAAGCCAAGGTCGCGCGCATCGGCAAGGAAATCGCGCAGGCCGGCGAAGGGCTCGAGACGGCAAGCGTCGCGCACCTGGCGGCGGAAACGGCGCTCGCCGGACAGCGCCGCGCCGTGCAGCAGGCCGAGCGCGAGGCGCAGGATGCCGTCTTCGGCGAGCGCGAGTGCGTTTCCAAGATCGCCGAGAGCGACAGCTCGGTGAAGGTCATCGACCAGCAGATCGAGCGCGCCGAGGCCGAGATCACGAAGCTCACCAAGGAGCTCGCCGCCGACCCGATTCCGGACGTGCGGCACGCGCTCGACGCCGCCGTCGAGGTCAGGCTTTCTTCCGAGAAAAATCTTGCGAAAGCGCGCAACGCGGTCGAAGCCGCGGCAGGCGCGCTGCGCGAGCTCGAAGAGGCGAGGCTGCAGGTCGACGGGCGCGTCGCCCCGCTGCGCGAGCGGCTCGGCGAGCTGCGCCTCAAGGAGCAGGCGGCGCAGCTCAATTCCGAGCAGTTCGCGACGCAGCTGCGCGAGGCCAACGCCGACGAAGCGCTGCTCGCCGCGGAGTCGGAGCGCGCGCCCCGGCCGTCGACGCTGCAGGGCGAGCTCACCCGGCTCGCGCAGGCGATCAGCGAGCTCGGCGCGGTCAACCTGGCGGCGCTCGAAGAGCTGAGCACCAGCAAGGAGCGCAAAGGCTTCCTCGACTCCCAGGCCGCGGACCTCGAAGAGGCCGTGCACACCCTGGAAGACGCGATCCGGCGCATCGACCGGGAGACGCGCGAGCTGCTGCGCGAGACCTTCGACAGCGTCAATCGGCACTTCGGCTCGCTGTTCCCGACGCTGTTCGGCGGCGGCGAAGCGAAGCTCATCATGACGGGCGAGGAAATCCTCGACGCCGGCGTCCAGGTCATGGCGCAGCCGCCCGGCAAGCGCAACACCAGCATCCATCTGCTCTCCGGCGGCGAGAAGGCGCTCACCGCGATCTCGCTCGTCTTCTCGCTGTTCCAGCTCAACCCGGCGCCGTTCTGCCTGCTCGACGAGGTCGACGCCCCGCTTGACGACAGCAACACGCAGCGCTTCTGCGAGCTGGTGAAGCGCATGTCGGCGCAGACGCAGTTCCTGTTCATCAGCCACAACAAGATCTCGATGGAGATGGCCGAGCAGCTGATCGGCGTCACGATGCCGGAGTCGGGCGTATCGCGCGTAGTCGCGGTCGACATCGAGGAGGCGCTCCGCATCCGGGAGGAGCTGGCCGCCTGACCGATCTCCAGCTTGGTCTGCTCGTGCTCGGCGGCACGGCCGTTGTCGGCGTGCTGGCGTACAACTATATCCAGGAACGCTCGGTCAGGCGCGGTGCGGAGCGCGTGTTCCGCTCTTCCCATTCCGACGTTCTTCTCGACGAGCACGCGACGCGGCGCGAGCCGGCTCTCGACAAGCCTCTTTTCCATGAAAGACAGCCGCAACCGTCCGACGCCATGCCGGACGAGCGCGTGGACTACGTCATCGTGCTCAGGACCGCGGTCGGGATCTCGTGCGCAGCGGTGCTCGAGCCGTGGCGCGCGATCGAGCACCGGTTCGGCAGGCGCGCGCTGCTCGCCGGCTCCGAGGGCAGCGGCTGGCGCAGGATCCTGCAAGGCGATTTCGGCAGCTGCACTGCGTTGCGCGCCGCGCTGCAGATCGTGAGCCGAAGCGGCGTCGTGGCTGACGCCGAGCTGCTCGAGTTCCGCTCCGCGGTGGAAACCCTCGCCGCGCGAATCGGCGCCTCGGTCGCCGCGCCCGAGATGCGGCTGGCTCTCGAGGCGGCGCGCGAGCTGGACAGGCGCTGCGCGCAAGCCGACGTCCAGGTGGCGCTGCATGTCATCGGCGAGCTGGACACGGCGGCGGTCGACGCGGCGCTCGCCGGGGGCGCGGGTGATTCGCCGTTTCAGCTGGCGCGGCGCGGCGACGGGCTGACGCTGGTCCTGGACGTACCGCGCGTACCGGACATTGCGCGCAGCTATCAGGCCATGGCGCGGATGGCGACGCATCTGGCGGGGACTCTGGGCGGCCGGGTGGCCGACGACCGCGGCAACGCCCTCGACGAGCGCGCGCTCGCTGCCATCGGCGCCGAGCTGGAGCCGATGCGCCGTCAACTCGCGGAAAGCGGCATCGAGCCCGGGAGCCCGCTGGCGCTGCGACTCTTCTCATGAAGGCTCCCAAGGAGGTTTTTCGAAGAGCCGAAGAGCTTCGCCGGCTGCTCGAGCATCACAACCGGCTCTACTACGGCAAGGATGATCCGGAGATCACCGACGCTGAATACGATCGCCTGTTTCAAGAACTAAGCAAAATTGAAGAACAGCATGGCGAGCTTCGTACGCCCGACTCCCCGACGCAGCGCGTCGGCGGCGCGCCATTGGAAGGTCTGGAGCCGGTGCGCCACGACCTGCCGATGCTGTCGATCCGCACGGAGACCGATACCGAGGATTCCGGGGCGGCGAGCTTCGATGCGCGGATCCTGCGTGAGCTCGGAGCGGACGCGGCGCCTGTCGAGTATGCCGCGGAACCCAAGTTCGACGGCGCGGCGCTCAGCCTGCTCTACGAGGATGGAGTCCTGGCGCGCGCGGCGACCCGCGGCGACGGCGAAGTCGGGGAGAACGTCACTCAGAACGTTCGCACCATCCGCAGCATACCTCTGCGCCTTAAGGGCAAGGCGGCGCGGCGGCTGGAAGTGCGCGGCGAGGTCTACATGAACCGCAGGGATTTCGAGCGGCTGAACGAGCGACAGCAGGCCAGCGGCGGCAAGGTGTTCGTCAACCCGCGCAATGCGGCCGCAGGAGCGCTGCGGCAACTCGATCCGAAGCTGACCGCACAGCGCCCGCTGTCCTTCTTCGCATACGGTATCGGCGTAACCGAAGGATGGAAGATTCCGCGCACGCAAGCGGCGGTGCTCGACGAGCTCGCGCACTTCGGGCTGCCGGTCAGCGGCGAGCGCGCCGTGGTGACGGGCGCGGCGGGCCTGAGCGGCTACCATCGCCGGATCGGCAAGCTGCGCGAGCAGCTGCCATTCGACATCGACGGCGTGGTCTACAAGGTGAACAGCCTCGAGCTCCAGCGCAGGCTCGGGTTCGTCGCCCGCGAGCCGCGTTGGGCGGTGGCGCACAAGTATCCGGCGCAAGAGGCGGTTACCGAGGTGCTCGGCATCGACGTGCAGGTGGGTCGCACGGGCACGCTCACCCCGGTAGCGCGCCTCAAGCCGGTGTTCGTCGGCGGTGTCACAGTGACCAACGCAACGCTGCACAACGAGGACGAGCTGCGCAGGAAGGACGTCTGGGTCGGCGATCAGGTGGTGGTGCGCCGGGCCGGGGACGTCATTCCGGAAGTCGTGAGCGTTCGGACGCACGGGACGCGTATGCAGCGCTTCGAGATGCCGCAGAAATGCCCGGTTTGCGGCTCGCCGGTCGTCAGGATAGCGGGCGAGGCGGCGACGCGCTGCACCGGCGGGCTCTACTGCAAGGCGCAGCGCAAGCAGACGCTGCTCCACTTCGCCGGGCGGCGCGCCATGGACATCGAGGGGCTGGGGGACAAGCTGGTGGATCAGCTGGTGGAGCTAGAGCTGGTAAAGAGCCTCGCGGACCTTTATCAGCTGGACGTCGCCACGCTCTCGAACCTGGAGCGGATGGGGGAAAAATCGGCCAAAAATCTCGTCGACAGCATACGAAAATCAAGGCAGACGGACCTCGCGCGCTTTATCTTCGCCCTGGGGATCCCCGGAGTGGGCGAAGAGGTCGCGAAGATTCTGGCGCGCCATTTCGGATCGCTGGGAGCCTTCATGGAGGCCGATTGGCCCAGGGCGGCGGCGGACAAGGAGGGGATACGCAAGGAGAATGTGCAGCGCAAGAGGAAAGGCGAGCCGCTAGTAGACGTGCCGCTCGAAGGAATTGGCCCCGAGCTGGTGGAAAGCATCGAGAAATTCATGCACGAGCCGCATAATCGGGATGTCATCGAGCGCCTGACCGACGGGGGGCACGGCATTTTCTTTCAAAATGAAAAAATTCCTCAAAAGGCAAAGAATGCAAAAACCTTTGTGCTGACCGGTGAGCTCGGCAGCATGAGTCGCGACGAGGCGCAAGCCGCGATCGAAGCGAAAGGGCACAAGGTGACCGGCTCGGTGTCGAAACAGACCGATTACGTGGTGGCAGGCGAGGATGCGGGCAGCAAGCTCGACAAAGCGCGGGAGCTGGGAGTAGCCGTGCTGGATGAGAAGCAATTCGTCGATCTGCTGAAAAGGCTCTGACCGCCATGCATGCCAAGCTCAGGAAAGCCGTCTTTCCCGTCGCCGGCCTCGGCAGCCGGTTCCTGCCGGCGACCAAGGCGAGCCCGAAGGAGATGCTGCCGATCGTCGACAAGCCGCTGATCCAGTATGCGGTCGAGGAGGCGGCGGCGGCCGGCATCACCGAGATGATCTTCGTCACCGGCCGCAACAAGCGCGCCATCGAGGACCATTTCGACAAGGCCTACGAGCTCGAGACCGAGCTCGAGCGCCAGGGCAAGGACGCGCTGCTCGACATGGTCCGCTCGGTGCTGCCCGAAGGCGTGCGCTGCATCTACATCCGCCAGGCCGAGCCGCTCGGCCTCGGGCATGCCGTGCTGTGCGCCCAGCCGGCCGTCGGCGCCGAGCCTTTCGCCGTGCTGCTCGCCGACGACCTCATCGACGCCCAGCCTCCCGCGATGGCGCGGATGGAGCAGGCGTTCGCCCGCGAAGGCGCGTCCTTGCTCGGGGTCGAGGAGGTGCCGCGCGACCAGACGCAGAGCTACGGCATCGTGACGATCGACAAGATGCAGGGCGATCTTGCGCGCATCCGCAGCATCGTGGAGAAGCCCAAACCCGCCGAGGCGCCGTCGAATCTCGCCGTCATCGGCCGCTACGTGCTGACGCCGCGCATCTTCGATCTGCTGAACGAGCTGAGGCCCGGCGCGGGCGGCGAGATCCAGCTGACCGACGCGATCGCCAAGCTGCTGTCGCACGAGCGCGTGCTTGCGGTCCGCCTGCCCGGCAAGCGCTACGACTGCGGCTCCAAGCTCGGCTATCTGCAGGCCACCGTGGACTTCGGCCTGCGCCATTCCGAGGTCGGCCAGGACTTCGCGCGTTTCCTGAAGGCGCGCTGATTTTTTTGCAGTTGCGCTGATTTTGTGACGTTGCGTTGCTGTCGGATAAACTCCAGGGCATGCCCGAGCTCGAAAAAGCCTGGCGCTTCCTCGAGGACTCGGACCTCGTGGCGAGCGCCGAGGAGGTGCAGGCCGCGATCAAGCGTATTGCATCCGAGATCGAGGCGCGTCTCGCCAAGACCTACCCGCTGGTGCTCGTGGTGATGGGCGGGGCGGTCGTGTTCGCCGGCCAGCTTCTGCCGCGGCTGCGCTTCCCGCTCGATCTGGACTACATCCATGCCTCGCGCTACGGCGCCGCGACGCGCGGCGCCGGAGTCGAATGGCGCGTCAAGCCGCGCGAGCAGGTGAAGGGCCGCACGGTGTTGGTGCTCGACGACATCCTGGACCACGGCGAAACCATGCACGCGATCCGCGAAGGGCTTCTCGAGCTCGGCGCGCAGGCTTTCCATTGCGCGGTGCTGGTCGAGAAGACCCTGCAGAAGAAGAAACCCCTGGCGGCGGATTTCGTGGGGCTGGCGATCCCGGACCGCTTCGTGTTCGGCTGCGGCATGGACGCAAAAGGCTACTGGCGCAATCTGCCCGAAATCCGCGCCATGAGGGGACACTGAGACATGCTGGCGATCATCGGCGGCAGCGGGCTTTCAAAGCTCGGCATCATGGAGGTCACGCAGCGCAAGGTCGTCCGCACCCCTTACGGGGAGCCTTCGGGCGCGCTCACCTTCGGCCGAGTCGGCGGGCGCGAAGGGATATTCCTGGCGCGCCACGGCTACGGCCACACGATCCCGCCGCACCAGGTGAATTACCGCGCCAACCTCTGGGCTCTGAAGGAGTCCGGCGCCGAGGCGGTGATCTCAGTCGCCTCGGTCGGCGGCATCCGCAAGGATCTCTGGCCGGGCGTGCTGGTACTGCCGCACCAGATCATCGACTACACCTGGGGCCGGCCGTCCACCTTCTTCGAGGGTCCGGGCGCGCCGGTCAACCATATCGATTTCACCGAGCCGTACTCCAGCAGCTTGCGCGCGCGGCTGCTCAATGCGGCGACGGCGTGCGGCGAGCGCATCACGGAGCAGAGCGTGTATGCCGCTACGCAGGGCCCGCGCCTCGAGACAGCGGCCGAGATCGACCGGCTCGAGCGCGACGGTGCCGGCATCGTCGGCATGACCGGCATGCCGGAGGCGGCGCTCGCGCGCGAGCTCGGCCTCGAGTACGCGGCGATCGCCGTGGTCGCCAACTATGCGGCCGGACGCGGCGAAAGCGAGCACGCGGTGGCGCTGGACCGCATCGAAGAGGTGCTCGAGGAATCGATGGGCCGGGTGCGGCGCATCATCGAAAAGCTCTGCGAGAAATGATCCGGCCCGTCTTGCGCATGGGTGATCCTCGGCTTCTCGCAAAAGCCTCTCCCGTTGAGGATTTCCATTCAGAAGAGCTGAAACAACTTCTGGTAGATATGCGCGACACCATGGCCTACCTGAACGGGGCGGGGCTGGCGGCGCCGCAGATCGGCGTCGGCCTGCGCGTGGTGATCTTCGGGGTCACGGAGAATCCACGCTATCCCGGCGTGGAGGAGGTGCCGGACACCGTGCTCATCAATCCCGAGATCACGCCTCTTTCCGAGGAGATGGAGGAGGGCTGGGAAGGCTGCCTGTCGGTTCCCGGCATGCGCGGCTGCGTGCCGCGCTGGCGCAGACTGCGTTACAGAGGGTTTAATGAAAAAGGAACCCCCTTTGAACGCGAAGTGGAAGGCTTCCATGCCCGCGTCGTGCAGCACGAGGTCGACCATCTTGACGGAGTGCTCTACCCGATGCGCATTCGCGACCTCACCAAGTTCGGCTTCAACGACGCCCTGTTTCCCGACCAGGACCTGCCGCCGGAAGACTAGCCGCTGATGCGGTAGCGGATCGCCGCCGCGAGGTGTAAGAATTCCGTTCGTTACAAGAGGAGGGTTCAGCATGAGACATTTCGTGACGCACGCGGTCGCGGTAATCGCTACGCTATTCGGATTCACGGCGGCGACGGCGCAAACGCCTCCTGCCTATTTCGTGGACGAATCGAAGCTTCCCTTCGTCCCTTTGTCCGGCACGAATACGACGCCCTACTGGGGCGTCCACCAGGGCGCCGGATACCAGATCGAGGTACCGCAGGCATGGAACGGCATGCTGGTGCTCTATGCGCACGGCTTTCGCGGGACCGGGCTCGAGCTGACGCTCACCAAGCCCCGCATCCGGCGCTGGCTCGTGGATCACGGCTATGCCTGGGGCGCCTCGAGCTACAGCAAGAACGGCTATGACGTGAAGCAGGGCGTGAAGGACATGCTAGCCCTCGGCCAGCTCTTCAACGGGCTGGTCGACAATCCCAGCCGCACCTACTTCACCGGGCACTCGATGGGCGGCCACATCACGGGCGTGGCGATCGAGCAGTATCCGCAGGCCTATGCCGGGGCTCTGCCGATGTGCGGGGTAATGGGAGACAACGAGCTATTCGATTACTTCCTCGACTTCAACCTCGTGGCGCAGGCTCTGGCGGGCGTGCCGGCCCAGTTTCCCTTCCCGGCCGACTACCTGACCGCAGTGGTGCCGGCAGTGACGTCCGCGCTGGGCGGCGGTGCTCCGGGCTACCCGTTCGTCCTGAGCGCGCAGGGCGCGAAGCTGCGCGGGGTCACGCAGAACATCTCCGGCGGAACGCGGCCCGCGTTCGCAACTTCGTTCGTGGCATGGGGCAACTTCCTCTTCACGGTGGGAACGACTGGTGGAACCATCGGCGTGGCGCCTGGGAACGTCCAGGACAACAGCACGACCGTCTATCAGTCGCCCGACGAGGGGGCGCTGAACGCGGCCGTGCTCCGGGTATCGCAGGATCCTCAGGGCCGCCATCCGGACGGCCTCGCCAACATTCCGAGCATCTCCGGCAACTTGAGCATCCCTGTGATCAGCCTCCACACCATCGGCGACCTGTTCGTGCCGATTTCGATGGAGCAGCTCTACAACCGGCGGGTGGCCGAGCAGGGCAGATCCTCGCTGCTCGTGCAGCGTGCGATCCGCGATCACGCTCATTGCGGATTTGCGGTGCCGGAGGAGGAAGCGGCGTTCGCCGCCCTGGTCAACTGGGTCGAGAACGGTGTCAAGCCCGCGGGCGACGATGTCGTGACCCCTGCGGCCGTCGCCGATCCCAACTTCGGCTGCAAGTTCTCGGTGCCCGGACATGCCGGCTTCCCGGCCTGCCCCGCACCCTAGTTAAACCGAGACCTGAAGCTCCTTCAGCAGTTCCTGTTCGAGCTGCAGCACGGTTTTGGAATTCGCGAGCGCGTCCCCGGAAATCAGGAATACGTCCTCGGCGCGATCGCCCAGGGTGTTGATCCTCGCGGTGTGCAGGTTGACGCGGTAGCCGGAGAGGATGCGCGCCACGCCGTAGAGCAGGCCGGGCCGGTCGCTGGCGACCACCGAGAGCACCTGGTAGGTGCCGCGCTCATCGGGGCGGATGTTGACCACCGGCGAGATCGGGAAATGCCTGACGCGGCGCGACAGGCGGCCGCCGCGCGGCGGAGCGAGCGGCGCCTCGGACTGCAGCTCTTCGGCGAGCTCGGCTTCGATCATGGCGATCATGTCGCGGTAATGCTCGCCGCGGCCCTTGCCCAGGAGGAGGAAGGTGTCGAGCGCGTAGCCGCCGCGCGTGGTGTGGATCTTGGCCTCGGCGATGTTGAACCCGGCGCGCTCGAAGTATCCGCAGATGCGGGCGAACAGCGCCTCGCGGTCGCGCGTATAGATCATCACCTGCAGCCCCTCGCCGAACGGCGCGAGGCGCGCTTTGACCACCGGGAGCTTGGTGTCGACCCGGTAGTGCAGGTTACGCGTCTGCCAGGCGATGTCCTGCGCGTCATGCCGCAGGAAGTAAGTGATGTCGAGTTGCGCCCAGAGCTTGTCCTTCACGCTGTCCGATAGTGCGTAGAGGCGCAGCAGGCGCGCCGCTTCGGCCTGTTTCTCGGCCAGGGCCGCGTCGCGCGCGAGCGGCTCTCCCGTGAGCACGCGCCGCGTAGCGCGATACAGGTCTTCGAGAAGCTTGGCCTTCCAGGCATTCCAGACTTTCGGGCTGGTACCGCGCACGTCGGCAACGGTCAGAAGATAGAGCGCCACCAGCCCGCGTTCGGTCTTGACGCGTTCCGCGAACGCCTGGACGACATCGGGATCGTGGACATCCTGCTTCTGCGCTACGGCCGACATCGAAAGATGGTTCTCCACGAGAAACTCGACCAGTTTCGCGTCTTCCTGGGAAAGTCCATGCTTTTTGGAAAAACTTCTGGCATCGGCGGCGCCGAGCCCGGAATGATCGCCGCCGCGGCCTTTGGCGATGTCGTGGTAGAGGGCGGCGACGTAGAGCAGCCAGCGCCGCTCGAAGCCGCTCATGAGCTCGGTGCACAGCGGGAACTCGTGCGCCAGCTCCGGCATGGTGAAGCGGCGCAGGTTGCGCACCACCATCAGGATATGCTGGTCGACGGTGTAGACGTGAAACAGATCGTGCTGCATCTGCCCGACGATGCGGCCGAACTCGGGCAGGTAGCGGCCCAGGATGCCGTACTGGTTCATGCGCCTGAACTCGTGCACGATGCCGCGGGGCTGTTGCAGGATATGGAGAAACAGCAGCTTCGCGAGGGGGTCTTTCCTGAATTTCGAATTGATCGAGAATCGCGCGCGCCAGAGCGCCCGCAGCGTCGGCGCCGTCATCCCGCGCAGCTCCTGGTGCTGCATCAACAGGAGGAAGCTCTCGAGAATCGCCGTCGGGGTTTTCGTGAAAATGTTCTCGTCAAAAACCTCCAGCAGCTCGCCGTTGACCCGGAAACGCTCGTTCAGAACCCTCGGCCGGACATCGGGCTGGGGCAGCAGGCGGGCCTCGAGGTTCTGCAGCACGATGGCATTGAGCTGCGTCACGGTCTTGGCCGCGCGGTAGTACTTCTGCATCATCACTTCGCTCGCGCGCCGCTCGGGTGTCTCGGCAATCGCGTACTGCGCGGCCAGCGCGTTCTGGAAGTCGAACACGATGCGGTCTTCGCGTCGGCCGGCCAGGTAGTGCAGGCGGATGCGCAGGTCTTGCATCGCTGCCTCGTGGCGCACCAGCTGCCGCGCCTCGTCGCGCTCGATCAGGCCGTGCTTCACCAGACCGGACCAGCGCGGGCCGATGCCCGCAGTCATACCAGCGGCGCGCGCGATCCACTGGATGACCTGCAGGTCGCGCAGCCCGCCGGGGGCTTCCTTGAGGTTGGGCTCCAGCGAGTAGGGCGAATCCTGGTGCTTGGCGTGGCGCTGCCCCTGCTCGAGCTTTTTCGCCTTGAGGAAGGCGATCGGATCGAGGTGTTCTTCAAATCTGTTTTTGAAATTTTTATATAAAGCCCTGCTGCCGGCGAGATATCTCGATTCGAGCAGCGTGGTGCGCACGGTGATGTCGTCGCGCGCCGCTTCGAGACAGCCGGCGATCGTACGCACGCTGTGGCCGATCTCCAGGCCGATGTCCCAGAACGCCCCGATCAGGCGCTCGAGAGATTCGCGCTGCTGCGGCCCGGGCTCGTCCGAGAGCAGGATCAGAAGGTCGACGTCGGAGAACGGGAAGAGCTCGCCGCGTCCGTAGCCGCCGGTCGCCACCAGCGCCGCTTCGGAGGCCAGCCCTACCTGCGCCCAGACCGATTTGACGATGTGATCGATGAGCTGCGCATGTCGCCGCAGCAGAAGCCGGGGCTTGGGCTGTTTCGAGTACGACTCGCTCAGCGCCTTGCGGCCCGAGGTCAGCTCGTCGCGCCAGCGATCCCAGATCGGCGCCGTCGTCTGCCGCAGGGCGGCGGTCATCGGCCTCCCTTACCCGCCCGTGGTGGGCGGGGGCAGCGACCCGGCCGAGCGCGTCAGCACTTCATGCCCGGACGGAGTGACGAGTACCGTGTGCTCCCACTGCGCCGACAGGCTGTGGTCCTTGGTCACGATCGTCCAGCCGTCGGCGAGCTCGCGGATTCCGGGCTTGCCGGCGTTGATCATCGGCTCGATCGTGAAGGTCATGCCCGGCTCAAGGGGAAGCCCCGACCCGGGCTTCCCGTAATGCAGGACTTGCGGCTCCTCGTGGAACTTGCGGCCGATGCCGTGGCCGCAGAATTCCCGCACCACGGAGAACCCGTGCTTTTCGGCATGGCTCTGGATGGCGGCACCGACATCGCCGAGGCGCGCGCCAGGGCGCACCTGGGCGATGCCGAGCCACATGCATTGATGGGTGACGTCGACCAGGCGGCGCGCCTGGATGTTCGGCTCGCCGATATAGAACATGCGGCTGCAGTCGCCATGGAAGCCGTCCTTGATGACGGTGACGTCGATGTTCAGGATGTCGCCGTGCTTCAGCACCCGGTCTCCGGGCACGCCGTGGCAGACCTGGTGATTTACCGAGGTGCAGATCGACTTCGGGAAAGGCTTGTAGCCCGGTGGCGCATAGTTGAGCGGCGCTGGCACGGTCTGCTGGACGTTCACCATATAGTCATGGCACAAATCGTTCAGCTTTCCCGTGGTGACGCCGGCGCGCACATGGGGCGTAACGTAGTCGAGCACCTCGGAAGCAAGCCGGCCCGCGACCCGCATGCGCTCGATTTCGTCGGAGGTCTTCACCGCTACGGTCATTGATGCCTGATTATGCTAGAATTTTGGGCTGACTTCGCATAGTGCAAGTCAAATATCCTGTCCGTTTCGTTTAGGGTGCCCTGCGCGTAAATGCAGGGTTCTTGAAGCGGGCAGCAGACATAACCCTAAGGAGAGATTTCGGTGTCAGTGACGATGCGTCAAATGCTCGAGGCCGGTGTCCATTTCGGGCACCAGACTCGATACTGGAACCCGAAAATGGCGCCGTTCATTTTCGGGCATCGCAACAAGATCCACATCATCAACCTGGAGCGCACCCTGTCGATGTACCAGGAGGCGCTGAAGTTCGCGCGCCAGCTGGCGGCGAACCGCGGCAGCCTGCTGTTCGTCGGCACCAAGCGGCAGGCGCGGGACATTGTCCGCGAGGAAGCCCAGCGCTGCATGATGCCTTTCGTCGATCATCGGTGGCTCGGCGGCATGCTGACGAACTTCAAGACCGTAAAGCAGTCCATCAAGCGCCTGAGGGAAATGGAGCAGATGGCGCAGGACGGGACCTTCGAGCGCATCCCGAAGAAGGAGGCGCTCGGCTATCAGCGCGAGCTGGCGAAGCTGCAGCGCTCGCTCGGCGGCATCAAGGATCTCTCTGCGCTGCCCGATGCGCTGTTCATCATCGACGTCGGCTACCAGAAAGGCGCCGTGGCCGAAGCCGTGAAGCTGGGTGTTCCCGTGATCGGCGTGGTGGACACCAACCACTCGCCCGAGGGGATCGACTACATCATCCCGGGCAACGACGACTCGAGCCGCGCGATCCGGCTGTACGCGCGCGGCATGGCCGATGCGGTGCTTGAGGGCCGCAGCCAGTCCGTGGAAGAAGTGGTCGCCGCCTCGCGCGACGAATTCGTCGAGGTGGAGGAAGAGGGTGGCGAGTAGCCAGCCTCGCTCGCGAATCAACAAAAAGGGGCCCAGCGCCCCTTTTTTGCGAAAGGCAAAAAAAGCGCTTTAGCGCTTTTTTTTCAACCTGAAGTTGCAAGGAGTGTGGAGAAATGGCGGAAATAAGTGCGAGCCTGGTGAAAGAACTGCGTGACCTGACCGGGCTTCCGATGATGGAGTGCAAGAAAGCCCTCATCGAGACCGGCGGCGATATCAGGAAAGCCGAGGAGCTGCTGCGCATCAAGGGCAGCGCCAAGGCGAGCAAGGCTGCCGCCCGGGTCGCCGCCGAAGGCATAGTGGGAACCTTTGTATCAGCGGACGCCAAGCTCGGTGCGCTGGTGGAGCTGAACTGCGAGACGGATTTCGTTGCGCAGAACGAGGAATTCGTTGCTTTTGCCAATACGCTTGCCGAAACGGTTGCGGCAAAGAACCCGAAGGACTTGTCAGCGCTTTCTGCTTCCGGCATGGAAGAGAAGCGCCAGGGCTTGATTCAAAAGATCGGCGAGAACATGACCATCCGCCGTTTTCAGCGCCTTCAGGCGACCGGGAAGCTAGCCGTATACCTTCACGCTGGCGCGAAGATAGGCGTCCTCGTGGACTACGAGGGTCCCGAGGAAGTCGGCA
>WNFM01084235.1_pt1 | contig 35841 bp, 37 predicted proteins | sample 5400271 | NCBI WGS metagenome assembly WNFM01 (sample SAMN13153352, study PRJNA577476) | soil metagenome | isolation source: 60 cm saprolite on Douglas fir-dominated hillslope | place: USA:California | collected 2013-09-17 | reverse complement strand
CCGCCCAGCCAGAGGCCGGCGCAGAGGAAGGCGACCAACGCCACGGCGTACGCCACGGCCGCACGCGCTTTCACCAGGGCCTCAGACCTTGAGGAAGCGACGCAGGGTGACGCCGGACCCGATCGTCGAGACGAGGACCGCGGCGGCGAAGAGGATCGCGACCAGTGCCGGGAACGACAGCGTGCTGTTGTTCTGCGCCGCCAGGAAGGAGAAGGACTTGCTGAGCGGGTCGACGACCGTGATCTTGCCGAGCCACAGGACCAGTATGGCCACCAGGCCTCCCGCGAACCCGACCACGACTCCCTCGATCATGAAGGGCCAGCGGATGAACCAGCGGGTGGCGCCGACCAGCCGCATCACCTCGACCTCGCGGCGACGGGTGTAGATCGAGAGCCGGATCGTGTTCCCGACCAGCATCAGCGAGGCGAGGATCAGCAGCGCCGTCATCACCGTGAGGACGATCTTCAGGGCGCTGGTCACCTGCTCGATCTGCTGCGAGGCCTGCTGGCGATCGAAGAGGTTGTTGATGATCGGCGAGATCGGCCGTGGCTTGCCGTTGGGGCCGGTCGGCATGATCGCCGTGCGGATCCCGGGCAGGTTGGCGGCGTCGTCGGCTTTGATCTCGAAGCTGGCCGGCAGCGGGTTCGTGTGGAGCTGTTCGACGATCGACTTGTCCTTCAGTTCGCTGCGCAGGGTCTTCAGCGCTTCGGCCTTGCTGATGAATTTGACCGAAGCGACGTGCGGGATCCCTTCCAGCTTCGTCTTCAGGGTGCCGATTTCGGCCGGCGTCGCGTCGTCGTAGAGCGCCGCCTGGATGTTGAGCTGGCTGCGGACCTGTTCGCTCTTGGCCTGCGTGGTCTGGAAGATCGGGATCAGGACGCCGAGCAGGATCACGGTGACCACCGTGGTCACGACCGCGGCCAGGCTCGGCGCCGCGTTGCGGCGCAGGGCGCGGACGGCCTCCTGGAGGAAGAAGAGCAGGCGCGACATCAGAACAGGGACTCGTGGTCGTGGCCGTTGGTCTGGCCCTCGGGCCCGACCCCCATCTCGGCCCGCATCCGCAGGCCGAACTCGGTCGTCGACTCCTCGGTGTAGCCGCCGCTGACCTCGTCGCGGACGACCCGGCCCTCATACAGCTCGACCACGCGGCGGCGCATGTTGTCGACCATCTCGCGGTCGTGGGTGACGACGAGCACCGTGGTGCCGGTCTTGTTGATCCGGTAGAGCAGCTGCATGATCCCGATCGAGGTGACCGGGTCGAGGTTGCCGCTGGGCTCGTCGGCGAGCAGCAGCGGCGGGTGGTTGACGAAGGCGCGGGCGACGGAGACGCGCTGCTGCTCGCCGCCGGAGAGCTGGTCCGGATAGCTGTGCAGCTTGGTCGAGAGGCCGACCAGGCGCAGCGTCGCCGGCACCTGCTCGCGGATTTCGGCGCGGCTGGCGCCGATCACCTGCAGCGCGTAGGCGACGTTGTCGTAGACGGTGCGGTTGGGGAGCAGCTTGAAGTCCTGGAAGACGGTGCCGATGTTGCGCCGCAGCTGCGGGATCTTCTTCTCCGGCAGGGCACCGATGTCGCGGCCGGCGATCCTGACCGAGCCCTCGGTGGCCGCCAGCTCCCGGATCAGCATCTTGATCAGCGTCGACTTGCCGCAGCCGGTCGGGCCGACGAGGAAGACGAACTCGCCGCGGCCGATCGCCAGCGAGACCCGGTCGAGCGCCATGTGGCCGCCCGGGTAGACCTTGGTCACGTCGCTGAGCTCGATGATCGGCGCCCGGCGGCCCCTGGGCCGCCGCGGCTCGTCGTCGCGGGGTCGTCTCTTCTTCGATCTCGCCATGCGGGAGGTGGGTTCTGCGGACACAGGGTGACTCCTTCGCACCGCCGGTCGCGCAAGACTGCGCCCATCGCGGATTGGCGAGATCCTAGCGAATCATTAGCAGGTGCTCACATTTACTAAGGATCGACATCAGGATGCGAGCATGGCGAGCTGGCGCTCGGAGACCGTCGCCCTCGCCGGTCGATCGACGGTGACGCGGGTGATGGGCAGCTCGGTCAGTCGGCGCAGACGCCCGGGTAGGCCGATCCTCAGCCAGGCGGAGACCCCGCGCGGCAACGTCGAGACGATCACCTCGTCGAAGCGGCGGCAGTGCAGCACGTCGCCCACCGCCGCGAAGGGATCCGGGTCGCCGACGATCGTCTCCGCCAGCTCGAGGCCCGAGCGCCTGATCCCCCGGGCCACCCGCTCTGCCCTGGCCGTCGCCTCGGGCCAGCCGGAGTTCATGTCCGTCGCCCAGGCGAAGCCGTGGGGGACAGCCGGCACCAGCAACGTGAAGGTGGTCGGCGAGCCACCGCGGTGAAGCCGCAGCGCCGCGATCAAATCCGGGGAGTCGGCGCTACGTCCGGCGACCACCAGGGCGCTGTGTTTCGAAGTCATTCGAGCCTCCTTCGCTGAACAGGACCGGTCCAGCGTGCACCTCCCCGGTAACCGGGGCCTAAGGCCCTGCTGAGAGTTCCCTAAGAGTCGCTAGCCGATCGCGACCATGCGCTCGATCGGGATCCGCGCCCGCTCGGCGATCTCGGCCGGGACGCTGACCTCGAACCGCATGTCGCGCAGCGAGTCGCGCAGCTTCGGCAGCGTGATCATCTTCATGTATTTGCAGAAGGCCATCCGGTTGGCCTCGATCAGGTTCGCCCGCGGCGCCGCCCGCTGGAGCGGGTAGAGCATCCCGTTCTCGGTGGCGACGACGAAGCTGCCTTCCGGATGCTCTTCGACGTGCTTGAGCATTCCCGAGGTCGAGAGCATGTGGACGCCGTCGGGGTCGATGTCGCCGGCGGCGACGTACTCCATCGCCTGGGTCGAGCAACCGCACTCGGGGTGGATCAGGAACTCGGCCTCGGGGTTCTCGGCCCGGGTCTGGGCGATGTCCTCGGGGCGGATGCCGGCGTGGACGTGGCACTCGCCGTCCCAGACGTGGAAGCGGCCGCGCCGCTGGGGGTCCTCGACGAGCCCGGTCTCACGCTCGACGAAGGCGCCCAGCCACATGTCGGGGCCGAAGAGGATCTCTGTCTCCGGGCCGTGCTCGGCCCAGATGTGCTCGACGACGCCGACCGCGTTGGAAGAGGTGCAGCAGTAGTCCGTCTCGGCCTTGACCTCGGCCGAGGTGTTGACGTACATCACCACCAGGGCGCCCGGGTGCTCGGCCTTCCAGGCGCGAAGCTGGTCGGCGTCGATCGAGTCGGCGAGGGAGCAGCCGGCGTCGAGGTCGGGGATCAGCACCGTCTTCTCGGGCGAGAGGATCGAGGCCGTCTCGGCCATGAAGTGGACGCCGCAGAAGGCGATCGCGTCGGCGGCGGTGGCGGCGGCCTGGCGCGAGAGCCCGAGCGAGTCGCCCATGTGGTCGGCGACGTCCTGGACCTCGGGCAGCTGGTAGTTGTGAGCGAGGATGACGGCGTTGCGCTGGGCGGCCAGCGCGCGGACTTCCTCGCTCAGGGCAGCGATCTCCTCGGGCGAGAGAGCGTCCGGTGCGGTGGGTTGGATCGTCGGGAGCTCCTGCACGAGCCCTTCCTTTCCTCATGTTCGCTGGCCCGGCGGTGCCTAGAACCAGTCGAATGAACGTGAGACAAGTCTACTCGGTGGGGTGGGCGGGCCGGGTCCGCGTCGCCGAGGCGGCAGACTTGTCCTATGCCGGAGCTGCCGGAGGTCGAGATCGTTGCGCGGCGGCTGAATACCAGTCTGTCTGGAGCCAAGGTGGAATCGGCGCTGGCGCCGGGAATGAACGTGATGAAGACGTTCGAGCCGCCGCTGGAGGCGCTGGCCGGGCGCGAGCTTACGGGAGCGGGTCGGGTCGGAAAGATGCCCGTCGTCGAATTTGGGAACCTGGCGCTGCTGGTGCACTTGATGTCGGCGGGGCGGCTGAAGGCGTTCGACAAACGGGCGTCGATGAAAGACCGGGCTTCGCGGGTGCTCGTCCGCCTCACCGACGGGCGGGAGCTGCGGCTGCGCGAGTTCGGCACCAAGCAGCGCGCCTGGGCGAAGCTGCTGCCCCTCGATGCGATCGCCCAAGACGAGATGGTGAGGACGCTCGGCCCCGAAGCCTGGCCCCCTCCCCCGCTCGAGGATTTCGCCGCGGCGATCGACCAGCCGCGGCACCTGCACCCGTTGCTGCGAGACCAGCGCACGATCGCCGGGGTCGGCCGCTCCTGGGTCGACGAGATCCTCTGGGAGGCACGGCTCTCGCCCTTCAGGAAGGGCTCGGAGCTGGACGCCGAGGAGGTCGAGCGCCTGCACGCCGCGCTCCACGTCCTCGGCGACGCGATCGACCACTACGAGGAGACGATCGGCGAGCAGGTCCCCGACAAGGTGCCAATGCCGCTCCAGGTTCACCGGCGCGAGGGACAGCCCTGCCCCCGCTGCGGCGCGACGATCGAGGCCGTCTTCTTCTCCGAGCACCAGACCAACTACTGCCCCGCCGAGCAGACCGGCGGCCGGGTGCTGAAAGACCGCCGCCTCTCCCGCCTCCTGAAGTGACCGCGGACGGGCCGATCCGGGAGTTATGGGCCCGTTTTCGGCCCACCGGTTGGGCTTTAGGCGGGCTCGAGGAGGAGGCTGAAGTCGAGGGCAGACGCCGAATGGGTCAGGGCGCCGACGGAGATGAAGTCGACCCCGGTCTCGGCGATCGGACGCACGGTCTCCAGATCCACACCTCCCGATGCCTCCAGGGCGGGCCCCTTGCCGCCGCCGCTGTTCTCGTCGCGCAGCTTCACCGCCGCACGCAGTGTCTCGGTGTCCATGTTGTCGAGCAGCAGGCGGTCGGCGCCGACTCCCAGCCCATATGCGACCTCTTCGAGGTCGCGACACTCGACCTCGATTGCGAGGTCCGGCTGTGCCTTGCGGGCCGCATGCACGGCTTTCGCCATCCCACCGGAGAGGGCGATGTGGTTCTCCTTGATCAGGATCGCGTCGAAGAGGCCCATGCGGTGGTTCTGCCCGCCGCCGGCCGCGACCGCCGCCTTCTCCAGCGTTCGCAGGCCGGGCGTGGTCTTGCGGGTGTCGAGGACGCGGGCACCGGTGCCCGCGACCGCCTCGACGAAGCGCGCGGTGAGGGTGGCGACACCGGAGAGGTGGCCGAGGAAGTTGAGTGCCGTCCGCTCTGCGACCAGCAGCGCCGCCGCCGGCCCGCTCGCCAGCGCCACCTCGGCCGGGACCGCGTCGCGCCACTGCCCCTCGGCGACCAGCTTGTCGACGCGCTCGACGCCGCACTGGCGCATCGCCTCCTCGACCACGTCGAGCCCGAAGGCGACCCCCGGCTGTTTCTGCACGATCCGGGCGCGGGCACGGGCGCCCGCGAGCACCGTCGCCTCGGTCGTCACGTCCCCCGAGCCGACGTCCTCGGCCAGGGCGCGATGGACGATCTCGCTCAAAGGCTCGCCGGGTTCGGGCATCGCGCCAGCCTAGATCACCGACGAGAGGTGCATTTTGCCGTCCCTATGCCGGGAAATGCACTCTTCGTCATCGACGAGCTATGCGTTGCTCACCTCAGGGACGGAAAACGCATCGTCCGTCCCGCGATCTCACGTCCGATCCAGCCACAGCGTTTAATCCACGAGGTGACTGACCTGCCCCCGTTCCAAGCACTGATCGACGAGCACGCCGGCGACGTGATGGCGGTGCTGCGCGGCGCCGTCGGGCGCGAGGGAGCCGAGGACTGCTTCCAGGAGACTTTCCTCTCCGCCTTGCGCGCCTACCCGCGGCTGCGCGACACCAGCAACCTGCGCGGCTGGCTGATCACGATCGCCCACCGCAAGGCGGTCGACCACCACCGCGCCAACGGGCGGCGGCCCGTCCCGGTCGCCGAGGTGGCCGAGGTCGCGGTCGAGGGGCCGGAGCCGAACGACGGCGTCTGGGCCCTCGTCGGCGCCCTGCCGCCCAAACAGCGGGCCGCCGTGACCCTGCGCTACGCCAGCGATCTCCCCCACGCCGAGATCGCCGCCGCCCTGGGCTGCTCGCCGGAGGCCGCCCGCCGCAGCCTGCACGAGGGAATCAAGCGACTGAGAAAGGAGCTGGCATGAAGGCCTCGCTGAACCAACTCGCCGAGCGCGCCGCCGAGGAGGGCCTGCTCGACGTCGCCTACACGACGACCGACTCCCCCTTCGGCACCCTGCTGCTCGCGACCACCTCGCGCGGCCTTGTCCGGGTCGGGCTGCCGAACCAGGACGCGGACGAGCTCCTGTCCGATCTGGCGGAGCGGGTCTCGCCGCGCGTCCTCGAGGCCTCCGCCCCGTTCGACGATGCCCGGCGCGAGCTCGACCTCTACTTCGAGGGCAAGCTGACCGACTTCGACCTGCCCCTCGACTGGCGGCTCAGCAAGGACTTCCGCCGCCGGGCGCTGCGGGCGATCGCCCGCATCCCCTACGGGCAGACCCGCAGCTACACCCAGGTCGCCGCAAGCGCCGGCAACGAGCGCGCGGTCCGCGCCGCGGGCACCGCCTGCGGGTCCAACCCGATCCCGCTGGTCGTCCCCTGCCACCGCGTCCTGCGCAGCGGCGGCGCCCTCGGTGGCTACGGCGGCGGCCTGCCGATGAAGGAGGCGCTGCTGCGCCTCGAGGGCGTACTGGACGATGGTCCGCACGACTAAAGGGATCGCCGCCGTGGCCCGATGCAGTGGCCATGAGACGGCATTCTGCCATCGGGACTAACGACAGCGCTCGCGTCACCCGCATCTCCTGGCTGACGATGTTCGTCGCCCCGATGATGGTGATGGCGATCCTGGTCCTGGCCAAGTCGGCCCAGGCCCTGAGCCTCCAGCCGGCGTCGGCGGCCGCCGCCATCACCCCGTTTGGCCCGGAATCGGACGGGCCGGAAGAAGAAGAAGAAATCGAAGAATGCGAAGAAGAAGAACTTGAAGGGGAAGAATGCGAAGAAGAAGCCGGCGCCGCCCCCGCCGAGTGCCTGCTCCGCACCGCCGAAGGACGGGCGGTCGCCTTCACCACCGAGAACAAGGTCGGGCTGGCGATCCGCTACACCTCCTTCTCCCCCACCGAGGCGACGGTCTCCTACCGGCTCCACGGAAGCAGGGGATCTCTGACGCTGGGCTCGAAGAAAGAGCACCTTGGCCGGCGCGGCGTCATCCGCGACGTCGAGAGGCTCACCGATAGCCAGGTGGAGAAGGCGCGAGCGGCGAGCGAAGTCACCGTGTGGCTCCACGTTCCGGCGACGCCAGACTACTGCCACAGCTCCAGCACCCTGCGGCTGACGACCAGGCGCAGCGAGCAGCACCAGCTCGTCTGGACGCAGCCCGGCTCGGCCCTACGCCACTAGCGTCTCTCCCAGCCAGGCGGTCGCGTCGGCGAGGTGCGAAGGTCGATCCGGTGACCGACGTCGGACTCCCTGTACTCGACCGCCAGGCCGCCCGCCTCGAGCAGCTCCCGCGCCCGGCGGGCGGTCGGCGTCGAGCCCCATCGCGTAGCTCATCACCGAGCCCATCGAGAAGCGGCCGCGGGTCCTGTCGTCGCGGTGAGACCGTCGAGACGGACGGCTCCAATTCGCGTGCCCGCAGGCGTGGCATCCGAGGGTGCGTTAATTGGAGGCGTTCGTCGAGGCGGTCTTGTTCAGGTAGTCGCGCACGAACTCGTCGAGGTCGCCGTCGAGCACCCGCTGCACGTCGCCGACCTCGTGCTCGGTTCGGTGGTCCTTGACCATCGTGTAGGGGTGCAGGACGTAGCTGCGGATCTGCGAGCCCCAGGCGACGTCTTTGACCTCGCCCCTCGCCTTCGCCAGCTCTTCGGCCCGTTTGCGCTCCTCCAGCTCGATCAGCTTCGAGCGCAGCAGCTGCATCGCCACCGCCTTGTTCTGCATCTGGGAGCGCTCGTTCTGGCACTGGACGACGACGCCGGTGGGGATGTGGGTGATCCGCACCGCCGAGTCGGTCTTGTTGACGTGCTGGCCGCCGGCGCCGGAGGCGCGGTAGGTGTCGACGCGGAGGTCGGCATCGTCGATCTCCACCTCGACCCCCGCGTCGACCAGCGGACCGACGTCGACCTGGGCGAAGCTGGTGTGGCGCCGCGAGGAGGAGTCGAAGGGAGAGATACGGACCAGCCGGTGGACGCCGCGCTCGGCGGCGAAGAGTCCGTAGGTGTTCTCGCCGCGGGCGACGAAGGTGGCCGACTTGAGCCCTGCCTCCTCCCCCGGCGAGGCCTCCTTCATCTCGACCTCGAAACCGCGCCGCTCCGCCCAGCGCAGGTACATGCGCAGGAGGATCTCGGCCCAGTCCTGGGAGTCGGTCCCGCCCGCCCCGGCGTGGACGGTGACCACGGCGTCGCCGGCGTCGTAGGAGCCGCTGAACAACCGCGCCTCCTCGAGCTCGTCGAGGCGCCGCTCGACAGAGGCGAGCTGAGAGCCCAGCTCGGCCGCCATCTCCTCGTCCTCGGCCGCCATCTCCGCCAGCTCGTCGAGGTCGGCGACGTCGGACTCGAGCCCGCGGAAGGTCTGCAGCCGCTTCAGGGCACGGGCGTGCGTCGCCGAGGTGCGGGCCGCGGCCTCCTGGTCGTCCCAGAACCCGGGCCGCTGCATCTCCTCCTCCAGCCGCTCGGCCTCCGCCTCCAGCGCAGCCGGGTCAAAGGTAATCCGCGAGCAGCTTCAGCTGATCGCGGATCTCGGCAAGCCGCGCTGGGACCGACTCGGTTGCCGCGGGCTCAGCCATAGCCGCAGCTTACCCGGCGGCGATGCCATGGTCGAAACCCCCGGCGTGCAGGGCCTCCAGCCGGTCCTCGAAGGGGCGCCAGCCGCGGACACGATGGTCCCGCAGCTCGAACAGCCAGGCCATCTCATCCTCGCCCGCGGCGGAGCCGTCCTCTTCCCAGTGCCAGCGTCTGACGATCAGGGCGACGGCGCGACCACCGCCTCCCTCGGTTCCGTCCTCGTAGAGCTGCTCCAGCACGATCGTCTGCTGGACGCCGCCGGGCTCCCGCGTCGCCCACAGCCGCGCCGCCTCGATCCCCTTGCGCAGCCCCCGCCCGGAGTGCAGTTCGACTTCGGGGTGAAGGATCTGGGCAAACGCGTCCAAGTCCTGCTCGTTGAATGCCCGGATGAACTCTCTAACTGGATCGTGAGACATGTATTCCCGAATCACGAACGGCCGCGAAAAGCAAGCAGGTCGGTGGACGCAGGGAGCGAGGTGAGGGGAGCGCGCTGTTCAGTGCGTGACCCGATCCGAGCGACCGAGGACGTCGAGATGCGCCGCTTTGCAGCGGCCGCTCCTAGGCTCCGTGACAGCGCTTGTACTTTTTTCCGCTGCCACACCAGCAGGGGTCGTTGCGGCCGATTTTGTCGTGCTCGTCCTTGACCACGGTCTCGACCACGTCGGAGCCGCCGTTGCCGGGGCCGGCAGCCTGGGCGGCGGCGACGTCCACGGCGCCCGTCGAACCCGCGACGGCGACCTGTTCGAGCGCCGAGGGCTGCCCCTCGAGGGTGCCCCCGGAGTAGTCCAGCGCCGCCGGCTCGGCGGCGCCGTTGGTGGGAAGGCCATTGCCGCCTTGCGACGGGTCGATTTCGATCTCGGCGCGGAAGATCAGCTTGCTGAACTCGTCCCAGATCGAGTGCATCAGCTCCTCGAACATCGAGAAGCCCTCGTTTTTGTAGGCGACCAGCGGGTCGATCTGGGCGAAGCCGCGGAGGTGGATCCCTTCCCGCAGGTAGTCCATGTCGAAGAGGTGTTCGCGCCAGCGGTTGTCGATCACCTGCAGCAGGATCGAGCGCTCCAGGTGACGCATCAGCTCCTCGCCGAGCTGCTGCTCACGCTCGTCGTAGGCGTTCATCGCGTCGTCGTCGAGGGCGTCCTTGAGCTTCTCGCGGTCGACCGTCTCCGGCGCCAGCGTGGCGACGTCGACGCCGACCGGCCAGATCAGCCGCAGCTGCGTCTCCAGCTCCCCCAGGTCCCACTCCTCGAGGATGTCGCCGGGCGTGTACTCGTCGACGAGGCGCTCGATCACTCCCTCCAGCTCGTCGCGCGCGCTCTCGGAGATGTCGCGCCCTTCGAGGATCTCGCGGCGGTACCTGTAGACGACGCGGCGCTGCTCGTTCATCACGTCGTCGTACTCGAGCACGCGTTTGCGGATCAGGAAGTTCTGCTCCTCGACCTTCTTCTGGGCGTTCTCGACGGTTTTCGTCAGCATCTTCGCCTCGAGCGGCATCTCGGTGCCCTCCTCGTCGACCGGGCCCAGGCGGTCGAGGATTTTGAAGATGCGGTCGCCGGCGAAGAGCCGGATCACGTCGTCTTCGGCGGAGAGGTAGAAGCGGGACTCGCCGGGGTCGCCCTGGCGGCCCGAGCGACCGCGAAGCTGGTTGTCGATGCGTCGCGACTCGTGGCGCTCGGTGCCGCAGATGAAGAGCCCGCCCAGCTCGCGAATTTCCTCGGCCTCGGCCTTGCACTGCGGCTCCAGCTCGGCGGTCTTCGCCGCCAGCGCCTCCTCGTAGCCCTCGCTCTCGTGCGTTATCCCCTTCTTCTTCAGCTCCGTGATCGCCATTTGCTCGGGGTCGCCGCCGAGCTTGATGTCGACGCCGCGGCCGGCCATGTTGGTGGCGATCATCACCTCGCCCCTGCGTCCCGCCTGGGCGATCAGCTCGCCCTCTCGTTCGGCGTGCTCGGGCTTGGCGTTCAGCACCGCGTGTTCGATCCCGTCGCGCTTCAGCGCCTCGGAGATCATCTCCGAGACCTCGACCGAGACGGTCCCGACCAGGATCGGCTGCCCTTCTTCGTGGCGGGCGACGATCTCGTCGAGGACGGCCTTCCACTTGCCGTCTTTGGTCTTGAAGATCTGGTCGTTGTGGTCGGCCCGCACCATCGGCTGGTTGGTGGGGACCTCGACCACCGGCATTTTGTAGATCTTCATGAACTCGGTCGCCTCGGTCAGGGCGGTGCCGGTCATCCCGGAGAGCTTGTCGTAGAGGCGAAAGTAGTTCTGCAGGGTGATCGTCGCCAGGGTCTGGTTCTCCTCGCGGATCGCCACGCCCTCCTTCGCCTCGACCGCCTGGTGCAGGCCCTCCGACCAGCGCCGCCCCTCGAGGATGCGGCCGGTGAACTCGTCGATGATCATCACCTCGCCGTCGATCACCGCGTAGTCCTTGTCGCGCTTGTAGAGCGACTCGGCCTTAAGCGCCTGGACCAGGTGGTTGACGAGGCTGCCGTGCTCGCCGAGGTAGAGGTTGTCGACGCCGATGAACTGCTCGGCGTTCTTCACCCCCCGCTCGGTCGGGGCAACGGTCTTGTGTTTCTCGTCGTACTCGTAGTCGTAGTCGACCTCGGAGGTGTCCTTGGTCTCGCCGAGCGATTTCAGCTTCTCTTTCGCCGGCACCCCGGCCATCTGTTTGGCGAGCCGGGCGAAGGTGTAGTAGGTCTGGGCCGCCTGTTCGGGAGCGCCGGAGATGATCAGCGGCGTCCGGGCCTCGTCGATCAGGATGTTGTCGACCTCGTCCACGATCGCGAAGTGATGGCCGCGCTGGACGCAGTGCTCGAGCGCCCCGGCCATGTTGTCGCGCAGGTAGTCGAAGCCGAACTCCGAGTTGGTCCCGTAGGTGACGTCGCCGGCGTACTTGCGCTGCCGGGTCGCGTGGTCGTCGGCGTCCTGCACGGCGGAGACGCTGACGCCGAGCGCGTCGTAGATCGGCTTCATCCATTCGGCGTCGCGGCGGGCGAGGTAGTCGTTGACGGTGACGACGTGGACGCTGTCGCCGGCCAGCGTGTTGAGGAAGACCGGCAGCGTCGCGGTCAGGGTCTTGCCCTCGCCGGTGCGCATCTCGGCGATCGCGCCGTCGTGGAGGACCATGCCGCCGATCAGCTGCACGTCGTAGTGGCGCTGGCCGAGGGTGCGACGCGAGGCCTCGCGGGTCAGCGCGAAGGCCTCCGGCAGCAGGTCGTCGAGCGCCTCGCCGGCGCGGGCCCGCTCGCGCAGGGAGTCGGCCTCCTCGCGCAGCTCGGAGTCGGAGAGGGCTTCCATCTCCGGCTCGTAGCGATTGATCGCCTCGGCGCGCTTCTGGTAGGCCTTGAACTTGCGCCCCTCCCCGGCGCGCAGGGCCTTGGTGACGAGGTCCATTGCGGGCATCGGTCAAGGGTAGCGGTGCGGCTTGCTCAAAGCGGAGCGCGGGCGTAGCATCGAGATGAAACCCAAAGGAGGCGCTCATGCGGATTGAGATTCGGGGCCGGAACGTCGAGATGACGGATGACCTGCGTGAGATGGTGAGGAAGAGATTCCAGCGCCTGGGCCAGCAGGTTTCGGCCTTGGCGACCCTCGACGTCATGCTGTCGGAGGAGCGCAACCCCTCGATCGCCGACAACCAGGTCGCGGAGGCGACCTTCTACCTCAAGGGGGTGACCCTGCGCGCGCGCGAGACCTCGCCGGAGATGACGCACAGCGTCCGCGAGCTGGCCGAGGACCTGCGGCGGCAGGTCAAGAAGCACCGCGAGCTGCGGCGCAAGCGCAGCCAGACCCGGCGCCTTGTCGACCAGATGCGTGGCCGGCCCGCCGAGCTTCATCCGTAGGACCAGTCTCAGAGACGCCGGGCGAAGGTCACGGCGACCACCCGGGCGGCGCCCGCCGCACGCAGCGCTTGTGTGCAGGCGGTCAGCGTCGCCCCGGTGGTGAGCACGTCGTCAACCAGCACGACGCTGCGGGGAGCCGTGCCGGTGGTGTGGACCTGCGGCGGCTGGCCGATCCGGTCCGCCCGCCTCCGCCCCACCTGCCGGCGCCCTCCCCGCCTGGAGAGGCAGTGCTCCAGCGGCGAGCCGAGCCGCTCCGCAAGGGCCGCCGCCAGCTCTCCGGCCGGGTCGAAGCCGCGCCGTCGTAGCCGCGACGGCGCCGGCGGCACCGGCACTATCGCGCCGCTCAGCATGTGCGCCGGGGCCAGCCACTGGATCCGGTCCGCCATCAGGCCCGCGACCGGCAGCAGGCGGCGGAACTTCAGCGCCGCGACCAGGTTGCGGGCGACGCCCTCGTGCGGCGCAGAGGACCAAGCGCGGTCGAGCCCCGGCGGGCCCTTGCCGAGCAGCGGCTCCGCCGCCGCCAGCCGCCGCCCGCAGCGTGTGCAGACGATTGCCTCGGGGCGACAGGAACGGCCGCAGGCGGCACAGAGCGGCGGCACGATTCCGGCGGCGACGGCGTGCAGGGTCTCCATGCCGCGATCCTGCCCTCCGCGGCCGCACATGTGGCGCGCTCAATGCCAATTCTTTGCATAGGGACCCGGTCATCCCCCGGGCGATTGAGTCGCGCGCCCTATCGGGCGCAGCTCCGGATGATGGCGCGCGCCTATGGCGCGCAAAAGACAGATTGCATATCGCCGCCTTCGGCGACATTCGCCCGGGGGACGACCGGGTCCCCCTCCCAACACGCAGCATCAGGACGCCGAGGGTTCGGCAGCTCAAGCAACGACGAGCGCCGAGATCTGGCTTGCTGGACTGCCGTCGCGCTGAAGCTTCCGGCAGATCATGGCGACGGCTTGATGGCAGGGCGCCGGTACCCCTCCGCGGGAATGTGGCCGAAGGCCGCGACATGCAATCTGATTCCTGCGCGCCATAGGCGCGCAGCATGTTTTGGAGCTGTGCCCGCCAGGGCACGCGACTGAATTCCCGCGGAGGGGTACCGGCGCTCTTCCTTGAGCCGCCTCAGTCAGCTGCGGCGGCCGGCGATCGCGCCGATCAGCATCGATCGCGGCGGAATCTCGGCGCCCGGCAGGGCGATCACCTCGCGCAGGCGGCTGCCGGTGCCGATCCGGACGCCGTCGCCGATCACAGACGGCCCGTCGATGCGGACGTCGTCGCCGATCTCGCAACCGGCGCCGAGCAGCACCGGCCCCTTCAGGGCGCCCTCGTCCTCGGCAGGGGAGCCGCTGCGGTATCCCTCCACGACCTCGCCCTCGCGCTCGACCGCGACCGCGCCGCTGAGCGCGTCGAGATTGCCCTGGCGCAGCTCCTCGAGGTTGCCGATGTCGTTCCAGTAGGCGTCGATCTCGTGCGAGTAGAAGGGCACGTCGCCCTCGAGCAGGCGCGGGAAGACGTCCATCGCCCAGTCGGCGAAGCCCGGCGGGTCGCCGGGGCCCGCCGCCACGCTCGTCCCAGGGGATGGGAAGAAGTCGAAGATCTCGGAACGAAACATGTAGATGCCGCAGTTGGCCAGGTCGGAGAGGGCCTCGGCCGGGTCGGGCTTCTCCTGGAAGCCCTGGATGCGGCCGTCGATGCCGGTGATCGCCACCCCGAACTGGCTGGTGTCCGCGACCCGCTTGGTCGCCAGCGTCGCGATCCCGTCGTGGGACTCGTGGAAATCCCGCATCCCGGCCAGATCGATGTCGGTGAGCGCGTCGCCGGAGATGACCAGGAACGAGTCGCCGAGGAAGCCGGCGGCTTTGCGCACCCCACCCGAGGTGCCCAGCAGTCGCTCCTCGGGACTGTAGGTCAGCTCGACCCCGAAATCCGCGCCGTCGCCGAAGTGCGCTTCGATCAGCTCCGGGAACCAGTGCAGGTTGGCGATCGTCTCGGCGAAGGCGTGGCGGGCGAGGAGGCGGGCGATGTGCTCCATCACCGGCCGGTTCAGCACCGGCACCATCGGCTTCGGCATCTCGTAGGTGATCGGGCGCAGCCGGGTGCCAAGCCCGGCCGCGAGGACCATCGCCTTCATATAACGCCGCCTCCTCTGCTCTCGCGAATGCCCAAAGAATCAGATATGGATGGGCATTCGCTCCCGCGTCCGGGGGCGGCTCAAGTTCCCTGGTCCCACGACGTCAGGTACTTCGACTGGACGGCGGACAGGTCGTCGATCTCGATGCCCTTGGACACCAGCTTCAGCCTGGCGATCTCCTGGTCGATCTCACGCGGCACCGGGTGGACCCTGGTCTCCAGGCTGGCGTGGTTCTTGGCCACGTACTCGGCGGCCAGCGCCTGGTTGGCGAAGCTCATGTCCATCACCGCCGCCGGATGGCCCTCGGCGGCCGCCAGGTTGACCAGCCGGCCCTCGGCCAGGAGGAAGATCTCGCGTCCGTCCTCGAGTTTGTGGCCCTCGACCAGCGGCCGCGCTTCGTAGGTCGACTCGGTCAGCGCGTCGAGATCGCCCTTGTTGATCTCGACGTCGAAATGGCCGGAGTTGCAGACGATCGCGCCGCTCTTCATCACGTCGAACATCTCGCCGGCGATCGCGTCGCGGTTGCCGGTGACGGAGATGAAGACGTCGCCCTCTCGGGCGGCCTCGACGCCGGGCATCACGTCGAACCCGTCCATCACGGCCTCCAGCGCCCGCAGCGGGTCGACCTCGCAGACGATCACGTGGGCCCCGTGGCCCTTGGCCCGCATCGCCACGCCCTTGCCGCACCAGCCGTAGCCGATGACGACGACCCTGAGGCCGGCGATCAGCACGTTGGTGGCGCGGATGACGCCGTCCAGGGTCGACTGGCCGGTGCCGTAGCGGTTGTCGAAGAAGTGCTTGGTGTCGGCGTCGTTGACGGCGACGATCGGGAAGCCGAGCTTGCCCTCGGCCTCCAGCGCCTTCAGCCGGATCACGCCGGTGGTCGTCTCCTCGGTGCCGCCGAGAACCTCGGAGAGCTGCTCCGGCCGCTGGCCGTGGAGGACGCTGATCACGTCGGCGCCGTCGTCCATCGTGATCTGTGGGTGCTTGTCGACCGCGGTCTCGATGTGACGGTAGTAGGTGTCGTTGTCCTCGCCGTTGATCGCGAACACCTCGGCCCCGTAGCGGTCGACCAGGGCCGCCGCGGTCTCGTCCTGGGTCGAGAGCGGATTGGAGGCGCAGAGCGCGACGTCGGCGCCACCGGCCATCAGCGTGCGGACCAGGTTCGCCGTCTCGGTGGTGACGTGCAGGCAACAGGCCATGCGGATTCCCTCGAGCGGCTTCTCGCGCTCGAAGCGCTCGCGGATCTGGGTCAGCACCGGCATCTGCCGGTCGGCCCACTCGATCCGCTTCTGGCCGGCGTCGGCCAGAGCGATGTCCGCGATGTCGTAGTTGGAGGCGGCGGTTGCCATCGATTCCTTTCGTCTAAATGGTCAAGGGGGAGAATACGAAGGAGCTAGCCCGGCTGCCCCATCGCCTCCTTGAAGCGCTCGATCGACTCGACCGGGACGGGGTCGACCCCGCGCTCGCGGGCCAGCTCCAGGGAGACGAGATCGCCCAGCATCGTCGCCCAGAGCAGGCGCGCGACCCGGGTCTCGCCGGAGGTCTCCACCCGCACGACGGCGGCGGCGTCCGGGGCCACGGCCTCCGCCGTCAGCTCGAAGCGCCGGCGCTCTCTCGGGTGCTGGTCGCAATCCTCGAGGAAGACGGCTGCCAGGCCGGCGTCGCTGGCGCCGGACCAGCCGCAGAGCTCGTTGTGGTCGGCCTCGGGCAACTCGGAATAGAAGCAGGGGAGCTTGACGTTCTCGTTGACCTGGGTCTTCCAGCGGCGGGCGACCGGAGCCGTCAGGTCGGCGCCGTAGACGACCGGTATGGCACCGTCGAGCCGAGAGGCGATATCGGCTGCGAGGGCCTGCAGGCTCTCGGCCTGCTGCTCGAGAAAGGCGGCGGCAGCATCGATCTCGGTCTGGATGCGGGGAGCGGCGCCGGCCAGAGCAGCCACCTCGGCCGCGGTGGTGAACATGTAGGCGACCGCGGCGCGCGGCTGGAATATCCCCGGCAGGCCGACCACCGGCACCCCTGCCTCACGCGCTTCGTCGACCAGCGGGCCGCCGGCGCTGACGACTATGCGGTGCGTGCCGAGCGCCTCGGCGGCGGCGAAGCAGGTCAGCGTCTCCTCGGTCCGGCCCGAATAGCTCGAGCACAGTACCGTCCACTCCGGGGTCGCCCAGCTGGGCAGCTCGTGGCCCCGGACGGTGACCAGCGGGCGGGTCAGCCGGTCGCCGATCGCGGCGGCGGCGAGGTCGCCGCCGATCGCCGAGCCGCCCATCCCGCAGACCATCACGCCGGCTGCGTCGCCGGGCTGCAGGCGCGCGGACTCGATCCGCCAGAGGGCGTCGCGAAGCTGGTCGGGTATGCCGAGGACGTCGTCGATCATGGTGCCTGGGCGGGGACTCTCTCATCCGCGCCGACGATGGCGCCGGAGAGCTCAGCCCCGGCCCCTACGGTAACGCCGGGGGCGAGGACGGAGCCGCCGACCCGGGCGCCCTCGCCAAGGCTGCAGTCGTCGAGCAGGACCGATTCGCGCACCTCGGCGCCGGCGGCGACGCGGCAGCCGCCCGAGACGACGGCGCGAGGCCCCACTCTCGCCCCGTCGGCGATCTCGGCGCCGGCGGCGACGAGCAGGCCAGGGGCCGTCGGCCGCACCCGCGTCGCGACCCTGCCCTCGAGGATGTCCCAGCTCGCCTGCAGGTAGCGGTCGGGGGTGCCGATGTCCATCCAGTAGCCGTCGAGCCGCAGGGCGCCGAGGCCGTTGCCGACCAGGCGGGGGAAGACCTCGCGCTCGATCGAGACCTCGCGCTCGGGGGGAATCAGGTCCAGCACCGAGCGCTCGAGGAAGTAGGCACCGGCGTTGATCTCGCCTGGCACCCGCTCTTCCGTCTTCTCCGTGAACTCCAGGACCCGGCCGCTGGAGTCGACGCGGACGAGCCCGTAGGCGGCGGCGTCCTCGACCGGGTGGAGGGCGATCGTCGCCCGCGCCCCGCGCTCGCGGTGGGCGCGCATCAGCGCGCTCAGGTCGAGGTCGGCGAGGACATCGCCGTTGAGGGCGAGAAAGCGGTCCCCCAGGTCGTCGCCGAGCGCGTCGGCGGCGAAGCGGATCGCTCCCGCGGTGCCGCGCCGCTCCGGCTCGGTCACGTAGGTGAGCCGCACCCCGGCGTGCTCGCCGTCGCCGAGGGCGTCCCGCAGCACGTCGGGCAGGAAGCCGCAGGCGAGCACCGCCTCGGTCACCCCGTGCGCCGCCAGCCACTCGATCGTGTAGGCGAGGAAAGGCCGGTCGACCAGCGTCAGCGCCGGCTTCGGGACGGTGTCGGTCAGCGGCCTCAGCCGCGTCCCCTCGCCACCGACTAGGACTATTGCCTGCATCTAGTCGGTGGCTGCCGGGGCGTGTGCGACCCCGGCCTTGCCGATTCCCTCGTACTCGAAGCCGGCCGCGACCAGCGCCTCGCCGTCGAGGAAGTTGCGGCCGTCGACGACCAGGGGCCGCGCCATCCGCCGGGCCGCCTCGGCCCAATCCAACTCGGCGAACTCGCCCCACTCGGTGACGAGGACCGCGGCGTCGGCAGCGTCGAGGGCGTCGAGGGCGGAGGGCGCCATCTCAACCCCGGGCAGCAATTCCGCGGCGCGCTTCTCCGCCACCGGGTCGTAGGCGGTCACCTCTACCCCCTCCCCCTCCAGGCGGGCGGCCAGGACCAGGCTTGCGGCGTCCCGCATGTCGTCCGTGTCGGGCTTGAACGAGAGGCCAAGCAGGGCGACCCGCCTGCCAACCAGCGAGCCCAGATGTTCACGGAGCTTGTGAACGACGCGTCGCTTCTGAAGCTCGTTCACCTCGACCACCGCATTCAGAAGCTGGAAGTGATAGCCGGTGTTGGCGGCCAGCTTGCGAAGGGCAGAGACGTCCTTGCCAAAGCAGGAGCCCCCGAAGCCCAGGCCCGCCTGCAGGAACTTCGGGCCGATCCGGTCGTCCAGCCCCATGCCCCGAGCGACCTCCGAGACGTCGGCCCCAACCTCCTCGCAGACGTTGGCGATCTCGTTGATGAAAGAGATCTTGGTGGCGAGGAACGTGTTGGACGCCAGCTTGATCATCTCGGCGCTGGAGACGTCGGTGCGGACCCGCTCGCCCCCGAGCGGCGCGTAGATCTCCTCCACCGCCTCGGCCGCCCACTCGTTGCCGGGATCGGCGCCGACGACGACCCGGTCGGGGTGCATGAAGTCATCGATCGCCGAGCCCTCCTTGAGGAACTCTGGACAGGACGCATACGTCGTGTCGCTCAGCTCACGCTGAATTTTGCGCCCGGTCCCAACCGGGACGGTCGACTTCATCACGAGGGCGTGGCTGGAGTCCCCGCGCAGCTCGTCGACCACCGACATCACCCGCCCGAGGTCGGCGTCGCCGGAGTAGGTCGGCGGCGTGTCGACGCAGACGAAGAGCAGTCGCGCGCCCTCCAGCAGCTCGCCCATCTCGGTCGTGAAGGCGATCCGCTCCGCGTTGCGCCGCAGCATCTCGTCGAGGCCGGGCTCGTGGATCGTCGTCTCTCCCCGTGAGAGCGCCTCGACCTTCTCGGGCAGGATGTCGCGAGCGATCACCGGGTGTCCCAGCTCGGCGAAGCAGGCGGCGGTGACCAGCCCCACCCAGCCGACCCCGACGACCCCCACCGTCTCCAGCTGCTCGTTCATCCCTTCCTCCCATGCTTCGATTTCGGCTTCGGCACGATCACGCTAGCCGAGCGGGCGATCCCGATCATCTGGTCGTTGGTTAGGGTGTTCAAGAGGTCGTTGGCCACCCAGTAGCTGTTGTCGCCGCGGTGCCAGGCCACCAGGGAGATGCGATCTCCATTGACGAAGAACTCGTATTCGCGACCGTTGATCGTCCGCGTTTCGCTGGGATTGTTGAGGATCGGCGGGTCCGACCAGCCCTGGATCCCCTGCAGCCCGAAATAGTGGGTTTCGTAGTAGGGGCCGAATTCGGCGACCATCCGGTAGGCGGCGTGACGGTTGCCGTCAGTGCCCTTGAGGTGGTAGGCGCGCGGATCCTGGACGTGTTCGTAGCTGTTGCTTTCGACGAAGCCGGCTTCCGGCGGCAGGCGGGTCGGGTAGAAGACCGGGAAGCCGCTGCCGAGCTTGCGGGCCGCGGACTTACCCTCGAGCTCGCCCGCTTCGCGCGCCGCAACCAGGCCATCGCCGCCGGGCGGCTTCGGCTTCGCGATGTGGGGCTTTTCCTTCGTCTGCTTCGACCTGGCGCCGCCCTTCCTGCTCTTGGCGCCGCCCCCGGCGTCGCGTTCCAGGGAATTGCGCGGCCCGTTGCTCGCTTCGATCCCGAGGAACTTGTCGACGGCCCCGTGAATCGCGCTCTCCGAGGCGTAGACGTAGCTCGGGCCCAGCGTCGCCGGGAAGTGGATCTCCTTGATCGTCGCGTTGCGGGAGGCGAGGAACAGTTTCAGCACCTGCAGCATCGTGTCCTTGCTGTTGATGTCGGAAGTCGTGTATTTGGTGAAGATGTCGATCAACCCGCTCTGGTCGAAGACGAGGTCCTGGAGCGAAATACCCTGCCGAGCGGAGCTGATGAAGTCCTGCTGGCGGGCGGAACGGACGAGGTCGGTGTCGGTGTGGCGATAGCGCACGTACTCCAGCGCCTTTTTGCCGCAGAGCAGCTGGTACCCGGGTTGGATGTTGATTTCCGAATACTGTTCGGAGGGGGGCACGCCGACGTTGGAATGGAAGTAGCGGCGGTCGATGTCGGTGTAGACGCAGCCGATCGCGTCGACGGCGCGGACGAAGCCGAGGAAATCGACGTTGACGACGTGGTTGATCGGCAACCCGGTCAGTTCCTTGACCACGCGCAGGGTCAGTTTCGGGCCGCCGTAGGTGTAGGCGGCATTGAACTTTTCCGTCCCGAAGCCGGGGATTTCGACCTTCAGGTCGCGCGGTATCGACATCACCGCGATCGCGTTGCGTTCTGGGTCGAGGCGGAGCAGGATCGTCGTGTCGGAGCGTCCCGGGTCTTCCTTCAGGTTGGCCCGCTTGTCGGAGCCGAGGATGAGGATGTTCTCCGGCGCGCCCCCGTTCACCGTCGAGAGGTAGCGATGGAGCTTGTTGCCCAGGGCATTGTTGTGCGAGAGCGCCTGGGCGATGCTGTCGAGGTAGAGCAGGATGCTCGTCGTCGTCGCCGCGGCGCTGACGGCGACGATCAGGATCGACGCCAGGGTGAAGCGCAGCCAGTAGCGCTTCGGCTTCGGCGGCGCCTCGTGGTCGCCCGACGGCGGCGGCCTCTTCGGTGCCATGCCCAGCCCTCGAGCCTCAGTCATCGCCGCGACCCGGGATCGCCCGCAGGAACGAGTCGAGCGCCTGCCGGTAGGTCTCCAGCGAAGAGATCGAAACCCACTCCTCGGGACCGTGGTGGCCGGCGCCGAGCGGGCCGAACTCGACCGCCGGCACCCCCACCCGGAGGAAGGAGACCGCGTCGGAGGCGCCGTCGCGCCCGACGCTCATCGGCTCGCCGTGATGGTGCTCGGCCGCCGACCTGCGCAGCGCCCGCACAAAGGGCGAGTCGCGGTCGACCGTCGCCGGCGGCCTCGTGAACAGCGAGGTCGCCTCGATCCCGGGCAGCGCGCGCACCTCCGCCAGCACGGCGGCGGGATCCTGATCGGGCAGGTAGCGGATGTCGACGTCGATCACGCATCGGTCGGGCACCTTGTTCAGAGCGTCCCCGCCCCAGATCCGGCCCAGGTTGATCGAGGGGCGATCGAACAGCTCCGAGCTGTGCCGGGCAAACGGTAGCGACTCGATGCTGCGGAAAACGTCGATCGCGTTGAGCACGGCGTTGTCCCCGAGCCAGGGGGTGGCGCCGTGGGCCGCCGTCCCGGCCACCTCCAGACGCAGCGCCAGCACCCCCTTTGCCTCGACCCCGATGTGGAGGTCGGTCGGCTCGCCGGTGATCGCGAAGTCGCCGATGAAGCCGCTGTCGACGAGGTAGTCGCTGCCGCGCTCGGCCGCCTCCTCGGACTCCTCGTCGCCGACGATGCCGAGACGGACCCGGACTCGGTCCTGGTCCCGCATCGCCGCAACGGTGACGAGCATCGCCGCCAGCGCGCCCTTCATGTCGTAGGCGCCGCGGCCGTAGAGGCGGTCGCCGTCGACCCGCGGGTCGAACTGTCCCGGCAGCCCCGGCACGACGTCGAGGTGGCCGTGCAGGACGACGGTCGGCGCCCCCTCCGGCCCTACCTCGGCCCTGACCACCGGCAGGCCCCGCACCTCGTCGCGCTCGGCCTCGATTCCGCGGGCCTCCAGCCAGCCCTTGACGAACCCGGCGGCCTCGGAAACTGCCTCGGACCCAGACGTCTCGTAGCCGATCAGGCGCGTGGCGAGGGCTACGAGCTCCCCGCTCATCCTCCTCTTGCCTTTCTTCGCCCACAGGGCGAATAAAGGCAAGCGCGCGCCGAGTCCACACTTCGCGCGAGGCGCCCCTCGCTCATCCCTCCGCGATCGAGAGGAACGCTTCCGCCCGGTCGCGGTCCTTCTGCGCCCGAGCGTAATCGGCGCTCCCGGGCTCGTGCTCGGAGAGCCTCTGCTCGGCGTCGGAGAGCTGGTCCCTGAGCGCGCCCGGGTCGAGGTCCTCGGGCGCGATCGCCTCCTCGACCAGGAGGCGCGCCCGGTTCCCGAACATCTGCAGCCAGCCGTGCGCCTGCGCGTAGCGCCTGGTCTCCGAGTCGGAGACGTGCAGCCTCAGCTCGGCCGGGCGCAGCGCCGCCAGCAGCGGCGCGTGGTTGGCGAGGATGCCGAGCTCACCGGTCTCGGTCCGGGTCGATACCTGGCGCACTTCGCCCTCGAAGACCTCCCCCTCCGGGGTGAGGACCTCGACGTCCAGCATGTGCTCAGCGGCCACTCGAGTTCCCCTAGGCGGCCGCGGCCGCGCCGGCGTTCTCGGTCACCTGGTCGATCGTGCCCTGCATGTAGAAGGCGCCCTCCGACAGCTCGTCGTGCTCGCCGTCGAGGATCTCGCGGAAACCGCGCACCGTTTCGGTCACCGGCACGTACTCGCCGCTGCGGCCGGTGAACTGCTCGGCGACGAAGAACGGCTGCGAGAGGAAGCGCTCGATCTTGCGGGCGCGCGAAACCGTCTGCTTGTCTTCGTCGGAGAGCTCGTCGATGCCGAGGATGGCGATGATGTCCTGCAGCTCCTTGTAGCGCTGCAGCACCTGCTGGACCTCGGTCGCCGTGCGGTAGTGCTCCTCGCCGACGACGTCGGGCTTGAGGATCGTCGAGGTCGAGTCGAGCGGATCGACCGCCGGGTAGATGCCTTTCTCCGAGATCGCCCGCGAGAGGGTCGTGGTCGCGTTGAGGTGGGCGAAGACCGAGGCCGGGGCCGGGTCGGTGAGGTCGTCGGCGGGGACGTAGACGGCCTGGACCGAGGTGACCGAGCCGCGCTCGGTCGAGGTGATCCGCTCCTGCAATTCGCCCATCTCGGTCTCCAGCGTCGGCTGATAGCCGACCGCGGAGGGCATCCGGCCCAGCAGGGCAGATACCTCGGAGCCCGCCTGGACGAAGCGGAAGATGTTGTCGATGAACAGCAGCACGTCCTGGCCCCCCTGCTCGCGGTAGTACTCGGCCATCGTCAGGCCGGAGAGGGCGACGCGGAGGCGGGCTCCGGGGGGCTCGTTCATCTGACCGAAGACGAGCATCGTCTTGTCGATCACGCCCGACTCTTTCATCTCGAGCCAGAGGTCGTTGCCCTCTCGCGAACGCTCGCCGACGCCGCAGAAGGCGGAGAGCCCCTCGTGTTCCTCGGCGATGTTGCGGATCAGCTCCTGGATCAGAACCGTCTTGCCGACCCCGGCGCCGCCGAACAGCCCGACCTTGCCGCCTTTGGCGTAGGGGGCGAGCAGGTCGATGACCTTGATCCCCGTCTCGAGGATCTCCTGGGTCGGGGTCAGGTCCGATGCCTGGGGGGCCGGGCGGTGGATCGGCCAGCGCTCCTCGGTCTCGACCGGATCGCCGTCGTCGATCGGTTCGCCGAGCAGGTTGAAGATGCGGCCGAGGGTCTGGTCGCCGACCGGGACCGTGATCGGGCCGCCCGTGTCGCGGACCTTGTCGCCGCGGCGGAGGCCGTCGGTCGCGTCCATCGCGACCGTGCGCACGCGGTCGTCGCCGAGGTGCTGCTGCACCTCGCAGACCAGCTCGGTCGCTTCGCTGTCGCCATCGCCCGCCATCTCGATCTTCACCGCGGAGTAGATCCCCGGCAGCTTGTCGGGAAAGACGGCGTCGACGACCACTCCCGTGACCTGCTCGACGCGCCCTACGTTGGTTCCGTTGTTGCTCTCAGCCATTGGTTCCTTTGTGCTCGGTCATAAATTTCGCGCTCCGGGGTCTAGCCCAGCGCCTCGGCGCCGCCCACGACCTCCAAGATCTCCTGCGTGATCTCCGCCTGCCGGACCCGGTTCATCTCCAGGGTCAGGTCGTCCATCATCGTCTCCGCGTTCTCCGCGGCGTTGCGCATCGCGGTCATCCGCGCCCCCAGCTCGGAGGCGGCGGACTCGAGCAATGCCCGGTAGACGGAAATCGTCACGTACTCGGGGATGAGCCTTGCGAGGAGCTCCTCGGGTTCGGGCTCGTAGAACCACTGCGAGCGGCTCTGCGCCCGCTCGGCCTCGGTCAGCTCTCCTCCCTCCTGCTCTTCCTCGACGCCCTCGCCCACCACCTCGGCCTGCTGCAGCGGCAGCAGGGTCTGCCGCCAGACGTGCTGGGTCAGCGGCGAGACGTAGCGGTTGTAGACGAGCTCGACCCGGTCGAGATCCTCCTCGACGTAGCGCGCGGTCAGCTCCTCGGCGATCTCGCGCGCATTGGCGAAGGCGGGGCGGTCGGTGAAGCCGACGTAGGAGGTGCGCACGTCCTGTTTGCGGAAGGTCAGGGTGGAGACGCCCTTTCGCCCGACCACCGAGAAGGAGGGCTCGGCGCTCTCCTCGCGGACCCGGTCGCGCACCCTCATTCCCTCTCGGATGACGTTGGCGTTGAAGGCGCCGGCGAGGCCGCGATCGCCGGTGATCAGCACGACGCCGACCCGGTTGACGCTGTCGTGCTGGTCGAGCACCGGCACCCGCGGCAGGCCGCCGGCCTGCTCGGCGGCGCGACGGGTCAGCTTGCGCATGCCCTCCGCGTAGGGGCGCAGGGCGTCGATCCGCTGCTCGGCCCGCCGCAGGCGCGCCGCCGCGACCATCTCCATAGCCCGCGTGATCTTGTTGATGTTCTTGATCGACGCGATGCGATTCTTGACTTCCTTCTGGGTGGCCATGGCTTCGACCGGCGACTAGGCCGGCGTCGCCTCCTTGGCGTCCTCGGAGGAGTCCTCGGCGGTCCGCCCCGGGGCCCCGCGCTCCTCCTGCGACTTGACGCGGTCGGACTCGCCGGCCTCGAGCGGGGCGCCGTGCTCGTCGAAGTCGGCGCCGAAATCGTCGACGAAGTCGCGGATCGCCTTGCCGAGCTCCTCCTCGTCCTCGTCGGAGAGCTTGCCGCTCTCCTCGATCCGTCCCAGCAGCTCAGCCTTCTCGGCGTGCAGGCGGACCCGCAGGTCGGCGAGGAACTCGCCGACGCGCTCGGTTTTGATCCGGTCGAGGAAGCCGCCGGTGCCGGAGTAGATCGAGGCGACCTGATCGCCGACGCTGAGCGGTTCGCGCTCTTTCTGTTTGAGCAGCTCGACCAGCCGCTCGCCCCGGGTCAGCGCTTTCTGGGTCTCGGCGTCGAGCTCGGAGCCGAACTGGGCGAAGGCCTCGAGGTCGCGGTACTGGGAGAGGTCGAGGCGCAATTTTCCGGCGACCTTCTTCATCGCCTTGGTCTGTGCGTTGCCGCCCACTCGGGAGACCGAGATGCCGACGTTGATCGCCGGCCGCACACCCGAGAAGAAGAGATCGGACTCGAGGAAGATCTGGCCGTCGGTGATCGAGATCACGTTGGTCGGGATGTAGGCGGAGACGTCGGAGGCCTGGGTCTCGATGATCGGCAGTGCCGTCAGCGAGCCGCCGCCGAGCTCGTCGTTGAGCTTCACCGCCCGCTCCAGCAGCCGCGAGTGCAGGTAGAAGACGTCGCCCGGGTAGGCCTCGCGGCCTGGCGGGCGCCGCAGCAGCAGCGACATCTGGCGGTAGGCGTAGGCGTGTTTGGTGAGGTCGTCGTAGACGCAGAGGGCGGCCTTGCCGTTGTAGAGGAAGTGCTCGCCCATCGCGCAGCCGGCGTAGGGGGCGATGTACTTGATCGGCGCGGCCTCGTCGGCGGGGGCGGCGACGATGATCGTGTTCTCCATCGCGCCGTTCTCCTCGAGCACCTCTTTCAGCTGCACGACGGTCGACATCCGCTGCCCGATCGCGACGTAGATGCAGACCATGTCCTTGTCGCGGGCGTTGATGATCGTGTCGATCGCGATCGCCGTCTTGCCGGTCTGGCGGTCGCCGATGATCAGCTCTCGCTGGCCACGGCCGATCGGGATCATCCCGTCGATCGCCATCAGGCCGGTCTGGACCGGTTCGGTCACCGGCTGGCGCTGGACGACGCCGGGGGCTTTGAACTCAGCCGGGCGGGTCTCGGTGGTGGCGATCTCGCCGCGGTCGTCGAGTGGGCGCCCGAGCGGGTCGACCATGCGGCCCAGCAGCTGCTCGCCGACGGGGATCCGCAGCAGGTGGCCGGTCCGTTTGACCGTGTCGCCCTCGACGATCTTGTCCCACTCGCCGAACAGCACGGCGCCGACGTTGTCGGCCTCGAGGTTCAGGGCCAGCCCGGTGACTCCGTGGGGCAGCTCGAGCATCTCCAGCGCCATGCAGTCGTCGAGGCCGTGAATGCGGGCGATGCCGTCGGCCACGGAAAGAACCGTGCCCACCTCCGAGAGGTCGGCGCTCTCCGCCTCCAACCCCTCGATCCGCTCGCGCAGAATCGATGCGATCTCGTCCGGCTTAATCTCCATTTAGCGAATCTCTCCTTGATCGCGGCCGCTGCAAACCGGCGCATTTCGTCGTCCTCGCCAGATCGTCTCGCTCACGCACGTCGAGTGCGCCCACTTCGCCGATCTGGCTGCGTCCTAGAACTGCTTGGTTTTCGCGGCCGTTCGTCATTCAGTCTTTACGCCGCCTGGGCGACGCTCTTTCGAAGTTTCTCCAAGCGATTGCGGATGCTCGCGTCGAGGACCATGTTGCCCACCTGCAGGACGACGCCGCCGAGGATGTCCGCGTCGACGCGACTGGCCAGGTCGACCTCCTGGTCGGTCTGGCGCTCGATCTCCTCGCCGATCCTGCTGACCACCGCCGGGTCCAGCTCGACCGCGCTGGTCACGGTCACGTCGATGCGGCGGTTCTCGCGCTTCCACAGCTCCTCGAACTGGCGGCGGATGCGGAAGATTTCCGGCATCCGCTGCTTTTCGATCAGCAGCTCGAGGAAGTTGACGAACTCCGGGTCGGCGCCGGAGATCGCCCGCTTCGCCCCCTCGATCTTCTCGGCCGAGGAGAAGTAGGGGCTGAAGAAGAAGACCTGCAGATCGCGATTGCCGTCGACGGCGTCGGCGAACTGGGCCAGCTGATCGCGGATCGCGTCGAGCTTGCCCTTATCCCTGGCGACCTCGAAGAGGGCGTCGGCGTAGACGTGAGCGGCGTCCTGCATCTCTCAGTTCTCCGACCGCGAGAGCTTCGAGAAGTCGACCTCGCCGAGGGCCTCCTCGACCAGGCGGCGCTGGTCCTCGGCGGTGAGGCTTTTGCGGGTCACCTTCTCCGTGGCCAGCACGGTCAGGTCGGCGACCTCCTTGCGGATCTGCTCCAGCGAGCGCCGGGTCTCGGCCTCGATGTCGCGCTTCGCCGCGGCGACCAGCTCCTCGCGTTTTTCCTTGCCGGCGGCGGTCGCCTCCGCCTCGGCGGTTTCGGCGGCCTTGCGCGCCCTCGCCATGATCTCGTCGGCCTGCTCCCGCGCCTCGGCCAGGCGGGCGCGGTACTCGGCGAGCAGCTCCTCGGATTCGCGGCGCTGACGCTCGGCCGCCTCGATCGACTCGGCGATCGTCTTCGCCCGTCTGTCAAGGGCCTCCTGGATTTTCGGGAAGGCGACCTTGCTCAGGACCCACATCGTGAACAGGAACAGGACCAGGGTCCAGATCATCAGGCCCAGGCCCGGCGAGACGAGGAAGCTGCCACCGCCTTCCTCCTTCGCCAGCGGGACCGCGGCGGCTATGTAGCCGAGCAACTCCACGCGCCTAGAGGAAGAAGGCGATCAGGCCGAAGATGAACGTGTAGAAGGCCACGGCCTCGGTAAGCGCGAAGCCGAGCCAGCGGATGCTCTGAAGCTCGTCTTTCATCTCGGGCTGGCGGGCGACCGACTCGATCTCCTTACCGAAGATGAAGCCGATGCCGATGCCGGCGCCGATCGAGCCGAGGCCGGCGCCGACGCCCAGGGCGACCGCCTTGCCGGCCTTTTCCACGCCTTCGTCTGAGACGGCGGCGATGACAGGGGACAGATCCATGAAAAAGCGCTCCTTTTCTAGTGACTGGCGGAGGTGGCTCCGCCGAGATAGATGGCAGTGAGGGTCGAGAAGATAAATGCCTGCAGCGTTGCGATAAGGCCGACCTCGAGGATGAAGAAGAAGAAGGCGAGCGGGAAGGTCAGCGCGCCGAGGGCCGCGATCCCGAGCAGCACCGCCAGCCCGCCGCCCATGAACAGCAGCAGCAGGTGGCCGGCGAGGATGTTGGCGAAGAGACGGACGGAGAGCGAGATCAGCCGGGCGAAGTGGGAGATCGCCTCGATCACGAAGATGAAGGCCTTGCCGATCGGGTTCATCTCCTCCAGGCCCGGCGGCAGCCAGCTGGCCAGGTACTTGAAGAGGCCCTTGGCGCGGATCCCTTCGACGTGGTAGGAAACCCAGACGACCAGCGTCAACACCAGCGGGATCGAGAGGTTGGCGGTGGCGGCGTAGATCGCGAAGGAGGGGATTTCGAGCCCGAAGACCGAGAAGGTGTGCTCGGTGTTGGTCGGCAGCGGCAGGAAGCCGATCATGTTCGAGAACCAGATCCAGAAGAAGAGCGCCGCCAGGAACGGGAACCAGCGAGCGGCCATCGCGCCGTCGAGGTTGCCGCCGGTGATCGTGTTCTTGGTCAAGTCGTAGGCGACCTCGATCGCGGTCTGCACCCGGTTCGGCTTCTGCTGCATGCGGCGGGAGATCCAGACCATCGTGAAGATCGTCAGGGCACTGGCGAGCACGAGGTAGAGGACCGCCTTGTTGATGCTGAGGTCGATCCCCGCGAGGTGGATAGAGGCCCACGGTTCGAGCTTGAACTCGTTCTGCGGCTTGAAGGATTCGTCCTTGCCGGAGCTGCCGAAGATCAGCAGCAGCAGGATCGCGATGCCGAGGTAGGTGCCGATCCCGATCAGCACCTTGGACTTGGTGCTCAGCCCGCCGGCCTTCGAGGCGCTCTGCGGCGCCTCGACGGTGGCCTGGTCTGCGTTCATGCCGCTCCCTGTCCCTCGGGCTCGCCGAAGAGGTGGGCCAGTCCCTGCGCCGCGAAGGAGATCGTGAAGAGGACGAGGACGAGGATCGCGGCGGCGAGACCTGCCTGCCGTTCAACAAGGCCGACCAGCAGCACCGCGGTCGCCATCAGCCAGACGCGGCCCAGCGTCGTCGCGGCGACGATTCCCATCGCCTTCTGGCGGTTGCCGGCGGTGAGCTCGGCCTGGGCGCGCTTGGCGGCGACCATCTGGATGCCGCGCTGGGCAAGCCAGGCGACGGCGCCGACGGCGTAGCCGGCCAGGGGCAGCCCGCTCAGCAGGAAAACTGCGAGAGCGGCGGCCAGCACGAGTAGGTCGACGTACTTGGGAGGAGACATAAAGACGCCCGGCTCGGGCGGAGCGGGCGGACTGGCGACTATATCCAAAAGGCCCCGGGAATGGCTTTGTGAAGCCACTTCGTGAGGGTTGCCACTACCCCGGAGGCGGCTCCAGCTCGATCGCCTCGAACTCCCCCGTCTCCGGATTGATCCGCCCGCGGCGCAGCTTGAGGATCTCCAGCACGTAGACCAGGTAGACGCTGGCTGCGAGCGCGAGCAGGAGGAAGGCGGTCATCACCGCCGTCCAGAGGACGTTGAAGTGACCGTGGTTGTCGCTGTAGGGGACGAAGCGCAGGGCCAGCGCCAGCCCCGCCATCACCAGCGTCCAGGCGTAGAGATAGGCGACGGTGCGGCGCTGGGAGAAGCCGATGTTGGCCATGCGGTGGTGGAAGTGCCAGCGGTCGGCTTGGTAGATCGGCTGGCGGTATTTGAGCCGCTTGGCGACGACGAAGCCGGTGTCGAGGATCGGCACCGCTAGCACGACCAGTGGGAAGGCGAGGGCGATGACCGCGTTGGTCTTCAGCGCCCCCTGCACCGAGGTGGTCGCCAGCAGGAAGCCGAGCAGGTTGGAGCCGGTGTCGCCCATGAAGCTGGAGGCGGGCGGGAAGCCGTGGCGGAGGAAGCCGAGCGCGGCGCCGGCGGTGAGGGCGGCCAGCACGCCGGCGGCGTTGCGTTCGAGCGAGAGCGCGATCGCGGCCAGGGTGAGGGCGGCGATCGTGCAGACGCCGGCGGCGAGCCCGTCGACCCCGTCGATGAAGTTGATGACGTTGACGACCGCGACGATCCCCAGCACGGTCAGCGGATAGGCGAGCCAGTCCAATTCGAAGCCGCCGAGGAAGGGCAGGGTGAGGTTGTCGACGCGGACCCCGCCCAGGACCGGGATCGTCGCCGCGGCGACCTGGCCGAGCAGCTTCGGGAAGGCTGGCAGGCCGCGGACGTCGTCGACGACCCCGATCGCGGCGATCGCCACGGCGCCGAGCAGGATCGAGCGGCTCTCGCCGTCGCCGGGGAGCCAGATCCAGCCCGCCGTCTCGACCGCGACCAGGATCGCCAGCCCCGAGAGGCGCGGCATCGGCTTGTCGTGCAGGCCGCGCGGCTTCGGCTGGTCGATCGCGCCGACCCTGAAGGCGAGCCGCTCGGCGAACGGGACCAGCAGCCAGGCGATGGCCGCGGCCAGGAGGAAGGCGAAGACGGCGTCGGTAGTCGTCACGGCCATGTGCGCTTGTGCCCCAGCTGAAGAGCGGGCCGGCCCAGGCTACTCGACGGCCCCGAGGGCTCCCTCGACCAGCGGCGCAGGATCGCGGGGATGGCGGACACCGACCGGCGAATCGCGCTTGCGCAACGCCAGGGCCGAGGGGTCGGAGAGGACCTGGAGGAGGCCGTCGGCGATCAGCGCCTCGTCGACGCCGCCCATGCGCCCGGTGAAAGTGGTGAAGACCGGGGTGCCCAGCGCCACCGCCTCGCGGTTCATCGTCCCCCCCGCGCTGACGACGAGGTCGGCGAAGGCGATCAGGCTCTGGGCGTCGATCGCCCGCTCGGGGACGATCAGGTTGGCGGCGCCGAGGGCGCGCACGGCCGCCCCCTGCTCCTCGGTGCGCGGGATGACCACCGCCTGCGCCTCGCTCGCCCCCGCGAGGCGGCCCAGCGTCGCCCCGTAGAGGTCGTTGCTGGCGTGGTACTCGGAGGTCTCCGGCGGCGGCCGCACGACCACCAGGACCTTCTCGCGGTCGAGGCCCAGCTCGCCCAGCACCGCCGGGTCGGGCTCGAAGCCGGCCAGGTAGTACTCCTCCTTCAGGCCCGGGTAGCGGACCAGCTTCTTTCCCTTGGCGCCGAGCTTCGCAAGTCGCTCGACCGGGATGGCATCGGGGACCAGCACGCGACGGGCGAGGCGAAAGCTGATCTGGCGCTGCAGGTGGGCGAACTCGTAGTCCTGCATCTGCACCGAGGGAACCCGGTACAGCGCCGAGACGACGGCGAGGTCGACCGAGCCGTGGGCGATCGCAAGCTGCGGCCGGCGATCCCAGACCACCCGCGCCAGCCGCGCCGAGCGCCCGCCGAGCGCCCGCGCCTTGCCCAGCCGTGAGGCGCCGCCGTGCTCGCCGACGGCGGTGTAGGGCATCCCCAGCCGGTCGAGGATGCCGAGCGTCTGCCCGTACTCGCGCGCGGTGACGAAGACCTCGTGGCCCTGAGCCTCCAGGCGCTCGACGATCGGCCGCAGCACCAACGGGTGCGCGGCCGCCGTGCAGTCGACCCAGATCCTCATGCTCCGCGACCCTATTCACTCACCGAGACAGGGAGTCGTGAAGTCGCTAGAAGATGCCGTACTCCCGGACCAGCGGTTCGATGCGGGTCTCGAAGAGCAGCGCGAGCAACCCCTGCTCGAGCTCGTCGCCGAGACGACGCCCCTGCTGGAAGGCCTCAGAGCTCTGCGCCTCGCTCCGCGACAGCCGTTCCAGCTCCTCGCGAACCTCCCGCTCGCCGAGCATGGCGAGGAATTGATCGTAAGCGCCAATCGCGCGAACCCCGGCGTCCGCCGCATCGAGCTCGAGGAACGCCCAGGCGATGCGATCGATCGACGGTCGCGTCAGAGCTTCGGCGAGGAAGTCGCCCATGTCGGCGGTTCGGTAGCGATGGCACAGCAAGATTGGCAATAGGCCACCGGCGAAGAGGACCTTTCGAGAAGTTCCCAGCTTGAGGTTGCGCAACGCCCACTTCTGCCCGGCCCCTTCGCGCTCCTTGCCGACGAAGTCGACGCAAATCGTCCGCCAGTAGCGGATCAGGTCGTTGAGGAAGAAGCGCGGCGGCCGGTAATCCTTAATGGAATCGTCGAGATAGCCGCGCAGCACACGGTCTCGGCAGCCCCGGTGCGCGGTCTCGTTGGTGACCGCCACGGACTCCAGCAGGAGCAGCATCCGCCTGGTCAGGTTCTTGTTGTCGTCAGCATCGAGGCCGATGCGTCGACCAGATGATCGCAGAAGACGGTCGTGCCGAATACTTCCTGCGTGCCCGGCTTCCCCTCCTCCACCCCGATCGTGTCCTCGACCTGCTTCAGCGCTGGCCGAACGCCCTCGCGCTCGGTCCCGTTGACGAGAATGGCCCAGTCGTAGTCGCTGAGCTCCGTCAGCTCCCGGCGTCCCCACGAGCCGAACAGCGCCACGCAGGCGTCAGAATCGCTTTGCGCTCCGGCCAACCGCTCGTGCACCTCCGCCAGCCGGCGCTCCGTCAGCGCCCTGGCCCGGGTCAGATGCGGAAACCCTCTGTCGCTGCGCTCGGCGAGTTGTTCGAGGGCGTTCAAGGCGGCGCGTCAGGGCCCTAGCGCGGCTCCGCCTCGAGAATCCACGGCACATCGCGGCAGCGAGCCAAGAGTGGTGCGAACAACTTCTCATGCTCCACGCTCAGTGGCACGTGCCGGAGGTCGGGGGAGATCGAGCTGAGATGAACGTGCCTGAGCCGGCTGGTGAAGCGATCCAGCAAATCCTCGCCCACCGCCATCGTCTCGTCGACAGTCCAGGCATGGGCTACGTCGAAGCAGAAACCGGCGGCCGGCAGCTCCTCGAATAGCGGCTCCAACTCCTCGCCATAGCTCCCGCTGGACTTGCGAGCGTCCATGTTCTCGATGACCAAGCGAGCGCCGAGTGACACGTACAGAGCCGGATCGCCGATCCGATCGGGGTGCAGCACGATCGCGTCGACGACCCCCGGCAACTCGCTCAGTCGCGCGACCAACTCCTCCTCGGGCATCCGCCGCCCCTTACTCGGGCCGTGAACGCTCAAATACCGGAACGGCAACGGCATTCCGCTCGCGAGGAAGCTCAGGAGATCGGGAATCTCGTCCTCACCAAGCGCCGCGAGCTCGACGGCGAAGCTGGAGATACGGCTGGCTTCTTCTATGAGCCGCGGCCAGTTTCCCCTGTGGCCCGCCATGTAGCCAGTGGACGCACCCAGGGGGTGATGCTCGAGCAAGGAGGGCGGCGCTTCGGTCAGCAATGGCGAGTTCACGTGAATGCACGCTAGCGCTATTCAAGGACGACATCATGGACCGAATACTGCATCTGATCGACGCGGGGCCTGTGGATTGCGAGGAATGCAAAAGTGCCGATTTTGCGGCGAATCTTCTCCCACAGGGGACGACAACCCACAGCTCTATCCGCTCCTTCCGACGATCTTCGGTTCGTTGTCCACAGCCGCCGTGGATAGCGAGCGACGCGTTTCGATGCGAATTGGGGGTTCGCGGTCCGCACCTTCCTCAGGGGGGCGAACCACCACAGCTCCCACCCTCTGTAAGAGGTCTGAGATGGCTTCGACGCACCTCCCAACTCGCCCCCGGAACACCGAGCACCAGGAGATTCGCCTCGGCCAGGTGCCCGAGCCAAGCGAGGTTCCCGATATTGCCAGGCGGGCAAGGAAGGCGTGGGAGCTTCGCCCTAGGGCGAAGCTCGACCTCCGCCGCATCTGCGGCAATCTAGGTATCGAGGTCTCGGTAGTTTCACTCGAAGTTCCGGAGGGCGGCGCCCAAGGCTTTCTCATACCGAGACCGGGCGGCTTCCTAGTGGAGATCGACCCGGAGCCGCGAGGCGGGTGGCAGAGCGTGCCTCCCTCACTCCGAAGCCAGCTCGAGCGGCACCGCAAGCGCTTCCTGATCGCCCACGAGCTGACTCACACGCTCTTCTACGAGGACCACCCGACCGGGCCCCGGCGCCTCGTCCCCGACAGCCCACGCCAGGAGTCCTTCTGCGACGAGCTGGCGCGCACCCTACTGGTCCCCCTCGATGCTGCCGCCGAGCTGCCTTTCGACCCGCAGAGCGCGGTCGAGATCCAGCGTCGTTTCGACGTCTCCATGGAGGTCGCGCTGCGCGGCCTGGTCGCGGCCCACCGCGACGCCGGAGCCGCCTGGCTGCTGCTCCAGGAAAGTGACGAAACGCTGGTCCAGTGGACCTCCGCCGATCGCAGGCTTACGGCCCAGGCCATGCGGGGTCTTCGAGGATTGGCGAACCGGGCCACCAAGGACGGCCACTCCGACGCGGCCCTCCTAGCGCCAGGAGCTCATGCCTGGGCCCGGTATCTGCCCGGGCGCGCTCAGGTGATCGTCACCTGTCGTCGTTTTGCCTCAAACCGGCCGCCCGACTAGCTCTTACTTTCTTGACGCGCTGCCGCAACGCCTTGAAGGTCTTCGGCATCCGAGCCGCGACGCCAGCCAGGTCGCCTTGGTATTCATCGAGAATCACGTCGACCTCCGTGTTGAACCCCGCCTCGAACTCCTGCGCCACTGCCAGACGCAGTGGCCACCTATCGGGGTTCTCGCCGAGGTACCGATGCCGCTCCCATTTGATATCCATGCGCCGGGCCAAGAAGGTCGACACCATGTTCTCCTCGGCTTTGGTGACGTCCCGGCGCACGAATATGTATGCGGCCCAGAGCCGCTCGTGGGCATCGTAAATGTCGCTTCCCCGCTGAGACCGATTCCGCTCGTAGGTAACGAAGTGCGCGATTTCGTTCTTATGCTGGACGAGGACGTTCGCCAACTTGAGTCGCATGTCCGGCGGGGGGATCCAGAGGATGACCTTGGGTTCGTTGCCGAGACCGGCGAAGCCCTGTGCGGCCGCCTCCAGCTCCGCTCTCACCGCAGGATCGCCGAAGTTCTTGTGGACTTTCTCGGGATCCTCGTCGGCGGCTCCCACGCGGTCGGCGATCTTGAACAGCTTGCGATCCCTCAGGTCCGCGGCCAAGCGGGCGCTTGCGCGCAACAACGGCCGCTCCAGATTGTCGGGCGCCTGACTGGGCAGCCGGCTGAGGAAATCGAGAAGGCCCTCGTCACCGAATTGCCGGAACTTGCTCTCCATCGCAGCGCGGACCTCGGCCTCGACTTTGCCCAGAGGATGCTGGGCCCATTCGCGCCTGCTCATATCCTTCCGGTCAACCTCGGCTTCAAGCTTGGCGCGGTACTTCGGCACCCGGTCGATCGCGTGTCTTGCCTGCGTGTTGGTCTCAGCGACGAGGTCCCGCTTCGTCGCAGCGGCCCACCAGAGGGCCCATTCCCATCGCTCGATGCTCTCCCCCAGCATCGCGTCGGCGGCGAGCTTGGCGTGATGGACCAGCGCTCGCTCGCTCAACTCGTACCGGTACCGAAGCGCCTTCAACAGCTCGGAGATGACATCGGGGCGCTCGTGGCCGTCGCGGCCGATGTTCAAGACGAGGCGCCGGCTGAACTGGCCACGATTGCTGGGAGTGACGAAGAAGGCGGAGATGAACCTTCGCCCCAAGCTCTCCGGCAGCCCCGTGAAGAGATGATCGCGGTCGAGGTAGTCGAGGAGGTCGGCACAGATCGTGTTCCCGACCAGGTCCGCGCAGAACGGG
>WNFM01358501.1_pt2 | contig 35870 bp, 31 predicted proteins | sample 5400271 | NCBI WGS metagenome assembly WNFM01 (sample SAMN13153352, study PRJNA577476) | soil metagenome | isolation source: 60 cm saprolite on Douglas fir-dominated hillslope | place: USA:California | collected 2013-09-17 | reverse complement strand
CTCCTCGACCGAGTGGAACGAGCCGTCGAGCTGCTCCCGCAGCGCCATCGCCCCCGCGGCCAGACCGATCGATAGAATGACGCCCATGGCGACGATGAAGCCGCGGTTCGGCGCCACCGGATCGTTGGGTGGAATGGCGGCGTCCAGCACCCGGAACTGCTCCGTCGAGCCTCCATGCTCCATCTCCTCCGCCAGCCTCGCCTCCTGATATTTCTTGAGCAGTGATTCGTAAAGGTCGTGTGTGGTGGCGTAGTCGCGCGACAGCTCCTGGAACTCCTGCTGGCGCTGCGGCGCCCGCTCGACCCTCGCCTCGAATCGCGCGATCATGTCCCGCAGGCCCGCTTCTTCTTTCTTGAGCCGTGCCATCTCCCCGTCGCCCGCGGGCGCCTCCTCCCGCGAGGGATGGACCGCGGGCGCGCCGGCCGCGGATCCGTCGTCTGCGGTGCCGCCGGCCTGGCGCGCTTCGAGGGCCGCGATTTCGTCTCGTACGCGGATCACGTCCGGATATCGATCGCTGTAACGCCGGCGCAGATCGGCCAGCTCGCGCCGCAGAGAGGCGATGCGGGCGGCGAGACTCCCGGTTTCGCCCGTGGAGAGGCTGCCGGCGGGATCGGGCGCCAGGGAGTCGCGCCGATCCCAGGCGCGCATCTGATTCTGGCTGTTGAGCTGGAGCTGGCTGTTGAGCCGTTGCAGGGTGGCCAGATTGGCCTCGACCTGCTGCGGCAGCTCCCCGGCGTGGAGCGTCTTGAATTCCGCGACGCGGGCCTCCTGCTCATCGAGCCTGCTCTTCATCTCATCGAGCTGGGCCTTGAGGACGGCCGCGGAGCGGGTCGCCTGCCGCTCGCGCAGCTCCAGATTCTGCTCGACGTAGAACGAGGCCAGGGCGTTGGCGACCGCGGCGACCTTGATCGGGTCCCGGCCACGGTAGCCGAGGACGAACGAGATCGTGGCATCGCGCCCCCAGGACTGCCCGACACTCTTGACGTCGAGATCAATGTCCCGCCGCATCCTCTCGATCAGGGCCTCCGCGGACGATTTCGAGCGCACCTCCGGATAAAGACCGAATCGGTCGATCAGGTCGCCGAGCCTGGCCCGGCTCAGAATCTCCTGGCTGATAGTCTGCAGGCGGGTGTCGACGCTTTCCGGATCGATCGAGCCGGGGCGGGCCTGCGCGTCGAGCTGATGGTCGACCATCACGGTGACGCGCGCCCGGTAAATGTCGGGCAGGAAAAGGGCCAGCCCCCCTGCGCCGCCGAGGCAAAGCGCGAAGGCGGTGAGGGCCAGCCAGCGCCTCCGCCTGAAGACCTCAAGCGCCATCCGCAATCCCGAGGCCTGTTCAGCGCGATCCCGCATCACCTGCTCCTCCACCGGCGGCCGGCAGGACGGCCGGTTTTATGCACCTTATGGCAGGGCGGCGGCCCGGCCCATCAGGCAGATCATTGAATGCCTTCGGGAGAAGACCCGATGCGGCGCCGCGCGACGGCCGTACCAACCATCCCCGTCTCCATCCGTTCATGAATCTCTTCATCCTCGTCGGGAATCGATTCAACCCGTCGCGCGCTCCATCATCCGGACGCACGGTACCGCGCCGCGCGAGGCGCGGCCATCCTGTGGATCCTCGATTCGACACGGGGGAGAAGAGGGCGAGAGCGGTCAGGGCTTCCCGCGCAGCGCGGCCTGCCCGGCCGGGACCGGCCGATGATCGTGCGTTACGATCGCCTCGATCGGCTGCCCCGGAGCGGCGCGCCGCATCGCTTCGATCCGATGCGGATCGAAGTCCGCTCCCGCCGCCAGGCCGATGCCGGCGAACAGAATCAGGATGAGGATGAACGGCACGACACGCGTGGCGCGTTTCATCGGCAACCTCCGGTGAGATTGGGCCCGGAACGTCAGCGGGCTCAGGAACGACACGGGCCGCTGGCCCGCGCCGCCGGCGCGAACCGGCGCCGCGGGGATCGCGGCGGCGGCCGGCTTCGCAGGGTCGCTCGTCTCCCGCCCGCCGAGCACGATCCGGACGGTGTCGGCGAGGATTCGAAGATCGAGAGCCAGCGACCGATGTTTGATGTAATGGAGATCGAAACGCATTTTCTCCGTCTCCTCTTCGAGCCCGTTGGCGTACCCTTGGCGCACCTGCGCCCATCCCGTGACGCCGGGACGGACCGTGGCGCGCACACGGTAGTAGGGGATCGTCTCCTCGAACAGCTCGAGGTTGCATGTCGGATGGGGGCGGGGCCCGACGAGATTCATGTCGCCCCGCAGCATGTTGATGAACTGCGGCAGCTCGTCGAGGCGGTACCTGCGCAGCAAGCGCCCGACGCGGGTGATCCGATGGCGGTTGTCATCCGCCCACTCGGAGCTCGGATGGTCGTCGGGGCGCATGGTGCGGAACTTCAGGAGCCGGAACGTCCTGCCGCCGAGTCCCAGGCGATCCTGGAGGAACAGCACCGCTCCGCGGGAATCGAGCTTGATGAGGAGCGCGATCGCCAGACCGAGGGGCATGAGGAGGGCAAGGCCGATGATCGCCACGATCAGGCTGAGGAGGCGGCTTGCGATCCGGTGCCCTTGCGATCCCCGCAGCGCCCCGCCGAAGATCAGGGCGCCCGGCGAGAGCGCCTCGATCGACAGCTTGCCGGTGAGCCGCTCCAGCGCATCGACGACATCCTCGATCTCGGCGCCCCGCAGTCGCGCATCGAGAAGCTGCCGCAGGGGAAGAGACCCGCGCCGCTCCTTCAGGGCCAGGACGACCCGATCGGGGACCGTGTCGCGGAGAACGGCGTCCAGGTCGTCGAGGTGCCCGAGCACCGGTCGCCCGTGCAACCTCCCCGTCGCCGCCTCGCTCACGACCCCGACGATGTCGCAGCGGAGATGCGGGCGCGCCTCGATCTCATCCACCAGCCGGCACCCCAGAGGGCCGTCACCCACGACCAGCAGGCGTTCATCGAACGGGCGACGCTCGCGGGCGCGATAGCTCGCCGCCCGGAACGGCAGTTGCAGACCGAAGGCGGCGATCAGGGCGACGTACAGCCCGCCGGTCGGCGGATGCATCCCGGTCAGGGCGGCGGCCCCCGGAACAATCAGGAGGAGCGCCAGCCCGACCGAAAGCGGCAGCCGCCGAAGGAAGTCCCGGAACGATCGCGCCACCGTCGGGTCGTATTGGTCGGTGTAGTAGAACGCCGCGACAACTCCCAGCGCGATGACGATCGCGCCCGCCAGATCCGCCCCGCCCCCCGGAACCGCGGCCATGCGGGAGGGCCAGAGCCGGATGACCGCATAGGCGGTCACGAAGCTCAGACTACCCTCGAGGAGGATCAGGAACGGCAGCATCGTATTCACCGGCTCCCGTGCCGCGTCGCGCCCGCCGTAACCGGGGTAGCCGGCGTAATGGCCGTATCCGTAGTACCCCGCCAGGGGTCGATCGTCGCCGTTGAGCACCAGCCCGACCACCTTGTCGGGTTCCATCAGGTCGAGCGCCTCGCGCAGCAGCTCGCGCGGCGTGCGGTGCGCCGCCACCACCAGCACGAAGCCGTCGACCCATTTGCCGAGGATCCGGCTGTCCGGAATCGGCAATAGCGGCGGCGTGTCGACCACGACGTAATCGAACTGGAGACGCGCCTCGTGCATGATCTCCCCTAAGCGCGGCTGCCGGAGGAGCTCATAGGGGGCGTCCGGCCGCTTTCCGGCCGGCAGGATCGTCAGGTTGTATGGCTGGCGGAACCGCAGGATGCTCGACAGCCCGATCCCCGGATCGACCAGCGCCTCGGCCAGACCGGGCGCATCCTCTTCGAGACCCAGCCGCACTCCGGCCGACGAGACGCGCAGATCGGCATCCACCAGAAGAACCCGCTCCTCGGAGGCCTGGGCCAGCGCTCCCGCCAGATTGATCGCGGTGGTCGTCTTCCCCTCTCCCGGCACGGAGCTGGAGACCGCAATCACCGTCAGCCCTTGACCGCGGCTCCGCTTCTCCAGAGCGTGCCGCAGGCTCCGGTACTGCTCGGCCTCGAAGCCGCCCGGCGCCACGAGGCTGACGAGGTGATCGTCGATCGGCGACGAGACCGGCGTGCCGAGGGCGGGTCTCTGTCCGCCCGGGCTCCGCCCCGGGGTCTCTTCGCTCTGCGGTCTGCCGCGCTGCGCGCGCTCGAGGCTGATCATGACGGGAGCCTTTGTACGCCCCGCGCCCCGCCCCGACAATCCGCGGAACCCTTAAACGGCCCGGGGAGAATCCCGCAGACCGCCACGCGCCCGCCGAGCTTCATCATGTTCTCCTCGTCGCTCCAACCGCCCCGAATCTCCGCCCGCTTCGCGCCGCGTCCCGTTCGGCCCCCGCCGTCGCGGCCTCTCTTTGGTCCTGCCTCGTACGGTATCCACCGGCGGCGACGGCGACCGTCGGGCGTATTCTCGAGTTCTCGATCGGAAAAGACCGGTGGTACTGCGGGAAGGGAAGGGTCGCGGGCTGGGATTCCGGGGTGCCGCGCTCCCAGGTCACCGTCTGCCGCGCGCCGGCGAAGCGGACGAAGCCGACCAGCGTCGCCCAATTCAGCAGGCAGACGGCGTACGGAAGGGCCGCCAGGCCCCATCGGCGGCCGGTCGATCGGCCGAAGCGACCGACGAGGGCCGCGGCATAGCCGCCGATCTGCGCCGCCAAGGCGAGCTGGTAGACCGGCCGCCGCGCCAGGGCGAGACTCGCGGTGAGCATCGTCACGAGCAGCAGCGGCCCCAGCAGCCGCAGGCCCTTATGGGAAACGGTCTGGAGCCAGAGAGGATTGCGTCTCGGGTCGAGCAGCCAGCGGTGGCGCGCCAGCAGCTGGAAGTTGCCGGCGATGGTGCGGACCTTGCGTGTGAATTCCTCGCGCTCGTTCGCGGGGAGCCGGTCGTAGGCGCGCGCCCGAGGCTCGAAGATGACTCGAAGACCCCGGCGCGCCACCCGCATCGGCACGAGGACGTCGTCCAGAATGACCTCCTCGGGCAGCGGGTCGAACAGATCCCGGCGCACCGCGTAGATCGCTCCGCTCACCCCGACGCAGGAACCGGCGCGGCTCTCGCGGGCGCGGATCGCTTTCTCCAGCCGCCAGTAGAGGCCGAGCCCCTTGCCCACCGGCGCCTCCGCTCCATCCGGCACGAGAATCAGCTCGCCGCCGACCGCGCCGACCGCCGGGTCGCTGAACGGGGCGACCAGGGCGCGAAGCGCATTCGGTTCGAAGCGCTGGCGCGCGTCGGTCAGGACCAGGATCTCGCCGCGCGCCCGGCGCGCCAGATCGTTGAGCGTCGCCGGCTTGCCGCGCCGCGCCGCGAATTCGACGATGGTCACCCTGCCCGCCGCGCAGGCGCGCGCCCGCGACACGGTGGTGTCAGTCGAGCCGTCCGAGCCGATCAGGATCTGCAGTCGATCGGCGGGATAATCGAGGGCGCACAGGTTCTCGATCCGGCCCGCGATCCGCTCCGCTTCGTTGTGCGCCGCCAGGAGAATCGTGACGGTCGGACGCCGGTCGGCCCGGCGCACCGGCTTCGGGCGCAGGGCGGCCCAGACCGCAATCAGCGCCGGGTAACCGACATAGGAATACGCCAGGATGAACAGCGCGAGCCAGAAAAGCACCGACGCGATCATCTTCGGCCTCCGCGGCGTGCCGCTCGCATCCGCGTCACCGGACCAGGACGATGTCGCCCGGCAGCAGCCGGTAATTCTCCTGGCGGCCGGCGGTGAGGGCCCGGTCGTAGTCGAAGCGCAGCCGGCGGACGCCCGCCGGCTCCCGACGCACGACAACGATGCGGCTGTGAGAGGCGAACTCCGTCAGGCCGCCCGCGATCGCCAGAAGATCGAGGACCGTGGTCTCCTCGGCGAGATCGTAACGTCCCGGATGGGTCACCTCGCCCATGATCGAGACCTTCGGGCTGCGCACCTGCTTCACGATCACCGAAAGCTCGGGGGAGGGCACGTACTCGGCCAGACGGTCGATCAGCGTCTTGCGGAGCTCCATCGGCGTCAGCCCGGCGGCGCGCACGTCGTTGAGGAGCGGCAGCGAGATCATTCCGTCGGGTCGGACCGGCACCTCCGCGCTCAGCGCTTCGTTCTTCCAGACCGAGATCTGCAACAGATCCTGGGGCCCGATCCGGTATTCCGCCGCGATCCCGTCCGCCTTCGGCGGCGGCGCCGGTTCGCCGCTCCGCTCCGCGGCGGAGACGAATCCTCCGACAGCCAGGAGACCCATGAGCAGGGGGACCGCCCCGCGTCCCGCGTCCCGCGGGAAGGAGACGCCGGGCCGGCGGGGCGCGCTCATCGGGCCGCCCCGCCGGGGACCTGCGGCGCCTGGCGGCTCCGGCGCCCCTCGTGGATCAGCAGGCCGACCTGAATCGTGTCGCGGGCGATCCGCTCGTCGGCCAGGGCAGGGACCGAGCCGAGCAGGCCGTCCTGAACGCTGCGGCGGTACGAAGCGGCAAGCGCCAGATCGTCGTTGAGCGCGATGGACAGATCCAGATCGAACCGGCGTACCGTCGTCTCTCCATCGCCGGAGCGGCTGCGATACCAGCCCGGCGCGGCGCTGATCGACAGCCGGCGCGTGGGGCGGAACGACACCTTCGGCGCGATCCCGTCGGTCACGACCGCTTCGGGGAGGCCGACGACGCCAGCCAGAGTCCGGTCGTAGGCGAGGGCGAGATCGACGTTGCGCATCCCGTGGTGCAGCTCGATCGCGATCTCCGGATCGATCGTTCCTTCGGAGAATCGCGGACCCGCGCGCAGAGTCAGGGCGCTGCGCGACGAGAGGGTCCTCTCCCAGGCGAAGGTGACCGCCTGCGCCTCGATCCGGCTCGCGCCCGGAGGACCGCCCCCTGCCGCGGTCGCGCTTTCCGTCTCCTGGAAGGCGATCCGCTCGTAGAGATAGTCGATGCGGGCCCGATCGCGCGGAGTGATCCTGCGGGCGAGACCGAGCCGCAGGGTGCCGGTCTCGCTGGTCGCGCCGCCCGTCAGCTCGTCCCGGCTCCAGCCGGCCTCCGCGCTCAAATCACTCCGCGGACCGGTCCGGAAGGTCGCCGTCGGCGTGACGGCGAGGCGGCGCGCGCGCCGCCGGCCCGCCTGGATCCCGGTCGGACCGTTCAGCTCGGCGGGATCGAGCGTCGACAGGTAGGCGAGGTGCGCTCCGAGATCGATCGCGCGGGTCGCACGCGCGCTCAGCTCGAAGGCGCCGCTCCTGCGGGCCTGGAGCGTGTCCAGGTCGGGGTGGTCGCGGAATTGCTCCGCATCGAGAGCAAGGCGGGCCGCCAGAGAGAGCCGCCCGGTGCGGTAGCCGGATTCGAGTCTGGGAGTCAGCCGGGTGACGACGTCCGAGGTTTCCGCGGCGGGCGTCGCGAACAGATTGTCCTCGGACGCCCCGGTGAGGGCCAGGCCCGCGTCGAGGTACGGCCCGCCGGCGGCGCGCACGGCCGGCGCGGCGAGCAGGGCCGCGAACACCGCCGCGCAGCCCGGTTTCCATCTCGGTGAGGACATCGCACCTCCCATGCTGTTTACGGACTTGTTTGTACCTTCCGGAACGGAGTCGATCTATCGGGAGGAGTCCTGAAGCGCGCTGCGGTAATCCCTTGAGTCGGCACCGTGAAACAGCCGAGGCCGGCGGGCGGATGCGAGCTGCGATGGACGGGGAGGGACGCGCGTCAGACCTGGATCAGACCCCGGCGGATGGCGTAGCGGACCAGCCCGGCGGTCTCGTGGATGTCCAGTTTTCCCATCAGGCGGCTGCGATGCGATTCGGCCGTCTTCACGCTGATGCCGAGGATCTCCGCCGCCTGCTTGGTCGAGTGGCCCTCGGCCACCAGCTGCAGGATTTCCCGCTCGCGCAAGTCGACCACGGCGCGCGAGATCCCGGGGCTCAGGTAGATCGTCCCGCGATTGACGTCGCGGATCGCCTGCACCAGATCGGCGACCGCCTGCCGCTTCAGGACATATCCATGCACGCCGATGCGCAGCGCTTCGAGGATGTATTGATCCTCCTCGTGCATCGTGAGGAGGATCGTCTTCGTGCCGGGAAGGTCGTGCATGATCTCGCGGGCGGCATCGATCCCGTTGAGGCTCGGCATGCCCAGGTCGAGCACGGCGATGTCGGGGCGCAGCTCGCGGGCCATGCGGACCGCGGTATGTCCGTCGCGCGCCTCGCCCACGACGCGCATCCCCTCGCGCTCGAGGAGGGCGCGCACCCCCTGCCGTACGATCAGATGATCATCCGCGATCAGGATCTGGCTCGTCATCGTCCCGTTTCGGGATCGAGGCCCCGGGCCTCGGCCCCTTCCTTTCTTCGCCCCCGCCGCCCCGTTGTGGGCGGGCTGAGGCGGCGGACCGGGTAGCGAACCCGCCGCCTCATGGGGGGTGGGTGAATGCCGGCGCGATGCTCCACGTCACCCGAGATCTGGCTCCAGCGTGAGGAATTCATCCGGCCTGTCACGGGCCTCCTCGTTCGCCGGTCCACCCGCCCGCCCGGCGATCGGTTGCCGGTCGAGCCAGCCGGTGGACGTTCGGGCCGGCTCCATGGGCGAACGATAAGACGATCGCCGAGCGGACTCTATCGGGTGATCGCTCGAATGACCCCGGGAAGATTCATGGATGGCGGCGGGCGAAGCCGTGGGAACGCGGCAGGTGATCGACGGTGCGCGAGGCGATCGCGGGGGCGGGGGACGATCGATTCCCCGGCGCGCCACGCGACCCGCCCGTCACGGGCGGGCCGCGGGCGGGCTCAGGGCTGGATCAGACCGCGGCGGATGGCGTAGCGGACCAGCCCGGCGGTTTCGTGAATGTCGAGCTTCGACATGATGCGTGTGCGATGCGATTCGGCGGTCTTGACGCTGATGCCGAGGAGACCCGCCACCTCCTTGGTCGTCTTCCCTTCGGCGACCAGTTGCAGAACCTCGCGCTCGCGAGGGCTGAGCGGGTCGGGCGGCAGCTCGGTCTTCGCGCGGTAGGCGTCGACCACGGCGCGCGACACGCCGGGGCTCAGGTAGAGCGAGCCGCGCGTCACCTCGCGGATCGCCCGGACCAGATCGTCGCCCGCCTGTGTCTTGAGGACATACCCGCTGATGCCGCCGCGCAGCGCCTCGAGGACGTACGGATCCTCCGTGTGCATGGTCAACAAAATGGCCTTGGCGCGCGGCGCCCCGCGCAGGATCTCGCGGGCGGCGTCGAGCCCGTTCAGGGCCGGCATCGCCAGGTCGAGCACCACCACGTCGGGATGCGTCTCGCTCGACAGCCGGACCGCTTCGCGCCCGTCGGCCGCCTCCCCCACGACCCGGAACCCTTCCCGTTCCAGCAAGGCCCGCAGACCCTGCCGGACGATCTGGTGATCATCGGCCAGAAGAACTTGCGTCGGCATCATCCACCTCCAGTGGAATCGTGATTCGAAGCTGCGTGCCCCGCCCCGGGGCCGAGTCGATCTCCAGCTCGCCGTTGAGCGCCTGCACCCGCTCGCGGATCCCGGTCAGACCGAGGCCGAGGGCTCCCTTGCGAGCCAGCACGGTGGCGACGTCGAACCCTTCGCCGTTGTCGACCACGCTGCAGCGGGCGCGGCCCGGATCGCTCGCGAGCGTGACCTCGATGCGGCGCGCCCGTCCGTGGCGGGTGGCGTTGGTGAGCGCCTCCTGCACTACACGATCCAGAGCGGTCTCGATCGGCCGCGGCAGCCGTTTGTCCGCGGGGCCGTCGACGCGAACCTCGACGCCCGCGCGCGCGGCGACCCCTTTGGCCAGGAATTCGACCGCCGGAAGCAACCCCAGATCATCCAGGATCGTCGGCCGCAGCTCGTGCGACAGGGTGCGGAGCTGCGTCTCGATCCCGTCGAGAAGCTTGCGGACCTCGCGGATCCGATCGCGCACGGCGGGAGCCAGATCCCAGGAGAGCGCTTCGAGAGCGAGGTGGACCGACGCCAGGATCTGCCCCGCTTCGTCGTGCAAAGCGTGGGCGATCCTCTTCGAGCCTTCCTCGAGCATCTCGTTCAGGCGCCGCAGCGCCGCGTTCGCCTCGCGCACGCCGCGATGGATCATCTCGAACGGCGACAGGCATTCGACCAGGAAGCTCTCGGCCGCCAGCACGATGCGGGTCGTCTCGGCGCTGCGATCGCGATGCGGCGCCAGGACGCGCCGCATCGCCTCGTGATGCACCGCGACGACGTCGAGGACCCCGCGCCCCTCCGCGATGGCCCGCCGTCCGATCTCGTAGGCGCGATGCAGCGCCGCCTCGCCGGCCCCCTCGAGATGCCCGGCGAGAGCGCTCGCATAGTCGTCCACCAGGTGCGTCGACTTGTCGGTCATCGTTCCGCCAGCGCGAAACGCGCCACCAGCACCAGCGCATCATCCGTCGCCTTGCCGTGGCGCTCCAGGATCCCGTCGGCCATCTCCTTGATCGACCCGGCGCGGGGCGAGACGCCGAACAGGCTGTCCACCCCGTCGGTGATCAGGATCAGGATGTCGCCCGCGAAGATCGGCAACGTCTCCTCGCGCAGCTCCGGCAGCCGGCTGCCGACCACGCCGCCGCGCAGCAGCAGCCTTTCGAATCCGCCGATGATCCCTTTCGCGGAGCGCAGCAGGACTCCCTCCACGTTGCCGACACCCAGCCAGGTGAGCCGCTCCTGCGCGCCGTCGTAGGCGGCCAGGCTGAGCACCACCCCGCGCGTCTCCCGGAGCCGCTCGTGACAGCGTTTCAACAGCGTGGTCACCGGCTCCCCCGCATGCCGGTCGAGGATCTCGACCGCCCATTGCGCCGCCGCGGCCGCCTCCTCGCCATGCCCCAGCCCGTCCACCACCGCGAGGAGAACGCTGCCGTCGGGCGTTTCGCGCACGAGATGCTGATCGCCCGATCTCGTCCCGCTGCTCATGGAGCGGTGGGCGACGCTCCAATCGACCGAGAGGCGTCCGGCCGCCCGCGCCTTCTCCGGTTGAGCCTTCTCCGCCTGCTCCGCGACCGCTTTCTTCCGCGCTCCGCGTTTCGCCTCCGCTCGTCGCGGCTGGCTCATCGCTTCCACTTCCTGGCGGTGACGGTCGTCCCTTTGCCGGCGGCGGAGACGATCTGAAACTCGTCCATCAACCGCCTGACGCCCGGCAGTCCGAGGCCCAGGCTCCCTGAAGTGGAATAGCCGACCTCCATGGCGCGGGAGATATCGGGAATGCCGGGGCCGCTATCCTTGGCGACGAGCAGGATCCCCTGCAGCCCGTCCTCCTGCACCTGGCTCAGGATCAGCTCTCCGCTGCGGGCGTACAGAAGAATGTTGCGCGTCAGCTCGGAAATGGCGGTGGCGATGAGCGTCAGGCTGCTGTTGGAGAAGCCGATCTCCTGCGCCAGCGCCCGCCCCTTCTGGCGCGCCGTCAGGATGTCGACATCCGCTTTGATCGTGACCCGCGTTTCCCCGTTCACGTCAAGCCACCCCTGGGTGCCTGTCGGAGCGCTCGCCGGCCTTGGCGTCCGGCGCAGCCTCTCCAGGACCGAACGACCGGCTCACCGTCCCCGCGTGCGAACCTCACCGCCGACCTTCTTCATCTTTTGATCGAGGAACGAGAGCCCCTCTTCGAGGTCGAGCGCGGTCGCGACACCTTCGAGCGTCAGGCCGAGCTGAACCATGGCGAAGGCGACCTCGGGCTGGATGCCGACGATGACCGTGTCGGCGCCGCGCAACCGGATCATGTGCGCGATGTCGCGCAGCATGCGCGACGCGAACGAATCCATCACATCCATCGCGGTGACGTCGACGATCACTCCGCGCGATCGGAACCGGCCGACTTTTTCGACCAGGGCGTCGCGAAGCTGCAGCAGATCGGCGTCGGTCAACGCGGACTGCACGCTGGCGATCAGGTATGGCCCCTGCTTGAGTATCGGGACTTCCACGACGGCCCCCTATTGCGATTCTCCGAAACGGAGATGGACTAGGCCGGGTTCTCGGTCTCGGCCACCGGGATCACCTTGAAGCCGAGCAGGCGCTCCGCCTCCTCGATTCCTCCCTGCAGGTCGCCGACGGTGTTCATCTTCGTCAGGTCGACGCCGATATTGACCAGGGTCTGGGCGATCTCGGGCGACAGGCCGGTGACGATGACGGTCGCTCCGAGGAGCCGCGAGGCTTCGACGGTCAGGACGAGGTGGTTGGCGACGTTCGAGTCCATCGCGGCGACGCCGGTGATGTCGATGACGACGACGCGCGCCCGGTTGGTCCGGATGCCCCGCAGCAGCTGTTCGGTGAGCTGACGCGCGCGCTGCGGGTCGATGACGCCGATGATCGGCAGGATCAGCAGCCGCTCGCGCACCTGCAGGACCGGCGTCGAGAGCTCGCGGATCGCCTCCTGCTGATCGCGGATGGTGCGCTCGCGCTCCTGCACGAACCCGACGGCGACGGTGATGGCGATCCGGTTGGCCGCCGGCTCGTAGGCATCCAGGATGCGGTTGAGCTTCTCGAAGTCGGCGTGGTAACGGGCGAACAGCGACCGGGCCAGGACGTCGCGCAGCAGAAGGACGATGCCGACCACCTCGTCCGTCTGCACTCCTCGGGGAATGATCCGCTCGGACAGGTTGCGCGCATAAGCCTGCAGGGCTTCGAAGGTGCCGGTTTCCAGGGCCTCGACGTAGTTGTCATAGACCGAGGTGGCCTCGGCGAAGACCTCTTCCTTGGTCATCGCGGTCAGCAGCTTCGCCTCGGTGATGCGTCGCGCCCATTCCTCGCGCAGCTGCGTCCGGTTCTGGCGCAGATGGGCGACCAGCTCGCGCAGAAGCGCGGTGGTCGATTCCGATGTCACCTGAGCACCGCCCATTTGACTCTGTCCCCCTTTCATCGCAGATCCCCTCCCCCCCGGGCCCGCGGAGGCCTTGTTGAACGGTGAAACCTCTCCAGTCAACGGTTTACGTGGCATTTTATCACCGGACCCCCGGCCGCCGGACGATCGCTTCATTGCGGCGCCACCGGGGCGCTCGGCGTTCGAACCGTTCAAGTGAACACCCTCCAGGGTTTCGTCCACATGAATACCCGCAGTGATGCCGTCGGGCCACCAGGTGATCACCTGAAAGAGGAGGGGGAGATACCCTAACGGGGCGGCTCAGGGGAGCGGTTTCAGGCTCGGCTCGCCGAGGCGACCCTTGTAGCGCATCTCGTTCGTGGCCGCGAAACCGAGCCGTTCGTACAGGCGGCGCCCGTCCGCGGAGGCATGCAGCACGAGATCGTCGAGACCGGCCTCTCCCGCCCAGGAGAGCACCTCCCGCATCAACAGCTCGGCGAGTCCCCTGCGGCGCCAGGCCCGCTCGGTGAAGACATTCAGGACGATCCCCTGCCGGCCCTTGAGGATGCGTGTCTCGCCGGCGCGGGCGGCGCGGGGAAGGATCCGGCGTCGCTGGAGGCCCGCGCCGGCGACGATTTCGAGAGGGTTCTCGCGCGGGGCGGCCAGCCAGGCGACATAGTCCTCGGCCGGGATCGCCTCCTCGAGATACCGCATCGTGGCGGCGACCAGCTCGCCATAGAGGCGGGGCGGCAGCTCGCCCATATCGGTGAACATCTCCGCCCGATGGCGCGCGATGACGGCGGAATCCCGAACGCCGGCGCGCCGCACCTCGAACGGTTGAGACATCGGAGGCTCCGTCAGGGAATCTGGCCCAATCGGTCAGCCGCCGCGCTTGGCGCCCTGGGCCCCGAAATTGCCCCAATCGATCGTGCGGGTCAGGTACATGACCGCCGCGAGGATGACGAAGAGGCCGACCGAGCCGATCAGGAGCGCGTAGTCCTCGTTGTTGAGCAGAACGTAGAGATAGGCGTAGAGCGCCGCCACGAGGGCCCCGACGATCAACGCCCAGACCGGTTTGCGCAGGATCGAGGCGCAATAACCGGTGATCAGACCGACGACCGCGGCGCTGGCGAGAAGGTACGCGGGCAGGAAGCCGAGATGCTCCGCCAGCGACAGCAATAGAAGATAAAACAGACAGATCGCCGCGCCGACCAGCAGGTACTGAAGCGAGTGCAGGCGGCGCCTCACCAGCACCTCGAACAGCCAGAGAGACAGAAAGGTCAGCATGAGGAAGAGCGCTTCATATTTGACGCTTCGTTCCGACATCCGGTAGGGATCGATCGGCGCGAGCAGTTGCACCCCGAACGTCGATTTGTCGATCTCGTGCGCGACCGCCGAGTCCGACGACCAGCGCTGCGGATAGTTGCGGCCGAGCGATGGGATCGACCACCGGCTCCGGAAGCCTTCGGGCGTCACGCTTCTCTCGCCCGGCAGCCAGCTGCCCTGGAAGGAGGGGTTGCTCCAGTTCGAGGACAGCGACACCGACGTCTCCTTGCCGAGCGGCGCGAAATAGGCCCCCGTGCTGCCCTGGAGGACGAGCGGGAAGGAGAAGGTGTATCCCTTGTCGCCCAGCAGGCCCTTCATCGGTGCGTGAATCCCCGAGCTCTCGCCGCCGAACTCGCCGGTCCCGGGCTCGAACGGCACCGATGCCTTGTCCCAGACGAGACTCGTCTGGTTCTGGATCGCCCGTGCGTCGGAAATGCGCACCCCGATCTCGGCTTTATCCCAGCGAATATCCTCGGCATTCACGCCCCAATCGGAGAGATTCGGATGCAGGAACGTCCCCTTCGCCAGGAGCGTCATTTTGTAGACCGGCACGTCGAAGATGCCGCGCGACCGCAGCTCGGTCTCGATCCGGCCTTCGACTTCGAGGCTTTCGGCCAGGAATGACCCGAAACGGACCTCGCTGCGGAGCTTGCGCTTCTCTCCTTCGCCCTCCGTCCAGCGCACGACGTACGGCACGACGAGCACCGGTCCGATCACGGTCTGCGTGCCTCCCCACTTGCCGGTGATTTCCTCGACCGCCTCGCTGTGACGCGCCGTCCGCTCGCCGATCAGAGAATCGATCATCGCGATCGGAACCTGCAGCAGCAGGACGAGAAACCCGATCAGCAGAACCCGCAGCAGCTGCGACTGCCGTATCGCGTTCACGAGGTTCGCCAAGAGCTCGGTCATGGATGGCTCCTTTCCGCCAGCGCCTTGCGGCACTCATCGATCCGGGCCTTGACCAGCCCGGCATCGAACCCGAGCTCCCGGGCCTTCTCGAAGCTTTCGATCGCCCCCGCGTTGTCGTCGCGCTTCATCTGCAGCTGCCCCCGGCGGTACCGGATCCTGCCGTCCTTCGGTTCGGCCTTCTGCGCCCGGTCGAACATCGCGTCGGCCTCGTCGAGCTTCCCCTGATCCGAGAGCGTGCTCGCCACCCAGTAGAGGATCTCGGCGGAGTCGGGCTTCTGCTCGAGCGCGTGTCGAAGCGCCTCCAGCGCCCCGTCCAGATTCCGCTGCTCGCGATAGACCTGCCCGAGCGCGTACCAGGACTGCGTCCCGTTCGGATCGAGGTCGAGACTCTTGCGATAGATCTGCTCGGCGGCCCGCAACCCGCCCCCCCTGCGCGCCGCGTCTCCCGCCCGCCAGTACATCCGGGCTAGATCCTCCGCGCTCTTGTCTGCGCGGGCTTCGGCGGCCCCGCTCGACCGGAGACCGCAATCGGCGGTCGCGAACGTCTCCTCGTCCGGCGGTTTGCCGGTCGCCCAGGGACAGGGTCGGGCCAGCAAGGCGTCCGCGGCGGCGAAATTCCTGTCGCGCAGGCTCCTGGCGGCGTCGATCGTGAGATCCTCGCCCGGTCCGCTGCTGACGGTGTAGGTCGCCATCTCCGACCGGTCCGCCTCGGTCGCCGGATCCAGGCTCACCGCGTCGAGAACGGAGAAGAGCAGTTTTTTCTGATCATCTTTGTAGTGCGGCTTGACGAGGTGAAGATCGATGCAGAAGCCGTCCCGATAGATGTAGGCGTGCAGGTCCTTCCTGTCGTCCGCGCCGCCTGCGGCCGTCCCGAGCATCCGCTCGGCGAGCGCCATGCCCTTGCGCTCGGCGGTCGTGACCTGCGCGCGCTGGTCGGCCCGCTTCAGATAATATTTGCGGCACGAGCCGGCGTCGCGCGTCTCGCCCACCTTCGCGATGAAGACCGTCAGACCGACTCCGGTATGTCGATTCTGGGCCGCGGTCCAGACCTGCGTGAAGTCCCGGAAGGCTTTCGGAGTCTCGAGCACGAAATCGGGAAGATCGATCCTCAGGGACCATTTGACCCCGGGCGGCGTGAGCGTCAGTTTCGTCCCGTCCGCCGCTCGCGGCGCGCTCCAAAGCGTCAGCGCGACGGCGGCGATCGCCGCGATCCCGCCCTGTCTCATCGGCGCCTCGTGGCGGCCGGCGCAGGCTTCACCAGGCGATCCCGTAATCCTCGCCATGGTTGCTCGAGGCGCCCCAGAACGTCCCGTGCCGGCGGTCGAATAGGATGCCGTTGATCGGTCCCGAGGTCCTTTCCTCGAACTCGAGGGTGTAGCCCATCCGTCGCAACGCCTTGCGAACACTCTCGGGGGTGGAGCTCGCCACCAGAAGATGACCGGGGCGCGCATCGTGCCCTCCGAACGACGAGCGCATCTGCTCGCTGTTGATGTTGGGCGCCTCGGCCGCCTGCTGCGGCGTCATTCCGAACTCGACGATGTTCAGGAAGAACTGGAGAAGATTCTGATCCTGCGTGTCGCCGCCCTGGACCGCCATCGCCATGTACGGCAGGCCATCCTTGAGCGCCAGCGTCGGCGTCAGGGTCACCCGTGGACGCTTGCCCGGCTCGATCACGTTGTACGGCCCATCCTCGGGGCGCGTCACGAAGCTCTGCGCCCGCTGGCTCAGGCCGATCCCGGTGCGCCCCGCGATCACCGCCGGAATCCATCCGCCGCTCGGAGTGACCGACACGACCCAGCCCTCTTCGTCGGCCGCCTCGATCGAGGTGGTGCCGCGGAAGAACTGCTCCCGGAACGCGGCGTCGGTCCGCGGCGCGGACGCGCGCGGCGTGCCTTCGGGCAGAGGCGTGACGGTCCAGCGTTCCAGAAGATCGGCGAACGGGTTCCGTCCGCCCTGAAACGGATATGGATCGCCCGGCTTCACGTTCGGGTCGTTGCGGTCCCAGTCGATCGTCGCGAAGCGGCTCCTGGCGTATTCCTTGGAGAGCAGCCCGGTCACCGGCTCCTCGGGAGGGAAATAAGGGTCGCCGTAGTAGAAATCCCGATCGGCAAAGGCGAGGTTCATCGTCTGGTAGAGGGCGTGGATGTACCGGGGGGAGTTGTACCCCATCTCCTTCAGGTCGGCGTTCTCGAGCAGGTTCAGCGCCTGCAGCATGACCGGTCCCTGCTGCCAGATCGGCAGCTTGCAGACGGTGATCCCCTTGTAGACCGTGGTGAGCGGCTCTTCGATCTTCACCTTCCAGCGCGCCAGGTCCTCGAGAGCGAGCAGCCCGCCCTCCTCGCGCGCGCCGCGCACCAGCTCGCGCGCGATCTCTCCCTTGTAGAATCGATCGTAGGCGGCGTAGATCGCCTGCTTCCGGCTCTTGCCGCTCTTCCGGGCCCGGCTTTCGGCCTCGACCAGGCTCCGCAGAGTGGCGGCGAGGTCCCGCTGCGCGAAGATCTCGCCGGCCTCCGGCGCCTCGCGCGCCTCTCCCGGGTGGGGCAGGAAGACGGCGCGCGAGTATTTCCATTTCTTGATCTCGTCTTTCGCCCGCTCCATGCTGTCCGCCGTCTCGGCTTCGATCGGGTAGCCGTCCGCCATCTGGATCGCCGGCGCCAGGACCTCCCCGAGCGACAGCGTTCCGTATTCGGCCAGCATCGTCATAAGCCCTCCCGGCGTGCCGGGCGTGATCGCCGCCAGGGGCCCGTACTCGGGCGGGAAGCGGTCGCCCCTGGAGCGGAAGAACTCCGCCGTGGCGCCCGAGGGGGCGACGCCGAGCGCGTCGATGCCGATGACCTTCTTGAGCTTCGGATTGAAGATGAGGGCCTGCGTCTCGCCGCCCCACGCGAGAACGTCCCACATCGTCGTCACCACCCCGAGCATCGCGCAGGCGGCGTCGACGGCGTTCCCCTTCTTCTGGAACATCGCCGCGCCGGCCGTCGCGCCCAGCGGCTTCCCGGTGATGGCGATCCAGTGCGCCGCGTGCAAAGGAGGCTTCTGCGTCTGCGCCGCCCGGGCCGGCGCAAGCGCCGACCACGAAGCCATCAGGCCGAGGATGGCTGCGATCGTGACGCGGCGGCTCTGTTTGCGTCCCATGGTCTGTCTCATCAAGGGATTCATGCCGCCAGCTTACCCCGAAGTCTACTGGTAGCGGGCCGCGTCTTTCTTCAGCCGCGCGAGGATGCCGTCGATCATGGCGCGCAGATCACCGTCCTTGACCTGCTTGCGGAGATCCTCGAGAATTTTGATGGCGCCCCGGTAGTTGCCGCGATTGGCCGTCTCGATCGCCTGGTTGTAGACGGCCACCTGTCCGTTGTAGACGTTGATGGGAGTTCCCTGCAGAGTGGCCTTGGGAACGGTGCGCGGGCCCGGCCTCGTTGTTGTCGGCGGCGGGGGGGGCAAATCGGGCGGGTTGTCGTCCGTCAGAGCCGCCGGGGGATCGACGACGCGCCCCGCGTCTTGCGGGGGGGCGACGGCCACCATCCGGGCGGAGCGCTGTTCGGCTGCGCGCTTGATCTGGTCACGCGCCTGGGCGAGAGCCTCCGGGTCGCTCATCCGGGTCAGCACATTGTCCGCCATCTCCTGGGCCCGGTCGAGTTGTCCGGTGTACGCATAGAGCGCCGTAAGATTCACCACGACGTCGACCCGGGACGGCAGGAGCACCCGCGCCGCCTCGAGCAGCGGCACGGCCGCCTTCTCGCCGAGGCCGTTCTCCATGATGATCCGCGCGTACTCGATGTACGCTTCGCCGAACTCGTGCCGCTGCTGGATCGTCTGGCCGAACATGTCTTCGGCGCGGACGACGTCGGCCGGGATGGTCCGTTCGCCGGCCGGAACGGGCGCGCCCGCGGCCCGGCGCGCCAGCGTCTGTCCGAGGTGGAAGGCGGTCAGCGGATCCTTGGCATCGAAGGCCATCGCCTTGTCGTAAAGCGTCACCGCCTCGTCGAGGCGGCCGGCGCTCTGGGCCAGATAGCCCAGTCCCGCGTATGAGAGCGCCTCGCCCGGATCGATGCGCTGGGCCTCGCGCAACAACTGCTCGGCCTCGGAGAATCGAGCCGGGTCGAGATGCGCCAGAAGATCTCCGAGACGGGCGAGCGTCTGGGCGCGCGTCATCGGCGTCACCCTTGCGCCCTCGTCCGCTCCCAGGTCGCTGAGCGGGTAGGTTGTCAGCATGTAACGGGCCTGGTCCACGAAGACCTTGAGCTCATACTCGAACTTCTCGTAGGAGGTTTCGAAGGCCGCGGGGAAGGCCGTGTCGGGGGGCTCGCCCTGACCGAGGCGCTCGAGAAAGCGCGTGAACTGGGGCTTTCGCTCCGGCTTGTCGAACAGGAAATAATGCATGAAGGCCCACGACTCCGCGTAGAAGATGCCGCGGCGGTCGCCCTCGTTGTAGTCGGGGGAATCGTGGCCGATCGCGAACAGGTCGTGCAGGGGCATCAGGTGGTGCTCGCGCAGGAACAAGACCTGTTCGGTCTGGGTCAGACCGATCATGACTTTCCTGTCGTCCACCCGGAAGCCGCTGTAGCACTCCGCCAGCCCCTCGTTGAACCAGACCGGGATGTTGTGCAGGTTATTCCCGAGGTAGTGATGGATGTACTCGTGATAGATCGTCTCCAGCGGGTCGCCCTGCTTCTCGCCGTTCAACACGATGAAATTGCCGTCCTGCAGGCCGACGAACATGCCGGCCATGTCGACGACCTTCCCGTTGAACCGCTTCTTGTAAGGCGTGAACGAGGCGTCGTTTTTGAACCTCTTGTTGAAGCGGGACAGGGCGGCGCGGAAGCGTTCGATCCTTTGTCCCAGATCGACGACGCGTTTCTCGGACGCATCGCTGTAGAGGGCGAAGTGCGCCGTCTGGACCTGGATCCAGGCGTCTTTGTCCGGAGGCAGGATGCTCGACGCGGGCGCGGCGGCCAACGCGAGCGCCGGTGCCGACAGGAGCGCGGCGAAGAGAGCCGGCACGGCGGTGCGTCTCGCAAAGGGCGGCGCGATCATCTTTCGCACGATCCGCCTCGGACGAAAGAGAAAAGGCGGGGCATCCCGCCCCGCCCTTTCGTTGAAACCCGACTCTCTTAGCCGCCGGCCCCTTCCAGAAACGCCCGCAGCCGCTGGCTGCGCGACGGGTGGCGGAGCTTGCGCAGCGCCTTCGATTCGATCTGTCGGATCCGCTCGCGGGTGACGGCAAACGACTGGCCGACCTCTTCGAGCGTGTGCTCGCTACCGTCGCCGACGCCGAACCGCATCTTGAGGACCATCTCTTCGCGAGGAGAGAGGGTCTTCAGGACCTTCTGCGTCTGTTCCTTGAGATTGAGCTGAATGACCGCGTCGACCGGCGACGTGACGTTGCGGTCCTCGATAAAATCCCCGAGATGCGAGTCCTCCTCCTCGCCGATCGGCGTCTCGAGCGAGATCGGCTCCTGGGCGATCTTCAGGACCTTGCGGACCTTCATGACCGGAATGCCCATCTTCTTGGCGATCTCCTCCGGCGTCGGCTCGCGGCCGATCTCCTGCACCAGCGCGCGCGACGTCCGGATCAGCTTGTTGATCGTCTCGATCATATGGACCGGGATCCGGATGGTGCGGGCCTGGTCGGCGATGGCCCGGGTGATCGCCTGGCGGATCCACCAGGTGGCGTAGGTGGAGAACTTGTAGCCGCGGCGGTATTCGAACTTGTCGACCGCCTTCATCAGCCCGATGTTCCCCTCCTGGATCAGATCGAGGAACTGCAGGCCGCGGTTGGTGTACTTCTTGGCGATCGAGACGACCAGGCGGAGGTTCGCCTCGACCAGCTCGGACTTGGCCCGGGCGGCCATCTGCTCGCCGGCGCGGATGGCGGCGGCGGTCTCCTTGATCTCCTCGGGCGTGGTCTCCATCTCCCGGGCGATGCGGGCGATCTCCTCCTCGGCGCCCCGCACCTTGTCGCGCAGATCGCGGCGGCCCTTCGGGTCGCGCGTCAGCTTCAGCCGGCGGTGGTACGAGCGGATGTCGAGATCGAGGTCGCCGAGCTTGATCGAGGTCTCCTTCACCTTCTTGGCAAGATCTTTCACCTTGCCGGAGACCAGGCCCATCTCGCGGATCACGAGGCCGACCTGCACCCGGATGCGGGCGAGGGCGTGCAGGATTTCGCGATACCGCTTGGACCCCTCGGTCAGGCGGGCGAGGTGCTTCTGCTGATCCTCGATCTTCTTGCTCAGGCGGTTGATCCGGTTCATCGCGTCGAGCAGCTTGCGCCGCTTGCGATCCCGGGCGCTTTCTTCTTCGTCCTCGTCATGGACCGTGATCAGGTCCTCGACGCGGATCTCCTTGTCGCGGATCTTGTGCCCGAACTCGAGAAGCTGATTGATGGCGTACCGGCTGCGCGACAGCGCCTTGACGATGTTCTTTTCTCCCCGCTCGATACGCCGGGCGATCTCGACCTCGCCCTCGCGCGTCAGCAGCGGGACCGTCCCCATCTCGCGCAGGTACATGCGGACCGGGTCGTTGGTCTTCTCGAGGGTTCCCGGAGAGAGATCGACCTTGGTCGGCTCCTCGGGCTCCTCCTTCTCGGCGGTCTTCTCTTCGGCCTTCGCCTTGTATTTCTCCTCGGAGTCGACCATCTCGATCCCGAGAGAGTCGAACAGGAGGAACATGTCGTCGAGGTCCTCCGGCGAGTGGACCTCTTCCGGGAGCACGTCGTTCACCTCGTCATAGAGGAGGTAGCCGCGCTCGCGTCCGAGGTTGATCAGCTGCCGGACTTCTTCGTACTTCTCTTCGATGCCCAAAGCCGTCTCCTATGATGCCGAGGCGTCCCGCAAAGCCTCGATCCGTCTCTTCAACATCACCTTTCGCCGCAGCAGCTCATCGATCAGAGCCGCCTCCCCGCCGCCCTCCAGCCGCTTCTGGATCTCGCCCATCTGCCGCTGCAGTCGCGATGCGCGGAGGCCCTTGAGGCATCCGCGCCCTTCCTCCAGGCTCGCGGGGGGGTGGGACGCCGCCGCGATCCTGGTCAACAAATCCCTCGCCGGGTCGCTGACATCGGCCCCGATTCGAGGGTACGTCACGTCTTCGCCTTTTTCCACCGAGCGGCGGATCGCCTTCACGATCTCCGCCACCCGTCCCGGCTCGATATCGTCCTCTTCGATCTCGCCGAGCAGGACGCCCCGGGCCTCGCCGTCATCCATCAAGGCGCGCACGAGCCGCGCTTCCGACTCGCTCACACCGCGCGCCGGCGCCGCAGCCACGGCGCCGTGCGGGTCGAGCGTCTTGCGCCGCTCGCGGACCGCCGTCGCCAACTCTTGAAGAACCAGCCGGTCTTCGATCCCGAAGACCGTCGCCAGCATCTCCACATGCCCGGCCCGCTGCACCGGGTTGTCGAGGCGCGCCAGAAACGGCAGCACCTCGTTCAGCGCTTCGATCTTTCCCTTCGTCTGCGCGACGTCGACCCGCCCGGCGACCTCGCGCGTCAGGTACTCGATGTACGGGAGCGCCTCCGCGAGACGCGCCCGGTACCCTTCGGCGCCGAACTCCCGGACGTAAAGATCCGGGTCCTTCCCCGGCGGCAGCGCCACCACGACCACCTCGAAGCCGTTCTCGAGCAGCACTTCGAGGCTGCGTTTCGTCGCCGCCCGCCCCGCCGCGTCGGGATCGAAGTTCACCACGACGCGATCGGTGAATCTTTTCAACAACCGGACATGGCCGGCGGTGAATCCGGTGCCGAGCGTCCCGACCGCCTCGGTCACTCCCGCCCGGTGGAGGGCGATGACATCCATGTACCCCTCCACCAGAACCAGGTGCCCTTGCTTCCTGATCCCCTCCTTGGCCAGCGGCAGGCCGTAGAGGTTCTCTCCCTTGCTGAACGCCGCCGTCTCCGGCGAGTTCAGGTACTTCGGCTCGCCGGCGCCGATCACCCGGCCGCCGAAGCCGACCATTTCATCCGACAGATTCAGGATCGGGAAGATCACCCGATCGCGGAACCGATCATACGTCCGGCCGGTCTCCTCTTTACGCGCCAGGAGCCCGGCCAGGACCGCATGTTCCTCCGGCACTTTGCCGGCCAAGTGGCTCTTGAGCCCCGACCACCCATCGGGCGCGAATCCGAGCTGCCACTGCTCGATCGTCTCTCGCCCGAGACCGCGGCTCGCCAGGTACTTCCGGGCCGCTTCACCCCCGGACCGCTGCAACTGTTCCCGGAAGTACCCGACCGCCTGCCTGTTGACCGCCAGGACTTTCTGGCGATCGCTGTTTTCTTCGCGTCGCCCGACCGGAAGCGGTATCCCGTACCTTCCGGCGAGCATCTTCAGGGCCTCGGGGAACTCCATCTTCTCGTACAACATCACGAACTTGAAGACATCCCCGCCGACCCCGCAACCGAAGCAATAGAAGAGCTGCTTGTCCGCGTCGACCCAGAACGACGGGGTCTTTTCTGTATGAAACGGACAGAGCGCGCGGAACTTCGCGCCGCTCTTCTTGAGTGGGATGTAGTCGGAGACGATCTCACGCAGGTCGGCCGAGGCCCTCACCACCTCGACGACATCCGATCGATCCCTCCCCCCCATCTCCCCTCGCCTCAGTCGTTGAAGCGTCTTTCCTGAGCAAGTCGCTTCAGAGCCTTCTTCCGCGCGGCCAGCGCCTTGATCTTTCTCTTCTGGCTCGGCTTCAGGTAATGCTGGCGCTTTTTCAGCTCCGACAGCACACCAGACTTCTCACACTTTCTTTTGAAGCGCTTCAGAGCGTTCTCAAGCGACTCGTCCTCGCGCACGCGCACGAGGGGCATTCAGTGACACCTCCCTTCAATCGGCTTGCACGCCGACCGATCGACATCGGTCGAGAGATCACGACCGACACCTCTATCGATCTATGGCCGGCGACTTCCTTACCTGCGATCTGCGCTGCGACTGTCAAGTCGAGGTTAAGACATGACCCGACAGGAACTTAACCTGGATCCACGGAACAACGCATGCTTAATATACGAACCGTCGGCAGGCTTGTCAAGAAAGGGGAGCGAGAAAGGTTGTTATTCCTGACGATTCTTTCCGTGGCCTGAAACAGAAGTGCCGGTTTTTTTGCAGTAGACTATGATTACAATATTTAATTATTAGTCTTTATATTAATTACTGCAGCGGCATATCCAGCACCGAAACCATTGTCAATATTGACGATAACAAGCCCTGATGCGCACGAATTGAGCATACCCATCAGCGCTGCCACACCCTTCAGGCCAGTGCCATATCCGATGCTCGTAGGGACCCCGATGACCGGAACGTCAACCAGGCTGGCGACCACGCTGGGCAGGGCTCCCTCCATTCCGGCCACCGTGACGATGACCTTTGCCTTCAATAGCTTATCTTTATGATCAAGCAGCCTGTGCAGCCCTGCCACCCCCACATCGTAGACCCTCTCCACACGGTTACCCATCACTTCGGCGGTGACGGCAGCCTCTTCGGCGACCTGCAGGTCGGAGGTACCGGCGGCCAGAACCAGGATCCCATCCTTGAGCTCCGCCTGGCCGGGTGGATCGAGGACGATAGCCCTGGCGTTCGGCTGATATCGGGCCTTCCTGAAACGACGCTTCACCTTCCGGAATACGTCCGGCCCCACACGGGTGACCAGCACCGGCATCCTGGTGGAGGCGACCCTCGCCATGATGGCGATGATCTGGGCGACCGTCTTTCCTTCGCCGAAGATCACTTCCGGGAAACCGCGGCGCAGATGACGGTGGTTGTCGATCTTGGCGAACCCGAGATCCTCATACGGAAATGTTCTCAGGCACCGCAGGGCCGCGTCGGACGACAGCGCGCCGCGCCGCACCTGCTCGAGGATCTTCCTGAGGTCCTTGGTGTGCATCCCGGTCGTCCTCCGCGTCGGCAATTATAGGAGATCCTTGACAGCCGTCCCGGGGTTTCATACCATCGCGCCGAAACGCAAACCTGACGCGGCTTCCGGGAGGAAGAGCGGATGACCCAGCCGAACGACAAGAGACGTCACCCACGTATCGCGCAGCGCCTGCGCGTGAGCACTCTCGACCACGAGACGAAGCTCGAGCTCGAGACGATCGATCTGAGCGCCGGCGGGCTGCGCTGCCAGGCGCCGTCCTACGTTCCGCCGATGACCAAGATGGCGCTGTCGCTGGTGCTCCCCGCCGTCACCGGCGCCGGCGAGCACGTGATCCGGGGCGAGGCGGTGGTCGTCAGGACCGAGCCGCTGACCACCGAGGCCGCGAACGGCGGCACCTACCGGGTCGCGCTCTTCTTCTCGAAGATGGACCCGATCGATCGTGACAAGCTGAGCGCCTTCCTGAAGGGCCGCGACGGCAAGATCGGCAACGCCTAGCGGACGGACCGTCGTCACCTCCTGGAAAGCGTCGGAGGCGCCCGGCTGACGAGCGGCGGCGTCCCGGCAAGGGGGGCGCTCGGCGCCGAACACGAGCGGCAATGCCCGTCGAGGAGGAGTGGTGAGGCGATATGTCGTCGGCGTCACCGGCGCCAGCGGCTCGCTCTGCGCCCGTTCGGTGCTGCGGCACCTGTCGCGCCATCCCGATGTCGAGCGTGTGCACGTCGTCCTGAGTCATTTCGCGCTCTTGACCCTGAACGTCGAGCTGGGCGCGCAGGCGAAGGACGAAGAGGCGGGCCTGCGGGCGCTCCTCCCGGATGCGGGCACGTCGGACAGGATCCAGCTGCATCGGTCGGGTGACATGGCCGCGGCGATCAGCAGCGGATCGCATCAGACCGACGGAATGATCGTGGTGCCCTGCAGCGGCGGCACCCTCGCCGCCATCGCCCACGGCACCTCGACGAACCTGCTGCATCGCGCCGCCGAGGTGACGCTCAAGGAGCGCCGTCCGCTCATCCTCGCGTTCCGCGAGACCCCGCTCAGCCTGGTGCATGTCGAGAACATGGAGCGCGCGACGCGCGCCGGCGCCGTCATCTTCCCGCTCACCCCCGCGTTTTACAACCGCCCGCAGAGTCTCGACGAGGTGGTCGAACAGTTCACCGGCCGCATCTTCGATCTGCTGAAGCTGCCGCACGAGCTCGGCCGACGATGGGGATCGTCTCGCTGATCCCGCCGCCGCGCGCCCGTCTCCTGCCGGCCCTCCGGGCGACGCTCTCGATGATCAAGTTTCAGCACACCCTGTTCGCCCTGCCGTTCGCGCTGACCGGCGCGATTCTCGGAGCGGGCGGAATGCCATCGTGGAGGCAGCTGGGGTGGATCACCGGCGCCATGGTCGGGGCGCGCAGCGCCGCCATGGTCTTCAACCGGATCGTCGATCTCCGCTTCGACCGCCAGAACCCGCGCACGTCCAACCGGCCGCTGGTGACCGGCGAGCTCGGTCTGCCCTTCGCCTGGGGGTTTCTGGCGTCGAGCTGCGCGCTGTTCGTGTTGAGCGCCGCGCGGCTGAACCGGCTGTCGCTGCTGCTGGCGGCGCCGGCCCTCGCGCTCATCCTGTCGTACTCGTATGCCAAGCGTTACACCTGGGCGACCCATCTGCATCTGGGCGCCGCGCTCGGTCTCGCTCCTCTCGGCGCCTGGATCGCCGTGCGCGGGACGATCGATCCGGCTCCGCTCCTGCTGGCGGCCGCGGTGACGTTCTGGACCGCCGGTTTCGATCTGATCTACTCCTGCCAGGACGCGACGTTCGACGCGAAGGCGGGGCTGCATTCGTTCCCGCGCCGGTTCGGGGTGGCCGCGGCGCTGCGGATCTCCTCGGCGATGCATCTCGCGACGGTGCTGCTTCTGGCGAGCCTGCCGCGGTTCGCGACTCTCGGGATCTTCTATCAGGCGGGGGTGGCGGGGACCGCGGCGCTGCTCCTCTACGAGCATCGGCTGGTCCGGTCGGACGATCTGAGCCGCGTGAACCAGGCCTTTTTCACCGTGAACGGCTGCGTCAGCTTTCTGATCCTTGCGGCGACGGCGGCCGATCTGGCGCTGCGCCGGTGATCGGCCGACGGGGGACGCCCGCCACCCCGGTCAGAAGCAGGTAAAGATCCCGGACGTTCGTCCCGGTCGGCCCGGTCACGAAGTCGTCGCCGAGCCGGGAGAAGAAGCGGTGACTGTTCGCTTCCCTCAGGAGCTTGGCCGCGTCGAGCCCGGCCGAGCGCGCCCGCTCGAGAGTCGTCTGATCGACGTACGCTCCGGCGGCGGGGGAGTTGCCGTCCAGCCCGTCGCTGCCCGCGGAGAGGAAGGCCCAGGGGCGCGAGCCGAGACCGTCCATCCGGAGCGCCAGCCGCAGCGCGAACTCCTGCGCCCGGCCGCCGACTCCCGGCGCCGACGGGACGCTCACCACCTCGCCGCCAAGCACCAGGAGGCGCGTGCCGGGCGGAGCCGATTCGACGGCGCGGGCGACGCGCTCGACCGCCTCTTCGACCGGTCCCGTCAGATCGGTCGGCAGCGACTCGGTCGACAACCCGCGCGTCAGCCCGCCGCGCACGGCCGCGCTGCGCAGATCCCGGTTGGAAAGAAGCAGCGCCGCGCGGCTCTTGCGGAATGCCGGGTCGCGCTTCTTGGGCGTTTCGGGGAGCGTGCCGCGGCGCAGCGCTTCGATCAGACTGGGCGGCATCGCCGGACCGAGACCGTACCGATCGATCGCGCGGATCAGATCCTCGCGGCTGGTCGGGTCGGGAAGCGACGGCCCCGAGGCGACCTCGTCGTACCGCTCGGGATCGACGTCGCAGAGCACCAGCGTCGTCTGGCTGCCGGCACGCCGGGCGGCCAGCGCCAGCCTGCCCCCCTTGACCGCCGACAGGTGCCGGCGCACGGCGTTGATGACGCCGATCGGCGCGCCCGACACGATCAGCAGCCGGTGCAGAAGCGTCTTGTGCTCCGGCTTCATGAACGGCGCGAGCGGCGCGGCCATCAGCGCCGAGCCGCCGCCGGAGGCCAGGTAGACGACATCGTCCGCGGCCCGCGCGCCCGCGGCCATCTGCAACGCTTTCCTCCCGGCGAGAAATGATCCGCGCAACGGCAGCGGATGGTCTCCCGTGATCCGGGCCACCTTCATGTCGGCCGCGCCTCGCGGGTCGCCTCGACGCTGCGCGGAGCCCTTGCCTCGAGGCGCCGCGCCTGCGCTCCTCGGCGCCGCGGCGGTCGCCGCCCGATCGACCGGCGGCTCCACGGGAGCGATGAGCAGCGCGCGGACCGGCCGCCGCACACCCGCCTGCGACAGACCCGTCCGCAGCCCCTCCAGCATTCCGGGGGCCGCCTTCCCGTAGGCGAAGATCAGCAGACGGCCGCGCCGGCGAAGATCGATCCGGTGGCCCGCGAGGCTCAGCCGATCGGGGCCGGCGGCGGTGACCCGGATCACCGCCTGCCGAGGATCGCACGCGGAGATCGCCTCCATCGCGATCGCCCGAAGGAGTTGCGCCGCAGGGGTTCTTGCGATCGGGTCCTTGGAAGCCTTGCGCATCAACCTCTTGCTCACATCCGTGGAACGCCTTGCCGGATAGCGGTTACCAGAGGGCGGTCGCTCGAACCGCCCGCCGTTCGCGTCTTGACAAGGAATTTGAACCTTTGTTATAAGGCCACTAGACCGTTGGGCGCTTAGCTTCTACAACCGTCTCACCAAGGAGGTGGCCCGATGAACAAGGCGGACCTGATCGACAAGATCGCCAAGGACGCCCGCATCAGCAAGACCGCAGCGAGCAAGTCCCTCGACTCGCTGGTCGACGGCATCACCAAGTCGCTGAAGAAAGGCGACCGGGTCGCGCTCGTCGGCTTCGGGACCTTCACGGTCTCCAAGCGCAAGGCCCGCGTCGGCCGGAATCCCCAGACCGGAGAGCAGATCGAGATCAAGGCGCGCAAGGTGGCGCGCTTCCGTCCTGGCAAGGAGCTGGCGGGCGCCATTCGCTGATCGTCTCCGGCCGGCGAATCTCGCCGGGCCGATCCATCGGGAAAGATGCGGGGGGAAGCGTTCCATGCCGGAGCGCTTCCCCCTTTGCTTTCCAGCGCTTCGCGGCAGCGGACGGGCGGCGGCGCGATCGCATTGGACGATGCCTTGCCGCGTCGTCACTCGACCGCGCACAGCAGCGCCCCCGCTTCCACCGCGTCGCCAGGCTTGACCCCGATGTCCGCGACCCGGCCGTCCTTCGGTGACGGAATCTCGTTTTCCATCTTCATCGCTTCGATCACGACGAGACCTTGCCCAGCCTTGACCTCGTCCCCTTGTTTCACCAGGATCGCCCTGACCTTCCCCGGCATCACCGATCGGATCTCGGCCCGCCCCGGCGCCGACGCCCCGCCATCGGCGCGGGAGAGCCGGCGGAGCGGGTCCTCCAGAGTCACGCCGTAGGCGCGACCGCGGATCAGGACCGAGTAGGCCGGCGGGCTGCCGCGTCCCACCCGGACCACGATCGCCTCGATCGTCGTCCTGTCGATCGTGGTCCTGTCGATCGTTGTCCCCTCGATCGTTGTCCTGTCGATGACCGGCCTCCCGCGCGCCGGCCGGCCGCCAGCCTTGCCGCCGCGCGGGGCCGGACCCGATCCTTTGCCCGCGCCGGCCGTCTTGTCCGCAGCGGCCCGCGCTTCGACGGCGAGCGACAGCTGCAGGGATGCGCCCCGCCGGCGCGCCTCGACCATGACCGGGCGGCCGTCGAGGGTGACTCGGGCGCTTCCGCCGCGCCGCGTCACCTCGACGACGATCGTCCGCTCCCCGGTCCGGGCCAGCGCGCGCAGAGAGCCTGATCCTCCGGCGCTCCACAGCGCGGTCATCGGGGGGTCACCTCCCGCCTCGGTCCGGCCTGACGGCTCTGCATCTGGGCCCGCCGGCCCGCGAGGAGCCAGGCGCCCTCCCCGCCGCCTGTGACCCCTCCCGACTCGGCCGCCGCGCCCGCTCCGGCCCGCGCGCCGGCCTCTTCGGCGCTCGCCATGATCGCGGCCGCGATCACCGCCGCCTCGACGTCGGGGCCCGGCTCGAGCAGGGGCGCCGTCAGCCGCGATAGCTCGCGGTCGACGTACGCGATGTCGATCGCGCCGCTCCGGAAGCCGGGGTCGTTCATCACCTCACGGTGGAACGGGATGGTCGTCTCGATCCCCGCGACGACGAACTCGTCGAGCGCGCGGCGCATCCTGGCGATCGCCTGCCCGCGCGTCCGTCCCCAGGCGACCAGCTTGGCGATCAGCGCGTCGTAGTAGAGCGAGATCTCGTCTCCGGCCTGAAGCGCGGTGTCGACCCGGATCCCGGGCCCCGCCGGCAGATTCAGATGGACGATCGGTCCGGGGCAGGGCCGGAAGCCGTGGGCCGGGTCCTCCGCCAGGATGCGGCACTCGATCGCCCACCCGCGCCGCCGGATGCGCTCCTGGCGGATCGACAGGCGTTTGCCGCGCGCGATGTCGATCTGCTCGCGCACCAGGTCGTAGCCGGTCGTCATCTCGGTGACCGGATGCTCGACTTGAAGTCGGGCGTTGACCTCCATGAAATAGGGACGGCCCGCTTCGTCCAGGAGGAACTCGACCGTGCCGGCGCTGTAGTAGCCCGAGGCCCGCACCGCCTCGAGCGCCAGCGCCCCCATCTTCTCTCTCGTCTCCGGCGTGACCGCGGTCGAAGGCGACTCTTCGATCAGTTTCTGGTGCCGACGCTGCAGGGAGCATTCCCGCTCGCCCAGGTGGACCGCCTGGCCGTGGCGGTCGGCCAGGACCTGGATCTCGACATGCCGCACCTTGTCGAGATGTTTCTCGGCGTAGATCCCGTCGTCGCCGAACGCCGCCTTGGCTTCGGAGCGCGCAGCGCGCAGCGCCGCCTCGAGCTCGCCCGGTGCGCGGACGACCCGCATCCCCTTTCCCCCGCCGCCGGCCGCGGCCTTGAGGAGGATCGGGTACCCCGCCTGCTCGGCGAAGGCGCGGATCGCCGCCGTCCCGGCCGGGCCGGAGGCCCGTTCGGTCAACCCCGGGATCACCGGCACCCCGCGCGCCGCCATCAGGCGCCGCGCCTCGACCTTGTCGCCCATCGCCCGCATCGCCGCCGGCGGCGGGCCGATGAAGACAAGGCCGTTCCTCTCGCAGGCCTCGGCGAACTCCGGGTTCTCGGAGAGGAAGCCGTAGCCGGGGTGAACCGCCTCGGCCTTCATCGACCGGGCCGCCTTCATGATCGCTTCGATGTCGAGGTACGACGACGACGCCGGCGGCGGGCCGATCAGACGGGCATCGTCGGCGAGGCGGACCGGCAGCGAGTCGCGGTCGGCCTCGGAATAAACCATCAGGGGCGTCAGATCGGCGTCGCGGCAGGCGCGCAGGACCCGCAGGGCGATCTCTCCGCGATTGGCGATCAGGATTCGGCGCATGATCTCCTCGGGTTGGCCGGCCGCCGGGCGCGGCCGCTGCGATCCGGACAGGCCCACAGGAACCTGCCCGGGTCCTAGAGCGGGATGTTCCCGTGCTTCTTGGGAGGATTGGTGTCCTTCTTGGTCCTCAGAAGCCGCAGGGCCTTGATCACCTTGCCGCGCGTCTGGCGCGGCTCGATCACCTCATCGACATAGCCGCGCTCGGCGGCGATGTACGGGTTTGCGAACTTCTCCCGGAACTCCTCGACCTTCCGGCGCCGGAGCGCCTCGGCGTCGCCGGCGGCCGCCAGCTCGCGGCGATAGAGGACGCTCACGGCCCCCTCGGGCCCCATGACGGCAATCTCCGCGGTCGGCCAGGCGAAGTTGAAGTCGGTGCGGATATGCTTCGACCCCATGACGCAATAGGCGCCGCCGTACGACTTGCGGGTGATCACCGTGATCTTCGGGACGGTCGCCTCGGCGAACGCATAGAGAAGCTTGGCGCCATGCTTGATGATGCCGCGGTGCTCCTGGTCGGTGCCGGGCAGGAACCCCGGCACGTCCTCGAAGATCAGGAGCGGCACGTTGAAGGCGTCGCAGAAGCGGACGAACCGCGCACCCTTCAGCGAGGCATCGATATCGAGCGTGCCGGCCAGCACCGCCGGCTGGTTGGCGACGATGCCGACCACGCCTCCGTCCATGCGGCCGAAACCGACCACCAGGTTCTTGGCGTACTGTTCGTGCACCTCGAGGAAGGCCCCCTCGTCGAGCACGGCGCGCACGACATCCTTGATGTCGTACGGCTTGTTCGGCTCCTCCGGGATCAGCCGATCGAGCCGCTCGTCCTCGCGATCCGGGTCGTCGACCGGCTCGCGGCGCGGCGGGTCCTCCATGTTGTTCGACGGCAGGTACGACAGCAGCTCACGGATGAGCCCCAGCGCGGCGCGGTCATCGGCGGCGGCGAAGTGGGCCACGCCGCTCACCGTGGCGTGCGTCATCGCGCCGCCCAGCTCCTCCTTGCTCACCTCTTCGTGGGTGACCGACTTGAGGACATCGGGGCCGGTGATGAACATGTACGAGGTCCCCTGCACCATGATGTTGAAGTCGGTGATCGCGGGCGAGTAGACCGCCCCGCCGGCGCACGGGCCCATGATGGCGGAGATCTGCGGCACCACGCCCGAGGCGAGGGTGTTGCGCAGGAAGATCTCGGCGTAGCCCCCGAGCGAGACGACCCCTTCCTGGATCCGCGCGCCCCCCGAGTCGTTCAGACCGACGACCGGCGCGCCGACTTTCATCGCCAGATCCATGATCTTGCAGATTTTCGCCGCGTGGGTCTCGGAAAGGGAGCCGCCGAAGACGGTGAAGTCCTGGGCGAAGACGAAGATCGGCCGCCCGTCGATCGTGCCATGTCCGGTGAGGACGCCGTCACCCGGGATCCGCTGCGATTCCATTCCGAAGTCGTGCGAGCGGTGGACGATGAACCGGTCGACCTCCTGGAAGGTGCCGGGATCGAGCAGCAGCTCGACGCGCTCGCGGGCCGGGAGCTTCCCCTCGTCCCTCTGGCGCTTCTGGCGTTCAGCGCCGCCGCCCGCCTCCGCCTCCCGGTTCCGGCGCCGCAGCTCCTCGAGCCGGTCGTCGGTCAAGTCAGGAGCCCGCCCGGGTCGGCGCGGGGGCCGCCGCGCCGCGGGGCCGGGGATCGAGAGGCGTCACGGCGGGGCGCCTCAGGCTTTCCGCATCTGCTGCGGCAGCTTCTCCCAATCGGCCAGGAATTTCTTCAGGCCGAGATCGGTGAGAGGATGCTTGAGCAGGCCCTCGAGAACGGAGAACGGCATCGTGGCGATGTCGGCGCCGATCGTCGCGGCGTCGATGACATGCAGCGGATTGCGGATGCTGGCGGCCAGGATCTCGCACTTGAAATCGTAGTTGTCGAAGATCTGTCGGATCTCGCGCACCAGATCCATGCCGACGTGGCCGATATCGTCGAGACGCCCGAGGAACGGGCTGACATAGGAGGCGCCCGCCTTCGCCGCCAGGAGCGCCTGCGGGGCGGAGAAGATCAGCGTGGTGTTGATCCGGATCCCCTCCGACGAGAGGGTCTTGATGGCCCGCAGCCCTTCGCGGATGAAGGGGATCTTGACGACCACGTTCTTGGCGACCTTCGCCAGGTCGCGCCCCTCCCTGATCATCTCGTCCGCCGTCACGCTCACCACCTCGGCGCTCACCGGACCGGGGGACACGACCGCGCAGATCTCCTTGAGCGTCTCGATGAAATCCCGGCCCTCCTTCGAGACCAGGGTCGGGTTGGTCGTGACGCCGTCGAGGATCCCCCAGGAGTGGACCTCCCGGATCTCCTTGATGTTGGCCGTGTCGAGATAGATTTTCATCTCCGCCTCCCGTGACCGTTTCGGTCTGCCGCGGACCGTTTCAGTGATCCTTGCCGTTGCCGCCGTCCGGCTCCGGCATCAGGCTGCTCTCGGACGGGCCGGCCGCCTCGGCCCCCTCGCCCGTTTCTCCCCGCCCGGTCTCCTCACCCTGGCCACCGGCCGCGGGGGGCCCGGCGACCGGGCCCGCCACATCGTCACCCTCGGCGACCGGCGCCACGCCGACCACCTTGTCTTCGGCGTCGAGATGGATGAGGCGCACCCCCTGCGTCGGCCGGCCGAGGAGCGAGATGTCCTTGACGTTCGTACGGATGATCTTGCCGAACGCGGTGATCACCATCACCTGGTCCTCGGTCAGAACCTCCATCGCCTGGACCACCGGACCGTTCTTGTCGGTCACCTTGAAATTGATGATACCGCTGCCGCCCCGGCCCTGCAGGCGGTATTCGGGGATCTCGGTCCGCTTGGCGTATCCCTTCTCGCTGACCGTCAGGATGGTGCTCTCCTTGGCCGCCTTCAAGACGTCCATCTCGACGATGACGTCCCCTTCGGCCAGTCGCATCCCGATCACGCCGTATGCGCCGCGGCCCATTGCCCGTACGTCGTCCTCGGAGAACCGGATCGACTGTCCCTGGGCGGTCGCCATGAAGATCTCCTGCTTGCCGTCGGTCAGCTTGACCGAGAGCAGCTCGTCCCCCTCGTCCACGCCGGTGCCGATGATGCCGCCGGCGCGCGGGTTGCCGTAGGCCGACAGCGCTGTCTTCTTGATGATCCCCTTGCGGGTGCAGAAGACCACATGTTGATCGTCCGCGAACTCCTTGGTCGCGACCAGCGCCGCCACCTTCTCGCCGGTCTGCAGCTCGACGAAGTTGACGATGTTCTTTCCCTTGCCGGCGGCGCCGATCTGCGGGATCTCGTGGACCTTCAACCAGTGCACCCGGCCGCGGGTCGTGAAGATCAGGATCGACGCGTGCGTCGAGGCGACGAACAGATGCTCGACGAAATCCTCCTCGCGCGTCGTCATGCCGATCTTCCCCTTGCCGCCCCGCCGCTGGCTGCGATAGAGCGACAGCGGGTTGCGTTTCATGTAGCCGGCGTGGGAGACGGTGATCACCATCTCCTCCTCGGCGATCATGTCCTCGACCGAGATCTCCCCGGCCTGCGGGACGATCTCGGTGCGGCGCGGATCGGGGTGGCTCTTGCGGATCTCCTTCAGCTCCTCGACGATCATCCCGTAGACCAGCCGCTCGTTGGCCAGGATCTCCTTGAGCCGGGCGATCTGCTTCAGCGTCTCGGTGTACTCGTCGACGATCTTCTGGCGCTCCAGGCCGGTCAGGCGCTGCAGCCGCATGTCGAGGATCGCCTGCGCCTGGAGGTCGGACAGCTTGAACCGCAGCCGCATCGACGCGCGCGCGTCGTCCGGCGTCTTGGCCGCCTTGATCAGCGCGATCATCTCGTCGATGTTGTCGAGCGCGATCTTCAGGCCTTCAAGGATGTGCGCCCGCTCCTCGGCCCGCGCCAGCTCGAACGCCGTCCGCCGCGTGATCACCTCGCGGCGGTGATCGATGAAGTGCCCGATCATCTGCTTGAGGTTGAGCACCTGGGGCCGGTTGTTGACGATCGCCAGGAAGATCGCCCCGAAGCTGTCCTGCATCTGGGTGTGCTTGTACAGGTTGTTCAGGATCACCTTGGGCACCGCGTCGCGGCGCAGATCCAGGACCATCCGGATCCCGTCGCGGTCCGACTCGTCGCGGATGTCGGTGATGCCGTCGATCTTCTTCTCGTTGACCAGACCGGCGATCTGCTCGATCAGCCTCGTCTTGTTGACCTGGTACGGGATCTCGGTGACGACGATCTTGTCCTTCCCCTTCTTGCCCGCCTCCTCGATGGTCGCCCGGGCGCGCATGGTGATGATGCCGCGTCCGGTCCGGTAGGCCTGGACGATCCCCTCGCGCCCGAGGATGTACCCCGAGGTCGGGAAGTCGGGCCCCTTGACGTGCTGCAGCAGCTCGTCGATGGTGATCTCGGGGTTTTCGATCTGGGCAATCACCGCGTTCACCACCTCGGTCATGTTGTGAGGCGGGATGTTCGTCGCCATGCCGACCGCGATGCCGGAGGAGCCGTTGACCAGCAGGTTCGGAAAGCGGCTCGGCAGGACCAGCGGCTCGAGCTGCTGGCCGTCGTAGTTCGGACCGAAATCGACGGTGTCCTTCTCGATGTCGGCCAGCATCTCGTGCGCGAGGCGCGCCATGCGCACTTCGGTGTA
>WNFM01355590.1_pt1 | contig 35876 bp, 33 predicted proteins | sample 5400271 | NCBI WGS metagenome assembly WNFM01 (sample SAMN13153352, study PRJNA577476) | soil metagenome | isolation source: 60 cm saprolite on Douglas fir-dominated hillslope | place: USA:California | collected 2013-09-17 | reverse complement strand
GGTTTTTTTTCCGGATTCTTTCCATTGTGAATTCTCCGTCCACAGCGGTCGCCCTCGAATCGGTTTCCAAGCGCTACGGCTCCAGGAACATCATTCATGACATGTCCTTCTCCGTGCAGAAGGGCGAGATCGTGGGATTCCTGGGCCCCAACGGCGCCGGCAAAACCACCACCATGCGCATGATCGCCGGGTTTACCACGGCGACTTCCGGGCGCGTGACGGTGGCCGGGTACGACATGGCGACGCAGAACGAAGAGGCGGCACGGCATCTCGGATATCTCCCCGAGCAACCCCCGCTGTACGACGTGCTGGAAGTCGCGGCCTATCTGCGATTCGTGGCGAAAGTAAAAGGTATTGCGGCCCGCGCGGTTTCAGGCGAGCTCGACCGCGTGATTCAGGCGTGCAGGCTGGAGGCCGTCGTCACGCGCGAGATTTACAAGCTTTCGAAAGGCTACCGTCAGCGGGTCGGACTCGCGCAATCTCTGCTCGGCGATCCGGACGTGCTGCTGCTCGACGAACCGACTGCGGGCCTCGACCCGGGACAGATCCAGGAAACACGCGAGGTCATCCGTGCGTTCGGCGAAAACCATGCAGTGCTGCTGAGCACGCACATCCTTCCGGAAGTGACATTGATCTGTCAGCGGGTTGCCATCATCAACGACGGCCGCCTGCTCGCAATCGATTCGCCCGAAGGCTTGCGGCGCGCTTCCGAACAATCCAACCGTGTGTCGCTGCTCGTTGCGGGGCCGGAGGGCGCGGTCCGCGAGGCCATCCTTGCGATCGACGGTGTGATATCCGTGAATGTCCGTCCCGCCACGGATGGAAGCGATTTGCTTTCCGTCGATTGCCACGTCGATGCGCGAGGGGGAATCGAGGCCGCGATCGCGAAGGCCGTCGCCGGCCGCTGGTCGCTGCACCGCCTGGAGCGGCTGCAGCCGACGCTGGAAAACATCTTCCTGCGCTACGTCGGCGTGCCACCCGATTCGAGGAGCGCGGCATGAACGGCGTCGCTGCGATCTACCAGAAGGAACTGGCCACGTATTTCCGTTCGCCGATCGCATACTTCGTGATCGCGGTGTTCCTGCTCGGCACCGGATACTTCTTCATCTACAACATCTTCATGACCGGCGTGGGCACCATGGACGAGACCTTCCAGAACATGGGCATCCTGCTGGTCACGCTGATTCCGGTGCTTACGATGCGCCTCTTTTCCGGTGAATACACCGGACGCACGATGGAATTGCTGATGACGCTCCCGCTGAGGGCATGGCAGATTGTCATCGGCAAATATCTGTGCGCGGTCACAATGCTGCTGCTGATGACGATCGCGACCGGCATCAACCTGATTCCGCTCTATCTCTACGGCACTCCGCAAACCTCGACTATCGTGTCCGGTTACATCGGCTTCATGCTGCTCGGCATGGCCTGCCTGGCGATCGGCCAGTTCTTCTCCGCGCTGACGCAGAACCAGATCGTCGCGGCGCTGATCACGATTCCCGTATTGCTTGCCTTCTGGTTTGTCGGCTATGCGCAGGGCTTCCAGGCTTCGGATGCGCTGCGCTCGCTGCTCGGCTACCTGTCCTTCTCGCAGCATTTCGGCGATTTCATCCGCGGACTGGTGCGCACCGAAGCGGTCGCCTTCTATCTGGCTGTCACTGCCATTGCCTTGACGCTTAACACGAGTTACCTGAAGTGGCAGCGCTGATCATGCAACGATCTTCCCGCTCGGGAGTAATTCTCATCGCCGGCATCGCCCTGCTGTTGGCAGCAGCAGTGAGTCACGCCATTTCCGGCGAGCTTTCCGCAGTCACATCCATTCTTTCGGTCGCCGGCCTGATACTTGCCGTCTGGGGGGGGTATGCGTTGCGTGCCGAGCTTGCCGGAATATTCCTGCACCGGCGCGGTGAGATCCTGCTCTACACGCTGGGCATGGTCGGTGTCTTCGTTGCTTTGGCGTATCTGTCGGTGCGCTTTCCGGTGCGCTTCGACCTGACGACGACAAAGGCATTCTCGCTTTCGGAACCGACCGTGCAAATGCTCAAGCGCCTCGACAAGCCGGTGCATGTCGTGTTCTTCAATGACCCGATGATGCGCGACACGGTCGAAATCTACCAGCAGATGGCCCGCGAGACAGACAAGCTGACCGTCGAGTTCTACGATCCGATGCTCAATCCCGCCCAGGCGAGGATGCGCGGCGTCGAATTTGCGGGCACTGCGATTTACGAGAGCGAAGGTCGCAAGATGCAGGTCAATGGGCCTACCGAGACCGACATCGCGAACGGGATCGTGCGAATTTCGCAGGGCGTCCAGCAGACCGTGTGCTTTCTCGACGGCCATGGCGAACCGGACCCGTTCAGCCTGGAATCGCACGATCATTCGGAAGGTAATCCCGGGCATACCCACGGAATCGGTGCAAAGGTCGTAAATCACGAACGACACGGCATGGCCAAGGCGCGCAACGGGCTCGAGACCCTGAACTACGCTGTGAAAAAAATCTCCCTGCTGCAGGCCGGAGCCGACCTCAAGCAATGCACGGTGCTCGTGATTGCCGGGCCGAAGTCGCCCCTTCTGGAAACCGAGATCAAGGCGATCGACCGCTACCTCGACGAAGGCGGCAACTCGTTCTTCATGCTCGACCCGTTCATCCGCACCGGCCTGGAGCCGGTCGTTCGCGAATTTGGCGTCATCCTTGACGACGATATCGTCATCGACGAAGCGAGCCACTTCTGGACCGATGTTTCCTCGCCGGCTGTGACGGACTACAACCGGCATGAAATCACGCGCGACCTGCCTCTGACTTTCTACCCCGGCGCGCGCTCCTTGTCGCCAACGCCGCAGCGCGTGCCCGGCACCTCGGTCCGGCCGGTGGTCAACTCGTCGAAAAGCAGCTACGGCGGTACCAACCGCGATCGCGTCGAGTTCAACAAGGAAAAGGACCAGGCCGGACCATTGACGATCATGGTCGCGGTAAACCGCAAACCGGAATTCGTCGATTCCACCGAAGCCGTCACCGGCGATTACAAGGTCAAGAACGCGGAGCGACCTTCGCCTCTGCAGCCCGGGGCGCAGCCTGCCGCGCACATCAAGAACTCGCGCGTTATCGTCGTCGGCGACTCGGACTTCGCCACGAATTCCTTCTTCCATATCCTCGGCAACGGCACGCTGTTCCTCAACGCCGTCAATTACCTCGCCGCCCAGGAAAACCTGATCGGGCTGGAGCCGCGCACCTTCGACCTGCCGCGGGTGAATCTCTCGAACCGGCAAATGAAGGGAACATTTGTCCTGTCGATCATCCTGATACCGGCGTTAATGGCTGTCGTTGGCATCGTGGTGTGGTGGAGACGCCGGTGACTGTCGGAAGTCCGGGTCGCGGGCGCGGCAAGCTGGCCGCGGTCTGGCTGGTGCTGGCCGCGCTCGTGGCCGCGATCGTCCTCATCGAGCGCAGCGACCGGGCGACGGAGGCGAATGCGCCGGCGTCCGAGCGCGATGAGCGTATGCTGATTCCGGTAGCCATCGAGGAAGTCGGCGCGATCGAAGTCGCTCACAATGGCAGCTTGCACCGATTCGAGCGCGACACGAGCGGAGCGTGGTTCTATCACGGCGTGCACACCGGCAACGAACAGCAGCACGCTCACACCTCGGACCCGGCGACGACCACGCGCATCGAGACGGCACTTGCGGGCTTCGGTCGCGCGCGCATGGAACGCCAGTTTCCATTGAATGTCCAGAATGATGAATTCGGCGTCACGCGGCCGGAGATATTCATCATGGTGTACCGGCCCGGGGAAACGCAACCCCTGTCGCGCTACGCCGTGGGCGTCGTCGCGCCAGACACGTTCAGCCGCTACGTGCTACCCGTGGGCAGCACGCATGTCGTCACCATCCCGGAATTCCAAATCGACAACCTCCTGTCGCTGATCCAGGCCGTCGGCGGCAGCAAACCGGCCGCTGCCAAGCCAAACAAACAGCCCTGACCTGGTGCGGCGGTCGAGTCGGAATTCCGGGTAGTATTCGCCGCGCGCCATGATCGAGATTAAATCCAGATTCCGAAATCCTGCGTCTGCCATGTCGGCGACCAGTCGTCCCGTCCACGCAGCGACTACCCGGCGATCCGCCATGCGAATCCTGATCGCGGCGGCGCTGGCTTTCGCCGTTTCCCTGGGTGCATACGCGCACACCGGCGGGCTGACCGGCTTTGCCACGATCACGATCAGCGGCAAGCTGGTGCGTTACAACCTGACATTGTCGGACGTACCACCCGGACCCCTGGCAGAGCAGATGCACCTCGGCCAACCGGGAGCGGCTCCTGATTACCGGCCGCTCATCACGGCGATCAGCGAAAAAATCCATATCGCCGGCGACGGCGCTGCCTGCGCCGCAACCGAGGGACGCATCGTGCCCCCGACCGCTACTTCGGTCAGCCTTACCGGTACCGTGGATTTCACCTGCTCCGGCGACGTACGCAAGCTGACCATACGCGACGACATGTCGGAAATATTGGGCCCGAGCCAGCACACGCTTGCCGCCATCGTCTGGTCGGGAGGCAGCCAGCAGTTCGCCTTCGGCAGCGATGCACGCGAGACCAGCGTCGAGATAGCCGGGGAAGCCCAAGCCTCGCGCGGAGCCGGCAGTTTCTTCCCCCTGGGCATCGAGCACATCCTCACCGGCTACGATCACCTGCTTTTCCTGCTGGCGCTCATGTTGCGCGGCGGCGGGCTGTGGTCATTGCTGAAGATCATCACCGCCTTCACCCTCGCGCACAGCATCACCCTTGCGCTCGCCGCGCTGGACGTCATCGTCCTTCCCAGCGCGCTGGTCGAATCCGTTATCGCGCTGTCGATCGCCTACGTCGCACTGGAGAACCTGCTGCCGCGCTATGCGGTATCGCGCCGTTGGGCCGTGAGCTTCCTGTTCGGCCTGGTGCATGGATTCGGCTTTTCCTCGGTATTGCGCGAGATCGGCTTGCCCAAGGAAAACCTGCTGCTGGCGCTGCTGAATTTCAACCTCGGCGTGGAAGTGGGGCAGTTGACCGTCGTATTGCTGGTCGTGCCCATCCTGATGCGATTGAGGTCGCGGCCGTGGGAACCACGCGTGGTCGCGACCATCTCGGGCGTCATTCTGGCCGTAGGACTGGTATTGTTCGTCGAACGCGCATTCCTGGGCGGATAGTGCGATTGTAAGGGCGGTATATAAGCGTTAGAGGTGTGCGTCCAACTTAAAGTCGTGCCATGGACGGGCAAGGAATTCGCCTTTTTTCGTCAGGGGGAAAAGATAACCGTCCGCGCCATCGTCATCCCCAATTGTCTGCAAACCATGCGTCGAAGCATTTTTATCCTGTATTTCCTCACTGCGCTGACGGCCACCTGTACCTCTACTGGAACCATCGCCGCACCCGGCGACGTCCTCACTCAGGGCTACAACGGCTACCGCACCGGTGCGCAGCTTGAGGAAAATATCCTCAACGTTGCCAACGTCAGGGCCGCGACTTTCGGCAAAGTGGCCAGCCTGCCGGTGGACGGTTACGTCCACGCGCAGCCGCTGGTTGTCAACAGCCTGGCAATAGAGGGCAGGACGGCCATCGACGTGGTTTATGTCGCGACTGGCAATAATTCCGTGTTCGCTTTCGATGTCACTGACAACCGCTATCAGTTACTGTGGAAACGCCAACTGAACGCTGCGCCGGCAGACGGCGAGAGGCATACCATCGGAATCGTGAGCACGCCGGTCATCGACCGCGAATCCGCGACCTTGTTCGTCGTGACCGGCGCCATCGAGGGGAAAAAAGGCCGCTATCGGCTGCACGCGCTCGACCTGCGCGACGGCAGAGACAAGTTCGGCGGTCCCGTCCTGATCGACGGCAGCGTGCAGATCGACGATGAGGTAGTCGGTTTCCAGCCGACCGACAAACGAATTGCGGTGCAGCGAGCGGCCCTCGCTCTGGCCAACGGCAAGGTCATCGTTGCGTTCGGTGGCGATTTTTTCGAGGGCTGGGTGTTCTCCTACGACGCGGACGATCTGCTCCGGCCGCCATCGGTGTTCTGCACCACCTGCGTCAGTCGAATGCAGTCGATCTCCAAGGTCGATTACCTGTCCGCGGAATGCACTTTCCTCGGTCCTGCCGGCGGCATCTGGCAAAGCGGTCGCGGCCCTGTTGTCGACGACCGTGGCATGGTCTATTTCTTCACCGGCAACAAGGCCCATATCGTCAGGCAAGGATGCCTGATTCCGGAAGGCAACAACGCGTGCGCCCAGTGCTCTATCCCTGGCGGATGTTCCTGCGGCGGCGTCGGGCAGGAAAAGGTGTGCCGGTGCCCCGACACATGCATCGCCAACGAATCGCGGAATCGTCGATCGTTCGATACGCACGAAGCATTGGTCAAACTCGATCCAGGCCAGGGCTTGAAGATCGCCGGCTGGTTCCGGCCCGATAACTGGAACGCCAAAGGAATGCACGGTCTGGAGTTCAACGACCTCGATCTCGGCGGCTCCGGTCCGCTGCTGATCCCCGGAACATCGCACCTGATCGGCGGCGGAAAGGAAGGGGTACTGTATTTGCTCGATGCAGATCTGCAACAAAATCGTCCGACGCCACTGCAGAGTTTCGCCATCGCCCCTCCTCCAAATCCGCCGATGCAGTATTACCGGCACATCCTCGGCGGACCGGTGCTCTGGTCGCGACCGGCGGACCAGAGCGGTTCCAGGCTTTTCGTGTGGCGGTTGAACGACTCGTTGCGCAGCTACCGGGTCACCGACCATTTCGAAGACTGCGACCGGAAGGATGTTCAACCAACCGGCTCGGAAAACTGCCGCAGCATCGCGGCCAGCAAAGAACGAATCAACCACCATCCCGGCGGGATACTGTCGATCTCCGCCAACGGCGAGAATGGGGATTCGGCTATCGTTTGGGCCTCCACCAGTTTTGTGGGCGACGGCCCTGGCAAACTGATGGCATTTGGCGCGATGCCGGACTCCGTGGCACCCGATCGGCTGGAGGAAATCTGGAACAGCGATATCTGTGCGGGCGATGCGATCGAAACCGGATCCACGTTTGCTCCACCGACCGTCTCGAACGGTCGTGTCTATGTCGCGACGGGGGCGGATCGCGTCGATGTGTTCGGACTAATGCCCGAAAGGCCTTGCGCGAAGGCGCCGCAACCCGAAGGTTCGGAGCACCTCCAAAACTTCTGAGCGCGTCATGCAGGCGATGTGGCGGGATCATCGTGGTTGAGGCGATCCAGCGGGCCGCATGCGCAGACATTGACATTTCATTCGGTAACACAACCCGCTGCGCATGAAATATTCGAGAAACCCCCGCGCCCGATACTTGCGCGGTGAGGAATGTCTTGAATCCCGCAATGAGCCCCTTCCCTCATATGCGAATAAGAAATATCAATATGAATCCATATTAATGGACGTATATATGCTGTGCTTGCAAAATACCGTCGCTCGAACTGTTACCGGTCGACCGGACCAGAATGATTGCCTACTGGACGGCGGACATGGTGAAGGTGTCGGTACGCACGACGTCATCCTGTAGGTGCATGGAAATTCAACATCTTCAGGAGATGACTACATGAAACATTGGAAACTGGCAGGAGCCGCGCTGGCACTGCTTGCAGGCAGCGTCACTTCCGCTCAGGCGCAGGACACCCGGTTATATGCGTTCAGTTCGGGCGCGCTGACCATCGGCAAGGGAATTCTTCAGAACTTCGCGGCGGTCGATCCGCCGATCCAGATCCCGGTCGGCTTCTACGTAATCAAACATCCCAAGGGCAACATCCTCTTCGACACGGGCAACAACGACAAGATCATCACCGACCCCGGCTATTGGGGGGCGGCGTTCAATTCGTTGAAGCCGGTGAACACGCCGGATGTGGCCATCGATGTGCAATTGAAGAAGATCGGCCTGACTCCCGACGATATCGCGTATGTGATTCCGAGCCATCTGCACCTGGATCACGGCGGCAACGTCGGCAAATTCCCGAAGTCCACCATCGTCGTGCAGAAAAGCGAAATCCAGAACGCCTTCTGGCCCGAACCCGGTACCGGCGGCCCCTACTTCATCGGCGACGTATTGCCGTTGCGGGCGGCGAACAGCAACTACCCGAACGCGCAAAAGATCATCCAGCTCGAAGGCGACCTGGATCTCTTCGGCGACGGCAGCGTCGTGGTCAAGCGCTTTGTCGCGCACACTCCGGGCAGCCAGATCGCGACGGTCAAGCTCAAGAACACCGGGCTCATCGTCCTGACCGGCGACAATTTGTACTTCAAGGAAAATTTCGAGAAGAACATTCCGCCCAACATCGTGCTTGCGTACGATCCGGCCGGTTACTACAAGTTCTACGAGTACCTGCGCCAGGTGCTGGCGACAAACAAGGCTGAGTACTTCACGGCCCACGATCCGGATGCCTATAAGGCCTGAAGAAGGCACCGGCGTATTACGACTAAGCGATTCCCGTAGCAACGGCAACACGTACCAGAAGCAGCGCCGGGGCGGATCCTCGCTCCGGCGTTATTTTTGTCTGTTCCCTATTTTTTTGATATGTCGACCCCGGTCATCGTTGCGGAAAACCTCACCAAATACTACGGAGCGCGTCTGGCCGTGGACGGGGTTTCGTTCGACGTGCGCCCGAATGAAGTCATGGGACTGCTCGGGCCCAATGGTTCGGGCAAGAGCACGATCCTGCGCATCCTGACCGGTTACCTGCACCCGACTTCGGGCACGGCGCGGGTTGCCGGCTGCGATGTCGTCAGCCAGAGCCTGGAAGCGCGCAGCCAACTGGGCTACGTGCCGGAAGACGTACCGCTCTACACCAACATGCGGGTCCTCGAATTCCTGGAGTTCATGGGCCGCGTACGCGGGGTGGACAATACGCGATTGCCGGCGGCGGTTGACGATGCGATCGAACGCCTGTCGCTCGGGCGCGTGCGCACCCTGATGATCTCGAAGCTTTCGCGCGGTTATCGCCAGCGCGTGGCCATCGCGCAGGCGCTGCTGGGCAAGCCGAAGTTGCTGATCCTTGACGAACCGACCAACGGCCTCGATCCGCGCCAGATCATCGAAGTCCGCGAACTGATCCGCGTCCTGTCGAGCGAGCTTTCGATCCTCGTCACCTCCCACATTCTTGCCGAAATGGAACGCGTGGCCCATCGCGTGGCCATCCTGCTCGATGGCAAGCTGCTCAGCGTGCATTCGCTCGGCGGCGCGAATAGCGCCGCCCGCTTCCGGATACGCCTGCGCGGTGCCACGCAAGCGGCAGTGCAGGCGGCATTGCAGGCGACGCCGGACAACGAATTCGTCGAGGCCCTGCCAAACGGTTCTTACATCATTGCCTGCGATGCGGGTCCCGGCCTCGCGGTCAAAGCGCTGGTGGCGGCAGGGCTTTACGTCGAGGAAGTCAGCAGCTCCGGCAGCGGCCTCGAGGACTTGTTCCTGCGACTGACCGAGGGCGTACCGCAATGAGGGCTTTTCTCTCGCTGCTCGGCAAGGAAGTCCGCGCGCTGTTCTACTCGCCGATTGCGTACATCGTCATCGGCGTTTTCCTAGCGCTGATGGGGTACTCGTTCACGATTACGCTGTTCAACAACAAATACGCAACGCTGGTCCACATTTTTTTCCAGTCCGCGGGCTTGCTGCTGCTGATCGTACCGGTCATCACCATGCGCCTGTTTGCCGAGGAGCGCAAAGCCGGCACGCTGGAACTTCTGCTGACCGCGCCGGTGCGTGAAAGCCATGTCGTGCTCGCCAAATTCATCGCCAGCATGGCCGTGCTGGGCGCGATGATCGGACTGACCGGCGTCTATGCGCTGGTCCTCGGAATATTCGGCTCGCCGGACTGGGGAGCCATCTACAGTGGTTATCTTGGCCTGATCCTGCTGGCGAGCACGCTGGTATCGATCGGACTGGTCATATCCGCCTTGACTTCCAACCAGGTGATTGCCGCGATCGTCACGATCGGGATTTCATTCTCGATGTGGATGATCGATACGCTGGCTGCGATGGCGCCTGACGCCGTGGAGCGCGTGCTGATCAGTTTTTCGCTGCTGGCCCGGTTCACTCCCTTTGCCACCGGGGCGATGTACAGCTCCGACTTCGGCTTCTTCCTCAGCACCACCCTGCTCGCCCTGTTCCTGGCGATGCGCGCACTGGCCCGACGCTGATGGAACACGGCCCGATCAATTTCGCCGCAATCGGCTGGTTTGCCGGCTGGCTGCTCGCTGTCGCTGTCGTGTTTTTCGCAGGCCTGCGCCTGCCGCTGCAGACCCGCCTCACGCCGCGCAAATCGCTGCTGTTGAATGCCGCAGTGCTCGCCGCCGCGCTGGCCGTCACGGTATTCGCCAACGTCGGTTTGATCCTGCACGACACGCACATCGACCTTACGCGCGAGAAGGTGTTCACTCCCTCGGCGCAGGCCATGAAGGTCGTGGATGACCTGAGGCAGCCGGTGCGGCTCACGTATTTTTATCGCAGCCAGGATCCCGAGGGCCGCAGGATCAAGGACGTTCTGGAAGTGATGGCGCGGCGCAACTCGTTGTTGCAGGTGCGCACGATCGACCCCGATCGCCAGCCGGCGGCGGCACAAGCCTACGGTGTGCGCCTTTACAACGCAGCCATCCTCGAAGTCGACGATCGCAAACTCCTCGTGCAGTCCACCGACGAGGCCGAACTCGCCATCGGCATCCAGCGCGCGCTACGCGAAAAAGTCGTTCGGGTCTGCTTCGTGGAAGGCCACAACGAATTGCCGATGGACAACTTCGAATTCCATACGCACGTGGAAGGCGTGGCCAACCACAGCCATGGCGATGCCTCCTCGAAATATGTGCAAATGCAGGGACACGGCATCGGCAGGCTGCGGCGCGCGCTCGAAACCCAGGGCTACGAGACGCGCAAGATCATCCTGGCGACCTTGCCCGCCGTTCCGCAGGATTGCAACGCACTGATCGTCGCCAATCCGCGCACCACTTTCCTGCCTGGCGAAAGCGCGGCGCTGGAAACCTATCTCGCCAACGGCGGCACGCTGTTCGCGATGTTCGACCTGGGCTTCGTGCTCGAGCCGAGGCTCGCGGCGCTGGTCGGCAAACTCGGCGTGCAACTGCCTCAGGAAGCCGTCGTCGATCCGCTCAGCCACTACTCGACCGATTCGGAAATGGTCGCCGTCACCTCGTATCAGCCGAGCCCGATCACCGGCGGCCTGTCGATGACTTTTTATCCTGGCGTGCGGCCCTTGCTGCCGGTGCAACCGGCGCCCGGGGTGAGCACCTCGGCATTGTTTGCGAGCAGCCGCGACAGTTACACGCGCCCGGTCTCACCGGTGGGCGTGCGCGAGGTGGTGGCCGCCGCTCATACGAGCAAAGGCCCGTCGCAGCCAGGCCAGCGCATGCTCGCCACCTCCAGCGAAGGCCACTGGCCCGGCACCGCGGCGAACGGGCCGGTCTTTCGCGCAATCATCGTCGGTGACGGCGACTTTGCCAGCAATTCCTTCCTGCCCTACCTGTCGAACAGCGATTTCGCGGTGGCCGCGATACGCTGGCTGGTACGCGAAGAGCACTCCGCGGTGGTCACCACCCGGATCCCGGTGCCGCCGATGATCCTGCTTTCCGGTACGCAGATGAAATGGATTTTCCTGCTCGTCGAAGGCTTGCTGCCGCTTGGCATATTCGCACTCGGCATCTTCGTGTGGTGGAAACGGCGATGAGAAAGAACCGGCTGCTGTGGAACCTGGCCACGCTTGCGGCGTTCGCCTATCTCGCGGTGATGGTGATTTCCGGTGCGTTGCCGGAGCAACGCCAGCTGGTCAAGTTCGAGGCCAAGGGCTTGATGACGCTGCCTCCCGAGCGCATTGCGCGCGTCGACCTGGTTCGGGGCGACAAGACTGTTACATTCGTGCGCAGCGGCGACGCGGGATGGATCCGGGAGGACAAAGGTCCCCTGCCGAAAGCCCTCGCGGAAAAACTGTCGCTGGCGGTGCAGATCATGAACACGTCGGGACCCGTGCGCGTCATGGAAGCGACGGAGCACCGCGGCACCGACCCGCGCGAGTTCGGGCTCGACAAACCGCGGCTTTCCATCACGCTATCGGAAGGGGCGGCGCCGGTCTTGCGCGCGCACTTCGGCGGCCTCAATCCCGAGAGATTCCTGCAGTACATGGCCGTGGAAGGACGCCCGGAGTTGTTTCTGATGTCGCTGTTCGTCGGGCAGTACTGGTCGGACATCGCCGACGGCGCCTTCGCAAAATGAGTCGACATCAACATGTCGACAGTGAACGGTGATCAGTAATCAGTGAACAGTGCAGGTCGAGAGCCTTACCCGATTTTACCGTTCACTGTTCACTGTTTACCGTTCACCACCTTTTCACACCCCACATCATCACCGCCGCGGCGACGAGGAAGACCTAGCGCTGCACGGTCAGTACGGTAAATCCCTCGCCGATCAGATCGCGGTTGATTGCGCCTTTCAATCCCGCATCGCGCAGCAGCTTTTCCTGTTCCTCGCGCGTCGGGATCACGTTGCCCCAGATCAGTTCCTCGAAGCCGGTCTGCAGCGGAAAACGGAATTCGGGACGGCGCGCTTCGTCCAGCGTGGTCGGATAGGTTTCGTCGATGATCACCATCCATCCGCCGGCCTTGAGCGTGCGCGCGGCGGCACTCACGACTGCGGGACGAATCTCCGGCGCGATCTCATGCAACACTTCGATCATCACCACCGCATCGAATGCACCGGCCGCGTCATCCACTTTTTCCCGGTGCACGGCAATGCGGCCGGCGAGGCCGGCCTGCTGCACCTTGTCGCGCGCCTTGGCCAGGCTCTCGTCATCGATATCCACGCCCGCGAGCTGCGCACCGGGGAAGGCCTTCGCTGCCTGCAACAAGAAGTTGCCGGTTCCGCAGCCGATTTCGAGAATCGCCCCGCCGACGGCAAGGCGCTCCGCGAGGCCCGCCAATCCGGGCAGGATTTTCTTCGCGGTGACGACTTGCAGTCCCTGCGTGGATTCGGCGATCGCCTGGTTGAAGTGATCACCCCGGCCCTGGAAGGGCTTCGCCTTCCCGGACTTGAAAGCTTCGCGGCAACGGCGAAAATCGTCCGCCGCCACCTCCGTGCCCAGACGCACGTAGCCGCCGAGGTAGCGCGGATGCGTCGGGCTGGCGAGGATCGCTTCGAAATGCGGCGCGAGCCGGTATTTGCCCACTGCATCCGCATCCAGGATCTCCAGCCCGTAAGCGGTCTTGCACCAGACTTCTACGTAAGGCGCATGCAATCCGAGCTGGCCCGCCAGTTCGAAACCTGTCAGTCCAGGCGTCTGCGCAAGCGCGCGGAACAGGCCCACGTGCACGCCCAGGTCGATGAGATGGATGGTATTGAATCCGCGCCGCCATTCGAAAATGCGCGCGACCTGCGCATCGGCGGTGATGTCCTTGTTTGCCTCGGCCATGACTTCTCCCCTGGACTATTCTGGCTATCGGCAAAGTATACTGGCCGGAATCGGCCTCCTGCGAAGCATTTCGACCCGAGCTAAATCTGCGCATGAAAATACGGAAATTTCTGATCGCCATGCTCTTGATTGCAGCCTCTGCATCGGCCCAGCCGATTGCCGAACCCGGCGAGCCCTCGCCTGCCCTGAAGGGCACCCTGTTCTCCGGCCAGGCTTTCGACCTGGCGCAGATGCGCGGCAAAGTGGTGCTGGTCAATTTCTACTCCAGCTACTGCAGCTTCTGCGCGTACGAGATCGGCAACCTGGAAACCTTCTACGAGCAGCACCACGACCAGGGCCTCGAGGTCATCGTCGTGGGCATCGACAGCCTGGAGGATCGCCATCGCGTCGAACGCATGCTCGGCATTTATGGATTGCCGGGCGTGATGGCCGACGATCTCGAACGCAGCGGATTCGAACGAAAATATCCGACACCCACCGCCTTTGTCATCGACCGCAACGGCATCCTGCGCAGCCAGACCCGCGGCGCGAAGCAGCCGTACTACTACGCGGAGAAGGTGCTTCCCCTGTTGCAGGAGAAGGAGAAGTAGAAGCGACCTTCAGGAAAACAAAATATCGCAGGGGCCGATACGAGAAACGCAGTTGGAAATGGCTGAATGAACGCGCCGGCATGCCGGCGAATCGGCGGAATCTTCCGATCAAACCCGTGCCGCGGCGCGCCTTGTTTTGGCCGGGGCGACCTCCACCATCCGCGTCCAGCCGTAAGGATCGGGTACACGTCCGTACTGGATGTCGGTCAGGCTCGTGAAAAGCTTGCGCGCCACCGGACCGGGTTCGCGGGCGGCAAAAGTGTAATTCCGTCCGCGATAGCCGAGGCTGCCGACCGGGGCGATGACCGCGCCGGTGCCCATGCCGAACGCTTCCGTGATCTTCCCCGACTCGACATCCCGCATCACTTCATGGATGTCGATGCGGTCTTCGGTGACCGGGTATCCCAGATCGGGGGCGAGCTTGAGCAGGGAATCGCGGGTCACGCCGCGCAGGATGGCGCCGGACAACATTGGCGTGCGGATATGTTTGCCTTCGTAGACAAACGCAATGTTCATGGCGCCGACTTCATCGACGTAACGCCGTTCGACCGCATCGAGCCACAGCACTTGCTGATAGCCCGCGGCAATCGCTTCCTCGGTGCCGGCCAGACTGCCCGCATAGTTGCCCGGTGTCTTCGCTTCCCCGGTGCCGCCCCGGACGGTGCGCACATAGCCGTCGGACACGAACACCGAGACCGGCTTGAATCCGCCCGCAAAATACGGCGCGACTGGGCTCAGGATGATGTAGTGCAGGAACGTCCGGCTGGCGCGAACCTCCAGCGTATTTTCCACCGCGAGCATCACCGGGCGGATGTACAGCGCGGCGCCTTCCTGCTTCGGCACCCAGCCGTGTTCGAGCTTCACCAGTTCCGAAATGGCCTGGACATGTTCGTCGACATCGACCTCTGGCATCGCCAGGCGCGCCGCGGAAAGATTGAATCGTTCGGCGTTCTTTTCGACACGAAACAGGTTGAGGTTGCCATCCGGCCGCAGGTACGCCTTGGTGCCGTCGAAAACCATCTGACCGCAGTGGAAAACCTGGGCGGCCGGATCGAGGGCCAGCGGCCGATAAGGCCCGATGAGCGGGTCGTGCCAGCCTTTTCCGGTCGTGTAGTACTGCGTGAACATGCGCCCCGTGAAGTGACGCCCGAAACCCAGCGGATTCGGCAACACCGCAGGCGCGGAGTGCGTTGCGGGTTCGATGCGGATGTCGAGCTTGCTCACGAGACGTTCTCCGACAGGAGGTATGCGACCAGCGACTTCCATTCTTCTTCGAGTGAGGCATCGGCCGCCTTTTTGCCGGCGCGGCGATACCAGTAGCCTGCATTGGCAAGGTCGCCTTCGATGCGATGCAGGTGCGCATGGATCACCGCGTACCCCTTGTCGTCCTCATGCTCCTGCACGATGACGTGGGCACGATCCCAGTCGCCTTTGCGCAGATACCACAGCGCTTGCAGCGCGGGAATCAATCCCGCGGGCGGCGAATCCCCGGAAGTGGTCAGCGTGAATTCCTGCAGGTCCATGATGGCTCCAAGGCCGTCATTATCGATGGATTACACGTTTTTGTCTGATAAAAACAGTCCGTCGGACCGGATAGACACTAACCGCAAAGACGCAAAGGCGCAAAGGGAACGCAAAGGAAAACGAGGATGGATCTATCGATGGAAACGTGGCGACACTATCCGGAAGTTGATTGTGGGAAGGTGGGTCCTGATTACGGTAAGTACGCGCAATTCTGCAGAGTTCGCCGAGCCTAACAACCACGAGCGATCATTCAGTTCATTCCCTTTTTCTGATTTCCTTCGCGTTTCCTTTGCGCCTTTGCGCCTCTGCGGTTGAAGATACTTGACTGGTTGAGTCGAACGACCAAAAAACAGATGGGCGCCCGAAAGCGCCCATCCTCCCTTCCCCTTGAGGCTCTTGTTGTGAGGGAATCTTGACCTTCAGGAAGTCGTCATGCGGCGGTCGAGCTCGGCGCCCTGATCGCTCGCATACTCCTTTTTCACATGCCGCGTGCTGTAGCCGTTGAACAGATGGCCGAGCAGGCCGCGCTCCAGGTCGCTGGTCCCCATGTACCAGTCGGCAACCGGATAAGTCAGGTTCATGTTGCGTTCCATCATGATCGGCTGGCTGTGGTGCGCGGCATGGTGGCGGCGGATGGTGTTCACCAGCGGGATGTTGCGCACGACCCAGTTGTCCTGCACATGGCAGCACAAATGGAAAGTCTCGTAGTTCAGGTAATAGATCGGCGTGAGCATCATCAGGATGTAGCCCGCATTCGCGGACCACACGCGGACCACAGGTAGCCGAGCACGAACGCCGCCGGCAGCGTCATGACCATGAACACGATCAATGCATAAGGCGGGAACAGCACGATGCGCCACTCGCGATTCGTGTCGTAGGTCATCACCTGCGAGGTGAAATACTGGTGGTGCTGGTGGGTATGCCGATGATAGACCGGCATCAGGATGCCCCTGATCGGGCGATGCATGGCGTTCTTGTGCAGCCACCACTCGTTCCAGTTGTAGAACACCAGAACCGGGATCACGAACAACCATTCCCAGACGGTCGGCTCGTGCACGTGCGCGGTGCAATACCAGATGACGGCGATGCCGGGCACGAAGATCGACAACAGATGGCCCCAGCCGTTATACCAGGAGGCGATGTTGCGGCGGTATTCGTCGCGGAATGCCGCCTGCTTCGGGGTGAGGATTCCTGTGTTCATCGTAGTTTTCCGCGCCGCCGGGATGCCATCTGATATATCAGTGATATGCGACCTTACACGCTTGTACAGCGCGCCGTCAAGGAAGCTTCTAGGCGGCCTCTACCGTCGACCGGGTGAATTCCTCTATGTAGTCGAGCAGCCTGTCCGACGCCGCCGCAGCGGCCTTTGCCTCGCCTTTTGCAACCGCACGGGCGACCGCGGCATGCAGTTTGGCGGCAAGCGGCATGTCGGCCGCCTGCCGGTAGTGGATGAACCAGAATCGCCTCGAAAGCGCATTCATCAGTACCATCGTGCTGGCTGCGTATTCGTTGTGCGCCGCCACCAGGCAAAGTTCGTTGAACGCGCGGTCGGTGCGCATGAAGGCGGTTGCATCGTCGGTGCGGGCCGCGGCTTCAAAAGCCTTGCCCAGATCGGCGAACTGCCTGCGCTCGGTATCGCTGGCGCGCCGCGCGGCGGAGCGTGCCACCAGCCGTTCGATCTCGCGCCGTACTTCCAGCAACCGCAGTTGCGCGCCAACGTTGATTTCGGAAACGGTGATGCCGCGCCGGGGCAGGATGTTCACGAGGCGCTCCCGCGCGAGCCGATGCAGGGCTTCTCGGATCGGGGTGCGGCCTATGCGCAGTTGCCGGCTGAGGGCCGCTTCCGATACGATTTCCCCGGGCGCCAGTTGCAGCGTCACGATCAGTTCTTCCAGCTTCGAATAGGCCCGGTCGGTCAGGCTGTGCTCGGAACTTCGTTTCGCACCTGGTTTCGGACTGCATCTTCCGACCGCGGGCATGGATCACTCGGCAATTTTTTCGAAGTGATGCCGATTATGCCTAAATCGCTGCCAAAAAAATCAATGAGAAACAAATGCTCCTTTCGGGGGTTTGCCGTAACGGCCATGTTGCGCTATGTTTCGACTTCCGCTTCTTTCGCTGGTCCCATGACTACCGTAACTGCCGATTCATTCCGGCGCGACGCCCAGGTCATCAGCCTGGTCGGCCTCGCGCACGGCACTTCGCATTTTTTCCATCTTTCGCTCGCCCCTCTGTTTCCCTGGCTGAAGGACGCCTTCGCCGTCAGTTATGCGGAACTCGGCCTGCTGATGAGCGTATTTTTCATCGTGTCCGGCGTCGGCCAGGCGTTGGCGGGTTTTGTCGTGGATCGATTCGGTGCCCTGCGCGTATTGTTCGGCGGCATCGCCCTGCTCGGCATCTCAGCGCTGGGGCTGGCCGCCAGCCAGAGTTATCCGATGCTGGTCTTCTTTGCCGGCGTGGCCGGCCTGGGCAACTGCGTATTCCATCCCGCGGACTTTACCCTGCTCAATCGGCGCGTCAGCGTCCCGCGCCTCGGTCATGCCTTCAGCGTGCATGGCCTGACCGGCACGCTCGGCTGGGCGGTTGCCCCCGTATTTCTGGCTGGCATCGCGAGCCTCTCGAGCTGGCGCGTCGCATTGCTGGCGGCCGCGGCACTGGCCTTCACGGTGTTGATGATCCTGATCGCGTTCCGCCATCTGCTCGATCCGCGCGAAGTAGGCGACGCGGTGGCGGAATCGGCGAAGAAAAAAGAAGCGAGCGGCGCAATTCTGGGTTTCATGAGGGTGCCGGCGGTGTGGATGTGCTTCGCCTTTTTCTTCATCTCGTCGATTTCCTTCGGCGGCATCCAGAGCTTCGCCGCCACCGCGCTGCGCGAACTGTACGAGATTCCGCTGACGTATGCGACGGCCTGCATCACGGCCTACATGCTGGCGAGCGCGGGCGGCATCATCGTCGGCGGATTCCTGGCAGCGAAAGTACAACAGCACGACAAGGTGATTGCGGTCGCCTTTGCCGGCGCGGGCGCGGTTTCAGTCCTGGTGGCGAGCGCCATTCCGCCGGTTGCGGCGGTCATCGTACTGCTCGGCTTGATTGGATTCGGCTCCGGTGTGGCCGGCCCCTCGCGCGACCTGCTGGTACGCGCCGCCGCGCCGAAGAACGCGACCGGGCGTGTATACGGCGTGGTCTACTTGTTCGGCATGCTCATGGATGCGCACCATCCCGGTTGGGTATTCATCGGCATCGGCGCGTTTCAGGCGCTGTCGTTGATTGCGGTGCTGGGAGTCGGAGAGCAGGCCGGGAAGCGGCAGGCGCAGGCGGCGTGAACCGTTGAGGGGCGAGTGACGAGGGAATAGAATTAAAGCTCTAGAACCCTCACCCCTCGTCCCTCGCCCCTTCAAATTGCGCTGCTCAGCGCAATTTGAGAACCGCTTCGCGCACCAACTCCATCAACTCCGCTCCGCCGCCGTCGACATACGCGACGATTTCCTTGCGCATGCGCGGATCCCAGAAACGTTTGATGTGAGTCGCCACGCCGTCGACGGCTTGCGCGTGATCCGGTTCCGCCTTGAAGAAATTGCCGATGTCGTTCGCCATGCGAACCAGGCGTTCGATGTTCATGCTGTCCAGTCTTCGGTCTTGGTCAACCGGTGCGCCTCGTCGGCATACACCATGCAACGTTCGCCGCGCACAAAGCCGGCAAGCGTGACACCCGCTTCGCGCGCGATTCTTACGGCCAGGGCGGTAGGCGCCGATACCGCAGCGAGCAATCCGATACCGGCCATCGCCGCCTTCTGCACCATCTCGTAACTTGCGCGACTGGTTATCACGGCGAATCCCTGCGCCGTATCGACACCGCCCGCCGCCAGCGCGCCGATCAGCTTATCCAGCGCGTTGTGGCGTCCGACGTCTTCGCGTACCAACAGCAATTTGCCGTCCGGATTTGCCCATGCTGCCGCGTGGGTCGCACCAGTTGCAGCATTCAAGGCTTGCAGCGCAGGCAGTTGCTTCATGGCGTCGGCAATCGCCTGGCGCGCGATCTTTTGCCCGCCCTCGACTTTGGGCACGTCGCGCATCGCCTGTTCGATGGTCTCGGCGCCGCATACGCCGCAGCCGGTGCGTGCCGTCATGTTGCGCCGGCGCTGTGCAATCACTTCGACGCGTTCGGGTGGAACGCTGAGATAGATCGAGTATCCGGTTTGCTCCGGCACGATTTCCATGCCGCCCAATTCCGCCGCAGACGCGATCACGGCCTCGCTCAGGCTGAAACCGAGGGCGAGGTCTTCGAGGTTCGCAGGTGTAGCCATTACCACGACATGTGGCACGCCGTTATAGACCAGCGCGATCGGCGCCTCTTCGGCGATTTGCTCGACGACGGCGCAAGCCGAACCCTCGTCGACTCGAACGGACGGTATGGAAACGCCATTACGCTCCGCTGGCTTCGTGCTGCGGCAGCAGGTCGAGTTGCGTGTCGGTGAACTCGCGGAAGTGCTTTTGCCAGGTCGAGGGCTGCGAGACCAGCGACACCTGTACCGCCGTCACTTTGTATTCGGGACAGTTCGTCGCCCAGTCGGAGTTGTCGGTGGTAATCACGTTCGCGCCCGACTCGGGGAAGTGGAACGTGGTATAGACCACGCCGGGCTGCACGCGCTCGGTGAGGGTTGCCCGCAACACCGTCTCGCCCGCACGGCTGATGATGCCGACCCAGTCGCCATCCTTGATGCCGCGCTGCTCGGCATCGTGCGGGTGCAATTCGAGACGGTCTTCACTGTGCCAGGCATTGTTCGCCGTGCGCCGGGTCTGCGCGCCGACGTTGTATTGCGAGAGGATGCGGCCGGTGGTGAGGATCAGCGGGTACTTGCCGGTGGTGCGCTCCTCGGTCGGGATATATTCGGTAACCACGAATCTGCCCTTGCCGCGCACGAATTCCTCGACGTGCATTACCGGTGTACCGTCCGGTGCCGCGTCATTGCATGGCCACTGGATGCTCTCCAGTTCGTCGATCCTCTCGTAGCTCACCCCGGTGAACGTCGGCGTGAGTTGAGCGATCTCATCCATGATTTCGGATGGGTGCTTGTACTTCATCGGGTAGCCGAGGGCATTGGACAGCGCAACCGTGACCTCCCAGTCTTCCTTGCCGGCCAGCGCGGGCATCACCTTGCGCACGCGCGATATACGGCGCTCGGCATTGGTAAAGGTGCCGTTCTTCTCGAGGAAGGAAGAGCCCGGCAGGAACACGTGCGCGAACTTCGCGGTCTCGTTGAGGAAGATGTCCTGCACGACCACGCATTCCAGCGCCTCCAGCGCATGGGTGACGTGCTGGGTATCCGGATCGGACTGCGCAATGTCCTCGCCCTGGATGTACAGGCCCTTGAAACTGCCGTCGATCGACGCGTCGAACATGTTCGGAATGCGCAGGCCGGGCTCATTGTCCAGTTTCACGCCCCATTCCTTTTCGAACTCGGCACGGACCCGGTCGTCGGACACGTGGCGATAGCCCGGCAGTTCATGCGGGAAGGAACCCATGTCGCAGGAACCCTGCACATTGTTCTGGCCGCGCAGCGGATTCACCCCCACGCCTTCGTGGCCGATGTTGCCGGTTGCCATGGCGATGTTGGCAATCCCCATGACCATGGTCGAGCCCTGGCTGTGCTCGGTGACGCCCAACCCGTAATAGATCGCGCCGTTGCCGCCCGTCGCGTACAGCCGCGCGGCACCGCGCACTTGATCGGCGGGAACGCCGGTGATTTTTTCCATTTCTTCCGGCGAATTGCGCGATTCGGAAATGAACGCCTTCCACTTGGCGAATTCCTTGACGTCGCAGCGTGCGGCGACGAAGTCGTCTTTCACCAGCCCGTCGGTCACGATGACGTACGCGATCGAATTGATCAGCGCGACGTTGGTGCCCGGGCGCAGTTGCAGGTGATAGGACGCCTCGGTGTGCGGCATACGCACCATGTCGATGGTGCGCGGATCGGCGATGATCAGCTTCGCGCCATCGCGCAAACGGCGCTTCATGCGGGAAGCGAACACCGGATGGCCGTCTGTCGGATTGGCACCGATGATCATGATCACGTCCGATTGCATCACCGAGTCGAAGTCCTGCGTGCCGGCGGATTCGCCGAGCGTGGTCTTCAGTCCGTAGCCGGTCGGGGAATGGCATACGCGCGCGCAGGTATCGACGTTGTTGTTGCCGAACGCCGCCCGCACCAGCTTCTGCACCAGGTAGGTTTCTTCGTTGGTGCAACGCGACGACGTGATCCCGCCGATCGAGCCGCGGCCGTACTTCGCCTGGATGCGCTTGAATTCCGAAGCGGCATGGCCGATCGCCTCGTCCCAGGAAACTTCGCGCCAGGGGTCGGTGATTTTGCTGCGGATCATCGGTTTGGCGATGCGATCCGGATGCGTGGCGTAGCCGAAGGCGAAGCGGCCCTTGACGCAGGAATGCCCGCGATTGGCCTTGCCTTCCTTGTTCGGCACCATGCGCACGACTTCCGAGCCCTTCATTTCCGCAACGAAAGAGCAACCCACGCCGCAATAGGCGCAGGTGGTGGTGACGCTGTGATCCGCCTGGCCTTTGTCGATGATGGATTTTTCCATCAGGGTCGCGGTCGGGCAGGCCTGCACGCAGGCGCCGCAGGAAACGCACTCCGATTCCATGAACGGCTGGTTTTCGCTCGGCGAAACCATGGAAGCGAAACCCCGGCCGTCGATGGTCAGCGCAAATGTACCCTGCACTTCTTCGCAGGCGCGCACGCAGCGCGAGCAGACGATGCACTTGCTCGGATCGAAGCTGAAGTAAGGATTGGAGTTGTCCTTCTCGGCTTTCAGGTGGTTCTCGCCTTCATAGCCGTAGCGCACTTCGCGCAGGCCGACCACGCCGGCCATGTCCTGCAATTCACAATTTCCGTTCGCCGAACAGGTCAGGCAGTCGAGCGGATGGTCGGAGATGTACAACTCCATCACGCCGCGCCGCAAATCCGCGAGCTTCGGCGTTTGCGTGCGCACCTTCATGCCCGGGGCGACCGTGGTGGTACAGGAAGCCGGATACCCTTTGCGGCCTTCGATTTCGACCAGGCACAGGCGGCAGGAACCGAATGCCTCGAGACTGTCGGTGGCGCACAGCTTGGGCACATTCACGCCGGCGTCAACTGCCGCACTCATTACCGAGGTCCCCTCCGGCACGGAGACTTCGACGCCGTCAATCTCCAGTGTGACGAGTTTCTCGGATACCCGCTTCGGGGTACCGTAATCGGGAGCGGTATGCAGGGACATCGTGGTCTCCTCTACTTAGGCCACGCCGCTCACGCAACCTTGCGTTTGGGCGCGGCTTTAAAATCGTTCGGAAAATATTTCAGCGCGCTCTGCACCGGAAAGGGCGTCATGCCGCCCAGTGCACACAGCGAACCGTTCAACATGGTGTCGCACAGATCCTCCAGCAAGGCGAGGTTTTTTTCGCGCTCGCGGCCGGCGACGATATGGTCGATGACTTCAACGCCGCGGGTCGAGCCGATCCGGCAGGGCGTGCATTTGCCACAGGATTCGATCGCGCAGAATTCCATTGCGTAGCGCGCCATCCCGGCCATATCCACGGTGTCGTCGAAAGCGACGATGCCGCCATGGCCGACCATCGCGCCAATCGCCATGAAGGCTTCGTAATCCAGCGGCGTATCGAATTGCTGTTCCGGCAGGTAGGCGCCGAGCGGGCCGCCGACTTGCACCGCGCGGATCGGACGGCCGCTTGCCGAACCGCCGCCATAGTCGTAAAGCAATTCGCGCAGCGTCACGCCGAACGCTTTTTCCACCAGGCCGCAATATTTGAGATTGCCGGCGAGCTGGATCGGCAGCGTGCCGCGCGACCGGCCCATGCCGAAATCGCGATAGTGTGCGGCGCCATTGGCGAATATGATCGGCACCGAGGCCAGCGTGATGACGTTGTTGATGACCGTCGGCTTGCCGAACAGTCCTGCAATGGCCGGCAACGGCGGCTTGTAGCGCACCATGCCGCGCTTGCCTTCGAGGCTTTCCAACAGCGAAGTCTCCTCGCCACAAATGTAGGCGCCGGCGCCTTTTCGCACTTCGAGCTCGAACGCCTTGTCGCTTCCCAGGATGTTGTCGCCGAGGAAGCCACCCGCCCTGGCCAGCGCGATCGCCTCGTCAAGCACCCGGCACGAGTGTGGATACTCCGAGCGCACGTAGATGTAACCGCGCGTAGCACCCACGGCGATGCCGGCGATAGCCATGCCCTCGATCAGCACGAAGGGATCACCTTCCATGATCATGCGATCGGAGAACGTACCCGAATCGCCTTCGTCAGCATTGCAAACCACATACTTCTGGTACGACGGTGTATCCAGCACCGTCTTCCATTTGATGCCGGCTGGAAACGCGGCCCCGCCGCGGCCACGTAATCCGGAATCGGTCACCTGCTTGACGGCCACCGCGCCGTCCATGCCCAGCGCTTCACGCAATCCTTTCCAGCCGCCATGTGCCGCGTAGTCGGCGAGTGACAACGGATCGGTAATGCCGACACGCGCGAAAGTCAGGCGTTCCTGTTTCTGCAGGTAGGGAATCTTCTCGGTCGGGCCAAGGAAAAGCGGGTGGCGGCCGCCATGCAAAAAATCGGCATCGAACAGCGCAGCGACGTCATTCATGGTCACCGGACCGTAAGCAATCCGGCCTTGCGCCGTTTCGACTTCGACCATCGGCTCCAGCCAGTACAATCCGCGCGATCCATTGCGCACGATGGCGACGTCCGCCTTGCGGCGCGCTGCTTCGACCGCGATCGCGCTCGCGACCGATTCCGCACCTAGGGAGAGCGCGGACGAGTCGCGGGGAACATAGGCGCGAATGCTCACGCTGCCCCCTCTCTCATGCCGCTTCCTTCACTTGCCGGACAACTTCTTCGAAGCGCTCGGGCGTGACGCGCCCGTACACCTCTTCATCGATCATCATCGCGGGCGAACAAGCGCAGTTGCCGAGGCAATAGATCGGCTCGAGCGTAAACGCACCGTCATGTGTGGTCTCGTGGAAATCCACGCCCAGCTTTGCCTTGGCATGCTCGACCAATTGATTGGCGCCCATCGACTGACAGGATTCCGCGCGACAGAGATAAACCGTATGACGTCCCGGCGGCGACGTGCGGAAGTAATGATAGAAACTGACCACGCCGTGGATTTCCGCCCGCGACAGATTGAGCGCATGCGCAATTTGTGCGATGGCCTCGCGGGGCACATAGCCGAGAGCATCCTGGATGCCATGCAGAATCGGCAGCAAGGCTCCGGGCCGATCTTTTCGCTCTTCGAGAACGCGGCTTATGACCGCATTCCGGTCTTGCTCAGGATCCGACACAACGCCTCCTTGGGTTCCCCGCTCGAACGGTACCGGCGGTTTCCCTCAAATTCTTCGACAGCTTCTTATGCATGAAATTGCATATTCGTACGAGAATGCTATTCTTTAAGGGGCAAAAGCTAGCGCCTGAGGGGCGATCACACAATATGAACATTAGTGCATATGTGGGGCATCGATGAGCAAGATCCTGGTGCGTCCCGCCTGGCTGGTCAGCAACGAAGCGGGGGAGGAGCTCGATCAGCAGCTTTTCCCTGTCCTGCAGGCCATTCACGACGCCGGCAAACTCACGGTGGCCGCCTCCAAGGCCGGCCTGTCCTACCGCCATGCCTGGAATCTGATCGGCCGCTGGTCAGAGTTCTTCGGCAGTCCCCTGGTCAATCTCGAGCGCGGCCGCGGCACGACCCTGACCCCGCTGGGGGAAAAACTGCTCTGGGCAGAGCAGCGCATCAATGCCCGCCTCGCCCCGCAACTGGAAAGCCTCGCCTCGGAACTCAACCTGGAGATCAGCAAGCTCGTCACGACGGCCCGATCCACGCTGCGCATCCACGCCAGCCACGGTTTTGCCGTCGCCAAGCTGCCGGAGCTGCTGCGGGCGCATTCCCAGATCCAGCTCGACCTGCGGTATCTGGGCACGCAGGAATCGCTGGCTTCCGTTGCGCGGGGCGCCTGCGAATTCGGCGGCTTCCACGTCCCGGAAGGCAAGCTGGGTGAGCGAGCACTCGCCCAGTACGCTAAATGGCTGCTGCCCGACCAGAAACTGATCCACCTCGTGACCCGCACCCAGGGCTTGTTCCTGGCAAAGGGCAATCCGAAGAACATCCGCGGCTTCGCCGATCTAGGCCGTCCGGGGGTGGTATTCATCAATCGGCAACGCGGATCCGGCACCCGCCTGCTGATCGACCAACTGCTCGAGGAGGCCGGCGTGGACCACCAACGCCTCGACGGCTACCAGACCGAGGAATTCACGCACGCCGCCATCGCTGCCTATGTTGCCAGCAGCATGGCCGACGCGGGCTTCGGCGTGGAACCCGCCGCACGCCAGTTCGCGCTCGACTTCCTGCCGATGGCCAAGGAGCGCTATTTCCTGATCTGCCGCGCCGAATCGCTCGACCTGCCGGAGTCGAAGGAGTTGATCCAACTGATCCGCGGGCAGGCCTTCCTCGACCTCATCGCCGGCCTGCCCGGGTACAGCGCACCGCACGCGGGCCAGGTCGAATCCGTCGCCGAAGCGTTTCCGTCTATCGACACGCGCAAATGATGACGGACAAGTTTTCTCAAACGGTAATTCTCACCACGAAGATCACGAAGTGGCACGAAGAAATGCAAAAATCAAAGTAAGTCATGTTCGTCTACGGTAACGCTGCGATAGACATGACATAGATCTGTCACCCGCATCCACAAGTTCCATTCGCTAAATATCCGTTCTTGCTCTTCTTCGTGTTCCTTCGTGTCCTTCGTGGCTCAAGGGAACACTTGTGCCGCTTGCGGCGCGTGGTGAGATTTAGGGTCTATTCCGCGGCGCTGCTAGAATCGCGGCGTGACTTCCCTCGACACATCCCCTGCCGCAGTCGACATTCGCGGCGCCTGCAAGACCTACCCGAATGGCACCCGCGCGCTCGAACCGATCGACCTGACCGTACGCCAGGGCGAATTCGTCACGATCGTCGGCCCCTCGGGCTGCGGCAAGAGCACGCTGTTGCGGCTGATCGCGGGATTGTCCCCGCCCACCGCCGGCAACATCGTGCTGTCGGAAGGCTATTCACCGCCGCGGCTCGCTTACGTGTTCCAGTCGCCGACGTTGATGCCATGGGCAAGCGTGCAGGCCAATGTCAGGTTGCCGCTCGACCTGGCCGGCACACCCCGCGCCGAGGCGGACAAGACGACGCGCCATGCGCTCGAACTGGTCGGCCTGCAGGACTTTTCGCGCTCCTATCCACGCGAGCTGTCCGGTGGCATGCAGATGCGCGCCTCGATTGCGCGCGCACTGGTCACCGGACCGCGCCTGCTGCTGATGGATGAGCCTTTCGGCGCGCTCGACGAGATCACGCGCAATCGCCTCGACCGGGAATTCTCCGAATTAAGCGCGCGCCAGAATCTCACCGTGTTGTTCGTAACCCATAGCATCTACGAAGCGGTGTTCTTGTCGTCGCGCGTGCTGGTGATGTCTCCCCGCCCGGGCCACATCCATGCCGAAGTCGGCATCGATGCACCTCGCGCACGCGCGGATTCCTTCCGTGGCACGACCGGGTTCGCGAAACACAGCGCGCAGTTGTCGGAGATGCTTGGAACCGTGATGCAGGAGGCGGATTGAACGGCCGCAACTGGGCGGGCATCGCTGCGCCGGTCGTGGTGGGATTGGTCTTCCTGGTGGTCTGGCACGCCATCGTCGCGATCAACCAGATCCCGTCCTACATCGTGCCCGGGCCGCTGCTGGTGCTGGAAACCCTGTTGCGCGATTGGACGTCGCTGGTTCAATCACTTCTGATTACGCTTCAGGTCACCGGCTCGGCGCTGTTGCTCGCCGTGATCCTCGGCTCCCTGCTTTCCATCCTGTTCGTGCAAAGCCGGCTGCTCGAAGCCGCCTTGCTGCCTTATGCAGTGATTCTGCAGGTCACGCCGCTCGTCGCGATCGCGCCGCTGATCATCATCTGGGTGGACGATCCGTTCGATGCCCTGGTGATTTGCGCGACCGTGGCTTCCATATTTCCAGTGATAGCGAACACCACCGTCGGCCTGCGCAGCGTGGATATCGGGCTGATCGACCTGTTTCGCCTCTACGGCGCATCGCGCACGCAGATCCTGTTGCGCTTGCGCATCCCCAGCGCCGCGCCCTATTTCTTCGCCGGGCTGCGCGTTGCGACTGCGCTGGCCTTGATCGGCGCAGTCGTCGCGGAATTCGTCGCCGGGACTGGGGGCACGCGATCGGGCCTCGCCTATCAGATCTTGCAAGCGGGCTTGCAACTGAAAATTCCGCGGTTGTTCGCCGCACTGTTTCTGATCACGGCAACGGGGATAGTGCTTTTCCTTCTGGTCAGCTGGCTATCGAGGCTGGCATTGCGACGGTGGCACGAAAGCGAATTGCCGCAGGAGAGGTGAGAAAGGCCGTGAATACCGTGACTGTCGTGACTATCGTGAATGCCGTAACGGCGTAAAGCGGTTAGTAACGTCATGGCGGTGGCGATATTGAAACCTTGGTGCTTTAATACGCCTCGCTTGGGAAATTCAATTCACGTTAGTCGTCTCAAAAGGAACCACGGTGCCATTTCCAGAGGGTCTCGACAAACTACTGCCCGCTAAGGTTATCGAAAAGGCATACGACGACGTTGCTTCGCTTCCCGCAAAGGAACTAGGCAAAGCCGCAGTAGATCTGGTTAAGACCGCACCGCTCCCAGCGGAAGGGGGACTGGCCTGCATAAATGCATAAAACGCAGATGAAGCAACGCTCAAGCCCTGCCTCCGCACTGACAAGAATGATCATGACAACGATTGCACCATTTATCGTAACCCGTTACGATAAATGAATGCCAAAATCTGCTCGATCCCGAATCGGACGGCCGCCTACCGGAAAAGCACTGTCCGCCGCCGAGCGCATGCGCAGTTACCGTGCGCGGCACCGGGCGGCGGGCCTGCGAACTGTTACAAGACTCGAGGTACCGATTCAGGCCCTCTCCGCCGGCGCATTGAAGCACCGGATTCTCGATGCACGCAGCCTTGCGATGCACTGTATTGCTGCGGCAAAAGTCGAGCGGGATCGTTCGTTGCTGCGAGTCGTGAAGAAGACGCTCGACAACTGGCTTACCCGGTACGAAGGCGAAGTTCCTTCGGCTCTTGAAGAATGGCGGTTGCTACGTGTCCGCGATCATGACCGATCCGGGAGAACGGGCCACCCGCCTGCGCCAATCGTCGCCGTTTTCCACCATTCTCAGCCCGCAAGAACGGGAACGGATCTATGACGCGTTCCGATCTTGAGCATCTGATTCGCGCCGCCGGAAAAATTGCCGGTGAGCGCGAACTGGTCATCATCGGAAGCCAGGCTGTCCTCGGCCAGTTTCCCGACGCAACCGGAATACTCTCGCGATCCATGGAAGCCGAACTCTACCCGCTATCCCAGCCTGAACTGGCTGACAGCATAGACGGTGCGATCGGAGAAGGATCGACTTTTCACCAGACCTATGGCTACTACGCCCAGGGCGTGGGCCCGGACACGGCCACGCTTCCCAAGAACTGGCAAAAACGTCTCGTCCGCATCGAAAATTCCAATACCGCCGGGTTCGCCGGCCTGTGCTTGGAGGTTCACGATCTCGCGATTTCCAAGTATGTAGCAGGAAGGGAAAAGGATCGCGAATTCACCCGGGCTCTTGCAAAATATGGAATGAGCGACAAAACCGTTTTGCTCGAGCGCCTCGCAAAGACGAAGCTCGATCCCGCCGTCGCGAAACTGGTCAAAAGCCGCGTGGAAAGAGATTTCACGAAGAATTGAATATGTGCATCTGAATCCGCATCGATCCGCAGAAATTGAAATTCCACTGAACAGCCAGCGAGGCAATGCATGAATCAGACGAACGACTACCAAGCCATGCTCGCAATCGCCATCGAGGAAGCCAGAACCGGCCTGTCCGAAGGCGGCATCCCGATCGGAGCGGCGCTGTTCGACCAGAACGGGAAAGTGCTTGGGCGAGGCCACAATCGCCGCGTCCAGGAGAACGACCCTTCGGTTCACGGCGAGACCGACGCCTTCCGCAAGGCGGGACCGCAGCGCAGATACCAGGACACGATCATGGTCACGACGCTGGCGCCATGCTGGTATTGCAGCGGACTCGTGATCCAGTTCCAGATCGGCAAGGTAGTCGTGGGCGAGTCGCGGACATTCCGCGGCGGAATCGACTGGCTGCGCGAAAAGGGTGTGGAGGTCATCGACCTGGACTCCCCGGAATGCGTGGAGCTGCTTGCGACCTTCATCAAGGCGCACCCCGATGTCTGGGACGAAGACATCGGCGAGGCTTGAAGGCTAATGGCGAATTGCAGCGGCCAAAGAAACATTGCGGTGTATTTACCGTAGCCCCGGCCTCAGTTGCATAATGATGTTCCCTGCGTGCTGAACCCTCCCATCCCCATCCAATGATTCTGACTCGCATACTCCGGCAAATCTTCGGCGGCAAGCCGGCCAACGCGCCAGCCTCTGTCACCATCGCGGCATCCAGCACCGGTGGCGATGTGACCCACCTGTTGCCCAAACTCTCCACGCCCGAGAAGGACCGGCTGTTCAATTTCTTCATGCCCATGTTCTGGGGAACCTCGGATCCTGACGCGGTCACTGCAGCAGCCAAAGAGATCGTCAGACTCGCCGGCAACGCTCACCACTTTGCCGACAACTTCCTGACCTGGGGCCGGAACATGTCCATGCTGGAGGATCGTGCATTCGTGCGGGCATGGGAGTCGAACATCGAGTCTGCGTCCGACGAGGCGATCGTCTGGCGGCGCTATGTCCTTGCGTGTGCTGGCTATCACTGCGTGCAGCTCGATGGCGATTTCGTCGAATGCGGCGCCTATACCGGAGTTGGCGTCAAGACGGTCGTCGATTACCTTGGCGGTCCTGCGTTTCCGAAGACTTTCTGGGGTTACGATGTCTTTGAACACGATCCTTCGATGGCCCATCACTCAATGCCGGAGCACGGGACAGGGTTGTATGGGCGGGTACAGAAGAAATTTTCGGCCTATCCGCAAGTCAGAATGATCCGGGGCCTGATTCCGCAGGCGTTCGAAAACAACTGCCCCGATCGCATTGCCTATCTGCATATCGACTTGAATCAGGCGCCAGCGGAGATCGCGGCGCTCGAGCACCTGTTCGACCGTATGGTGCCAGGCGGCATCCTGATCCTCGACGACTACGAGTGGTCGGGATACTACCGGCCGCAGAAGCTGGCGGAAGATCAATGGTTCGAAACAAGACACTACCGCGTGATGCCGTTGCCGACCGGACAGGGATTGGTCATCAAACGCTGAACTGGTCTGGCCCCTCCGCCGCCCCTACTGCGGGTTCAGTCAAATTACGCCAACACGCATTATTTGCAGGTCAATCGATTGAAAGACCGCGAGACCGTCGCGCGGTTTTCACCACCATCCCGCTAGCGTAAACTCGGGGCTTCCGAGAGTTGGAGTCCAAAGCAATGAGAATTTTCGCCCGTCTATTCATCGCCTTTCTGTTGTGCGCCGCCGCCACCGCCCAGGCGCTCGACAAGGTGACCTTCCTTACCAACTGGTTCGCTGAAGCCGAGCACGGCGGCTACTATCAGGCCGTGGCGGAAGGCATCTACGAAAAGTACGGTCTCGAGGTCCACATCGGCATGGGTGGGCCCCAGGTAAATGTGTACCAGCTGCTTCTCGCGGAGAAGGCGGACTTCGTCATGGGCTATGACAACGCAACCATCAGCGCGGTCGAGCAGGGCCTGCCGGTGATCACCGTTGCCGCCAATTTCCAGAGCGAGCCGGTGGGACTGATCGCGCATCCGGACGTCAGGAAAATCGAGGACCTGAAAACCCGCACGCTGCTGATCGGCCAGGCCAGCGAAACGACTTACTGGCCATGGCTGAAGGCGAAGTACGGCTTCACCGAGGCGCAAAAAAAGCCCTATGCCTATTCGGTCCAGCAATTCCTGATCGACAAGAACATCGCGCAACAGGGTTACATCACTTCCGAACCTTATGCGATCGAAAAAGGCGGCGTGAAGCCGGTCATCTTCCATCTTGCCAAATACGGCTATCCGCCTTATGCGCAAACGGTGGTCACGCTGACCAAGACGGTCAAGAACAAGCCCGACCTGATCAAGCGCTTCATCGAAGCCTCCGCGCTCGGCTGGAAAAGCTATCTGAAGAACCCGGCTCCGGCGAATACGCTCATCAAGAAAGAGAATCCGCAGATGGACGACGAGCAACTCGCGTTCAGCGTGGCGAAGCTCAGGGAATACGGCATCGTCGAAGGCGGGGATGCGCAGAAACTCGGCCTGTTCACGATGACCGACGCGCGCTGGAAACAACCCTTCGAAGTCATGCGCGATTCGAAGCTGGTCAAACCCGACGTCGACTACAAGAAGGCCTATACGCTCGAGTTCGTAAAGCAGGTCAAGGTCCTCCCCTAGGAACCAAAGGTGCTGCAACGGTCAGGAAGCTACGAAGCCGTCCGTAGCCGATTCCGCTGGGCCGTCCCGGATTTTTACAACATCGGCGTCGACATCTGCGACAAGTGGGCGGACGATCCCGCGCGCCTTGCGCTGATCCACGAAAAGCGTGACGGATCCGTCGCCCGTTACACTTTCGCGGACATCCGCCGGCTGTCCAACCAGGCCGCCAACCTGTTCGTCAGCCGCGGATTGCGCGCGCGGGATCGCGTCGGCATCCTGTTACCGCAGGAACCCGAGACCGGCATCGCGCACGTCGCCGCTTACAAGGCCGGCGCGATCGTCGTGCCGCTGTTCACCTTGTTCGGCCTCGATGCACTGCGCTACCGCCTGAAGGACGCGGGGATCAAGGTGCTGGTCACCGACCTGCGCAGCCTCGCCAAGATCGGGCAGATCCGCGCCGACCTTCCCGACCTGGAAACCGTGTTCTGCATCGACGGATCGGCACCGGGCGGCGAGGATTTTTACGCGACACTCGAGTCGATGAGCGCAGACTTCCAGCCGGTGAAGAGCCGGGCCGCCGACCCCGCGCTCATCATCTATACCTCGGGCACCACCGGTCCGCCCAAAGGCGCGTTGCACGCCCACCGCACCCTCCTTGGCCATCTGCCGGGCGTCGAGATGTCGCACAATTTCCTCGGCGATCCCGGCGACCTGATGTGGACGCCGGCGGACTGGGCGTGGATCGGCGGCCTGATCGACGTTTTGTTCCCCGCCTGGCATCACGGCATTGCGGTGCTTGCCCACCGCTTCGAGAAGTTCGAGGCGGAAGCGGCCTTTGCGCTGATGGCGAAGCACAAGGTGCGCAACGTCTTCCTGCCGCCGACCGCACTGAAGATGATGCGCAGCGTACCCGACGCGAAATCACGCTGGAATGTCGACATCCGCTCGCTCGCCAGCGGCGGCGAATCGCTCGGCCCCGAATTGCTGCAATGGGGACGTGACACCTTCGGCCTGACGATCAACGAGTTCTACGGGCAGACCGAATGCAACATGGTGCTGTCGTCCTGCGAGGCCTTGTTCCCGACCAGGCCCGGTGCCATCGGCAAGGCGGCGCCAGGGCACGAGGTCGAAATCATCGATGAGGACGGACGTATCCTGCCGGCGGGGGAGATCGGCGCCATTGCCGTGCGCCGCCCCGACCCGGTCATGTTCCTCGGCTACTGGAACAACCCGCAAGCCACGCAGGAGAAATTCATCGGCGACTGGCTTGTCACCGGCGACACGGGCACGAAGGACACGGACGGCTACGTGACCTTCGTCGGCCGCAACGATGACGTGATCACCAGTGCCGGCTATCGCATCGGCCCCGGACCCATCGAGGATTGCCTGCTCGGCCACCCCGCCGTGCGCATGGCGGCCGTGGTTGGCGCGCCGGATGCCGAGCGAACCGAGATCGTCAAGGCGTTTATCGTGCTGAGGGAAGGTTATGCACCGGACGAGGCGCTGACGCGCGAACTGCAGGATCACGTGAGGACACGTCTCGCGGCCCATGAATATCCGCGGCAGGTGCGCTACGTCGATTCGCTGCCGATGACCACGACGGGCAAAATCATCCGCCGCGAACTGCGCGACCGCCGCGACTAGTTTTAAATCTCATCACGAAGGACACGAAGTGGCACGAAGAAAGGCAAATACAAAGAAGGTTTAGTTTTTTGACGTTGGTTCAACTAGCATGTCTCGCAAATTTCGGCGATGCGCGCTCACATCCACTGTCCAACATTCATTTTCGCTCTTCTTCGTGACCTTCGTGTCTTCGTGGTGAGAAGTAGAAAAGGGGGCTATCGGTGGTATCGGGTTCGCCTTCAGCGATGGCTGTCGCCGCCGCGAAATCCGCCTCCTCCCCCGCCTGAATTCGACTGCCCCTGCCCTGCGTTGCCGCGAACCTGCGGCCGGGCAGCGCTGCGTTCCACGTTGCGTCCGGGATCCATGGACGGACGCTCCATGCTGCGGCCGGCATTGGCTGCCGCCGGACGTTCGATGCGAGCCGCGGGCGGCGAAAAATTCCGCCGCGGCATCGCACGCTGCGGCTGTGAAGGAGCCCTTTCGATCGGCACGCCCGCAACCGGAGGCATGCGTTGCGGAGAGCGCATCTGCGGCGCCGGTCTGCCCTGTTGCGCATCCGCGCGCGAGCGATCGAAGTTGGGGCGCCCATTCGCCCACGCGCGCGGAACGGCGTCGTTATTTTGCCGCCGATCGAACACGCGTTCGCGTGGCGGGAACGACCTGTTCTCCGCCCGCCCGCGATCGGCGCCGTTGCCTCCGAACGAGGGTGGCTGAACGCGCGGCGGCGCGGAGGGGCCGCGTTCACGTTCGTCCCGGTTGGCAAACTGCGGACGACGCCCCGGCGTTTGCACGGCGGGAGGCGCGCGGTCGGCGCGCGGCATCTGCGCTACCGGTGCATTCGCGACATTGCCGCGCACCTGCGTATCGCGACGGCCGCGGCCCGCCACGAAACCGGTGCCCGGCCTTGGGCGCGGGATCGCCAGCGCGCCCAGTCGCTGTTGATTGGCGATCGCGCGCGGTCCGTTCCAGACGACGCTCCCGCGATCCCAGCGATCATAGATGCGGCCAACGTTGTGCCCTCCCGGCCCAGCCGCACGGATTCCACGCGCGCCCCCGGCCACGAAACCCCGATGTCCATAGACCGGCCCATGCCACGGCCCCCACCATGGATGATAGTAGGGACGGGGCGATGCCCATGCCACGCGATGGCCGTAATGCCACGGATACGGATGCCACCAGCTATACATGAAGCTGAAGCCGAATCCCCATGTCACCGGCGCGCCATACCAGACGCTGCCGATCCAGGGACGATAAGGCCAGCCAGTCCCGTACACGACGACGCTATCGCCCGACACATAGGAGCCGACATAGCCCGGCGTGTAGCCGACGTACACCACCTCGGGCGTCGAATCGTACACGCGCACATAAGTCACGTAGTACAGCGGCGAACTGCGCGGAATGGAATAGACCACCGGCGGCACGTAACTCGTCACCGTCCATGGTCCGAACGGCGAAGACGCCACGAACCAGACGCCATTGTCGAGCGCATAAAAGGATTCTTCGCTGACACGAATCACCGGCACCGGCGAGTTGATCGCGTTCTGCAGCACCGTGCCTTCGATCGGCTGGAATACCGGCTCGCCGTCATAGGCGACTTCCAGATGCGCGGCGTTGCGTGCCACCGTCGCCACTTGCGGCACGGTATTCGCGATCACCGCTTCACGCGCTTGCGGCGTGCCCGGTACGGCGGCGCGCACGCTCTCGGTCGGATGCTCGGCGGGAATCATGGCGAAGTCGCCGGGCAGGCTGGAGGCGGGCACATAATTCCACTGGTTTTGTGTCAGCAACGTCGTGCGATACCAGCGGCCGGAGATCAGCGCGTAATGGTTCTGCGTCCTCAGGTCGAGGAATAGTTTGTTGGGCGAATTGGTGACGTAGAGCAACTGCGTGCCCTCGATCGGCGAGTATTGCGCCGGACCGTCGGTCTGCAGCAATTCCGTCGGCGTCGTGCTGACGAATATGGACACGGCAGCGGGCGGTGCGGCGCCATCCGCTGCGTCCGCATCCAGCAGATCGACCTGGTCCTGCTGCGTGGCGAGTTGCCTGGCCTGTTCGAGCTGCGCGGACGGATTGATCGTAGCCAGCCACGGACCGTCCAGACCAGGTGCTTCCATCCAGTGATCGGACACGAACAGGAAGTAACGTGACGTTGCCTTGTCCTGCAGGATCAGCGCGCGCGTATTGGTGACGCGCATGAGTCCGGTATCGGCGACCGGGCGCAGAACCGGGTTGCCGTCGATCGG
>WNFM01298775.1_pt1 | contig 35901 bp, 43 predicted proteins | sample 5400271 | NCBI WGS metagenome assembly WNFM01 (sample SAMN13153352, study PRJNA577476) | soil metagenome | isolation source: 60 cm saprolite on Douglas fir-dominated hillslope | place: USA:California | collected 2013-09-17 | reverse complement strand
TCCTCGCCTTCCTCGGCATCACCGACGTCGAGTTCGTCTACGCCGAAGGGCTGGCGATCAGCGCCGAGAGCCGGGAGAAATCCCTCGCCGCGGCGCGCGGGAAGATCGGGACTTTCTTTGCCGAAAGGATTGCTGCCTAAAGGAGCCGCCATGACCATCCGTGAACTGCAAAGAGTGATTCCCTCTGTCCCCGCGTCCGACGGCGCCGGGGTCAAGCTGCGCCGCAGCCTCGGCGCGAGCCAGGCGCTGCGCCACGACCCGTTCCTGATGCTGGACGAGTTCTTCTCGGACGATCCGGACGATTACCTCGCCGGCTTCCCGGCGCACCCGCACCGCGGCTTCGAGACCGTGACCTACATGCTCGACGGCCGCATGCAGCACAAGGACAACCACGGCAACACCGGCGACCTCGGGCCGGGCGACGTGCAGTGGATGAGCGCGGCCTCGGGCATCATCCATTCCGAGATGCCGCAGCAGAGCGAGGGCCGCATGCGCGGCTTCCAGCTCTGGCTCAACCTGCCGGCCAAGGAGAAGATGCGGCCTGCCGCCTACCGGGACATCAAGGCGGAAGAGATCCCGGTTTTGCCTCTCGATAAAAACTCTCAAATAAAAATCATCGCGGGCACCTTCAAGGATACCCAGGGCCCCATCCACGGCGGCAGCACGGATCCGTACTACTTCGACGTGCAGCTCGCGCCGGGCAGGACGTTCGAGGCGGCGATCCCCGCCGGCCACAACGCCTTCGTCTATGTCTACGAAGGCGAAGCGCTGATCGGCGACGCGAAGAAGCCGGTGGCAGATCGCGCCGCTGGCCTGTTATCCGAAGGCGAGAACTTGAAAATCACGGCGGGACAGAAAGGCGCAAAGGCCCTGCTGCTGGCGGGCAGGCCGCTGCGCGAGCCGGTGGTGCAATACGGGCCGTTCGTGATGAACACCCGCGAAGAGATCGAGCAGGCGATCGACGACTACCAGTCCGGCAGGCTCTCGAAAGAGCAGATCGGACGGATCAAGATCGCCTAGCAAGATTCTCCAAGTCCGGCGGGCGCGCCTGCGGGAGAATGCGCCATGGCTTCGATTCGAAAAGAGATTGTCGTGGACGTTTCCGCCGAGCGCGTCTGGGCCGCTTTCCAGGACGTCGGCGCGGTGCACACCCGGCTCTCGCCCGGCTTCGTCACCGACTGCCGCATGGACGGCGGCGACCGGATCGTCACCTTCGGCAACGGCTTCGTGGCGCGTGAGGTGATCGTCGACCTCGACGACAAGGCGCGGCGGCTGGTTTACTCAGCCAGGAGCGAGCGCCTCGCGCATCACAACGCGTCGTTCCAGGTATTCGAGGATGGGCCCGGACGCTGCAAGGTCGTGTGGATCGCGGACGTGCTGCCGCACGAGGCGGCGAAAGTCGTCGGGGCGATGATGGAAGAGGGCGCGGCTGTCATGAGAAAAACGCTCGAGTCGCATTCCAGGGCCGCATAGCAGGAAGCAGGGTAGATTCGTGGCTCATGCAGGCCACGAAAATCTTCGAACGCGGGTCGGTTGCGGTGATGGACTTCGTTTGCAGTGCCGGGCCGCAGGACAAGCCGTACGTCGAGATGCACGACAGCTACCGCCTGGCATACGTGCGCAAGGGCAGCTTCGGCTGCCGCACCCTCGGGCGCTCGTTCGAGCTGGTCGCGGGCTCGCTGCTGGTCGGGCGGCCGGGCCGCGAGTACATGTGCACGCACGAGCACCACGGCTGCGGCGACGAATGCCTCTCCGTCCAGCTTTCGGAAGACCTCGTGGATGCTTTTTCCGATGAAAGAAAAGCGGCCTGGCGGATGGTCTGCGTGCCCCCGCTGCCGGAGCTGATGGTGCTGGGCGAGCTGGCCCAGGCTGCGGCCGAGGGGCGCAGCGATGTCGGCGTCGATGAAGCAGGGATGCTGCTCGCCTTGGCTTTCACAAAAGTCACGTCCGATAAAAAAGCTGAAAATTCCAAACCCACTGCTCTTGATCAGCGCCGAGCTGTGGAGGCGGCGCTATGGCTCGATGCGCACTCGGCCCAGCCGGTCGGGCTGGAAGACGCGGCGCGGCAGGTTGCCCTTTCGCCGTATCACTTCTTGAGAATCTTTGGAAAAATCATCGGAGTCACGCCGCACCAGTACCTGGTGCGCTCGCGCCTGCGCCACGCGGCGCGGCTGCTTGCCAAGGAAGCGCGCTCCATTACCGACATCGCGCTCGACGTCGGCTTCGCCGATCTCTCCAACTTCGTGCGCACCTTCCGGCGCGCCGCCGGCGTCTCGCCGCGGAGTTTTCGCCGTTCCGCGCGTGGTGACCGCAAGATCTTCCAAGAACGGATCGCTGCGCTGGCCTAGTCTGCCTTTCGTCAACAATGAAAGGAGATCCTCATGTTTGACCACATCGGTTTGAGGGTGCGCGATCTGGAAGCGGCCTCGAAGCTCTATGAAGCGATGCTGAAGCCGCTTGGGCACGTGCCGGGTGCGCGCGACAAGACGTACGCCGGATTCGGGCCGAAGGGTGCGCCGGCTCTCTGGCTGCACCTCGAGAAGAATGCCAGGAGCATGGGCGCGCACGTGGCGCTGCGAGCACCTGATCGGGCTGCCGTGGACAGGTTTTTTGAGCAGGGCATAAAAGCCGGGGCGAAGGACAACGGCAAACCCGGCCTGCGCACCGACTACGCTCCGAACTACTACGGCGCCTTCCTCGTCGACCCCGACGGCAACAACGTCGAGGCGGTCTGCATGCTCTAGGCAAGCGAGCGGCAGGCCCCTCGGAAGAGGGGCTTGTCGATCGACGGTGCGGTGCGCTACTTCAGGCGGACGACGTACAGCTTGATCGTGGTTTTGCCGACGTTCTTCGCGGTGTAGGCAGGGCCCGGCTCGTTGATTTTCACCTGTCCGGTCTTGTAGACGACGTTTTCCTTCTTGCCGTCGGCGTAGGTGCGCTGCAGCGTGCCGCCTGCCAGGGCGCGCACCACGCGAATCTCCGCCCTGGACGTGCTGCTCTCGTCGCCCGGCGCATAGGTGGTCTCGGTCGCAACCACCTTGGCGTTTTCCGCGACGACCTTGACGATCGGTCCCTTGGCCGCTTTCTTGCCCTGCGCGATCGCGCCGCCCGCCATCCAACCCGAAAACACCAACGCAGCCACAGCCACTGATGCGGTAACGAGCTTTCTCACGTTGTCTCCCCTTGACCCGCCGAAGATGGCGGGTGGGTGATTCTATGCCCGCGTCGGTGTGATTTAATGCTCTCGTGAAGAGGGCCGGTCTGTCGCTCGCCATGCTGCTGTTCGCCGCCGCCCTGCCGGCGGCGGCCGCCTATCCGGAAAAGCCGATCCGCTTCATCCTGCCCTCGGCCTCCGGCGGCTCGGTGGACGTGCTGATGCGCATCCTCGTGCAGCAGCTCTCGCTGCAGATGGGCCAGCAGTTCGTGGTGGAGAACAAGCCGGGCGGCTCGTTCGTGCCGGGGACGATGGACATCGTCAAGGCGGCGCCGGACGGCTACACGCTGGGCTACGGCAACATCGTGTCGCTGGCGGTCAACCGCTCGCTGCTGCCGAAGCTGCCGTACGACGTGGAGAAGGACCTCACTCTGGTGTCGAACTGCGTGCGCGTCTTCAACATGCTCGCGGTGAACAACGACCTGCCGGTGCGCACGGTGCGGGAGCTGATCGACTACGCGAAGAAGAATCCGGGCAAGCTCTCGAACGGCTCGTCGGGCAACGGCACGACGGGGCACCTGGGCGGCGAGCTCTTCAAGACGATGACGGGAGCGGACATCGTGCACGTGCCGTACAAAGGCAGCGCGCAGGCGATCAACGACCTTATGTCGGGGAATCTGCAGGTGATGTTCGACAACGTGCCGTCCATCGGGCCGCACGTGAAGTCGGGGCGCGTGCGCGGGCTGGGGGTGTCGGCGCCGAGGCGCGCGGCGCAGTTTCCGGATGTCCCGACAATCGCCGAGACGGTGCCGGGCTACCAGACGGACGCCTGGGGCGGCGTGATCGGGCCTGCGCGTCTTCCCAGGGAAATTATTTTCAGAATACACGGAGAAATCAAAAAGGCCCTGGCATCGCCCGCCGTGGCGGAGCGCTACCGGCAGCTCGACACCGAGGCCGACGGCGGCACGCCGGAGGAGTTCCTCGAGCTGGTGCGGCGCGAGACGCCGAAGTGGGCCGAGGTCATCAAGCGCTCCGGCGCGAAAGTGGATTGAGCCCGCATGGATCAGGCCGTCGAGCAGACCGGGCCGGCGGGCCACTCGCTGGAAGAGGGCCGGCGCTTCGTGCGGCGCATGTACCTGCCGCGCACGCTCGGGCTCGCGCTCGGGGCCGTGTGCATCGGCGGCGGCCTGTGGCAGCAGGGCGCGCCGGCGTGGCTGTGGGCGCTGCTGCTCGTCAATACGCTGGGTTGGCCGCACCTCGCCTACCCGCTGGCGCTGCGCAGCCGCGATCCCTACCACGCCGAGCTGCGCAACCTCGTGGCCGATTCCGCCTTCGGCGGGGCGTGGATCGCGGTGATCGGCTTCAACCTGATGCCGAGCGCGGTGCTGGTGGCGATGCTCGCGATGGACAAGGCGGCCGTCGGCGGGCTGCGCTTCCTCGCGCGCTGCTTCGCGGGCCAGGTCGCGGCAGCGGCGGCGGTGACGGTCGCCGCGGGAGTCGAGCTGCAGCTGGTCGAGTCGGGCTTCGTGGCCGAGCTCGCGGCCCTGCCGCTGCTCATCGCCTACCCGGTCACGGTCGGCTACACCTACTACAAGCTCGCGCGCAGGGTGCGGCAGCAGAACGAGCTGCTCGTCACGCTGAACACCACCGACGGGCTGACGCGGCTGCTGAACCACACGCACTGGGAGGCGGCGGTGGCGAGGGAGTTCCAGCGCTGCCGGCGCGTCGGCCGTTCCTCGGCGGTGCTGATGATCGACATCGACCATTTCAAGGCGATCAACGACACCCACGGCCACCAGGCGGGAGACGCCGTGATCCGCGCGTTCGCCGACGTCCTGCGCCTCACGCTGCGGCTGCAGGCCCTGCCGGGCCGCTACGGCGGGGAGGAGTTCGGCGCCGTCCTGCCCGATAGCGACGCCGCCGGCGCCCGGGCGATCGCAGAGCGCATCCGTAAGCGCGCCGAGTCCACGGTGCTCGAGCCGCAGCGGGGCCTGCGGGCCACGGTGAGCATCGGCTTCGCGGCGCTCGAGACAGACGACAAGAGCCCCGAAGCGTGGATCGCGCGCGCCGACCGCGCCCTGTACGCCGCCAAGGGGGCCGGGCGCAACCGCTCGATGGACTACGCGGAGGCCGTCGCCTGAGCGGCTATTTCACCTGGACGACGTACAGCCGAATCTCGTTCTTGCCGATGTTCTTGGTGGTGAACGCCGGGCTCACCTCGTTGATTTTCACCTCCCCGGTCTTGTAGGTGACGTTTTCCTTCTTGCCGTCGGCGTAGGTACGTACCAGCGTGCCGCCGACCAGTGCGCGCACGACGCGGACCGACGACGAGGGCACGGCCGTGTTTTCGGCGCCCGGCTTGAACGTGACCTCGTACGCGCGCACCTTGTCGTTTTCCTTGAGCACCTTCATGGTGGCTTTTGCCGCGCCTTTTTCCGCCTTCATCTTGTCCTGCGCGAGCGTCGCATTCACCATCAGTCCCGAAAGCACGAACGCGAGCGCACTGGCCGATGCAGTGACGAGCCTTCCCATAAACTCTCCTTTGCCCGCCGGGGATGGCGGGTGGGGCATTCTAGTGGTGGAGGGCCGGCTGGAATAGCTGCTCGCGCGGCTGCAGCCAGGACCAGCTCAAAGCCTCGGGCGGTGCCGGCCTGATTTATTGCTTCGCCGCAAAGTAGGCGGCCCCGGGCTGCAAGGACGGCGCAAGGCGCATTGCTGCAGAATGCGCCATGCGCTATGACCTGCTGATCCGCAACGCGACCGTCGTCGACGGCACGCGGGCGGCGCGCTTCGAGGCGGACATCGGAGTGCGCGGCGGCAAGATCGCCGAGATCGGCAGGCTGAAGGGCAAGGGCGACGTCGAGTGCGACGCCTCGGGCAAGATCGCGGCGCCGGGCTTCATCGACGCGCACACGCACGACGACCGGCTCATGCTCTCGGCGCCCGACATGGCGCCGAAGGTGAGCCAGGGCGTGACCACGGTGATTGCGGGCAACTGCGGCGTGTCGCTCGCGCCGGCGCCGCGCGGCATGCCCAGGCCCGTGACGCCGCCGCTCGATCTCATGGACTGCGAGGGCGGCTGGTTCCACTTCCCGAAATTCTCGAACTACGTGGAGGAGCTGCGCGCGCGCCCGGCCGCCACCAACTGCGCGCTGCTGGTGGGCCACACCATGCTGCGCGTGCAGACCATGAAAGACCTTGAGCGGCCGGCGAGCCAGGGTGAAATAAAAAAAATGAAGGAAATGGTGGAGGAGGCGCTGGCCGCGGGCGCGATCGGCTTATCGACCGGCCTGTACTACGAGCCGGCGCGCGCCGCAACGACCGAGGAAGTGATCGAGGTGTGCCGGCCGCTCACCAGGCGCCACGCGCTGTACTGCACGCACATGCGCGACGAGGGCGATCACGTCGTCGACTCGCTCGAGGAAACCTTCCGCATCGGCCGCGAGCTCGGCGTGCCGGTGGTGATCTCGCACCACAAGGTGGTCGGCAAGCCGAACTTCGGCCGCTCGGCCGAGACGCTGCCGATCATCGAGAAGGCGATGCTCTCGCAGAAGATCGGCCTCGACTGCTATCCCTACTGCGCGTCCTCGACCATCCTCTCGTTCAGTCGCGTCGGCGTCGCCTCGAAGGTGCTGGTGACGTGGTCCAAGCGGCACCCGGAATTTTCAGGAATGGATCTCGCAGAAATTTCCCGGAAGATGAATCTTTCCGTTGAAAAAACGGTGGAGCAGCTGCTTCCCGCCGGCGCCATCTACTTCTCGATGGAGGAGCAGGACGTGCAGCGCATCCTCGGCTTCGAGCACACCATGATCGGCTCCGACGGCCTGCCGCACGACGCCGCGCCGCACCCGCGCCTGTGGGGAACGTTCCCGCGGGTGCTGGGGCATTACTCCAGGGGCTTGAACCTGTTTCCGCTGGAGACCGCGGTGTACAAGATGACCGGGCTCACGGCGAAGACCTTCGGCCTCGCGGACCGCGGCGTGCTCAAGCCCGGATTCGCGGCGGACATCGCCGTGTTCGACGAGAGCAAGATCGACGAAGCCGCGAGCTTCGAAAAGCCCATCCAGCCCGCGAGCGGCATGGTGGCGGTGATCGTCAACGGCACCGTGGTCTGGCGCGGAGGCAAGAAGACCGGCGCGCGCCCGGGGCGGGTCCTCTCGCGCACCGCCGGTTAGGCGGATTGCGGGGCTGTACTAGGCCCTGAGCACCATCGCAGGCTTGAGGTCCTTGAGCGTGGGCGCGCCCACCTGCTGCATGGTCACGCGCAGCTCGAGGCGCAGCAATTCGAGAACGCGCTCGACGCCGGGCTGGCCGAACGCTCCCAGGCCCCAGATGTAGGGCCGGCCGACGCACACGCCCCGCGCGCCCAGCGCCAGCGCCTTGGCGATGTCGGTGCCGCGGCGGAAGCCGCTGTCGATGAGTACCGGTATGCGGCCGCCGACCGCCGCGACGATCTCCGGCAGCGCGTCGATGGTCGAGCGCCCGCTGTCCTCGCTGCGCCCGCCGTGGTTGGAGACGATGATCGCGTCGATGCCGGCGTCGGCGGCGAGCCTGGCGTCCTCGTGGGCGAGAATGCCCTTGATCACGATCTTCATCCGGGTCGTGTCGCGCAGCCGTTTGATGAAGTCCCAGGTCATCGCGGAAGACTGGGTATGGGTCAGCCCTGAAAGGTCGACACCGTCGTACATGGGCCTGCGCTTGCGGTCGGCCGCCAGGCTGCTGCGGTCGTGGCAGCCCGAGCATTGCCGCGCGTCCGTACGCTGCAGCCGGGTGAAGGTTTCCTGGTTGCGGCCGCCATTGCGATCCACCGTCACCGCCACGACGGGGCAGCCCGCTTTTTCCGCGCGCGTCACCATCGCTTTGGCGACCTCCCATTTGTTGGAGGCGTAGAGCTGGTACCAGACCGGGGCGCCGCGCGCGGCGGTGACCTCCTCGACCGCGCTGGTCGTCACCGTCGAGAGGATCTGCAGATGGTTGCCGGCTTTAGCCGCCCTGGCGACCGCGACTTCGCCCTCCGCGTGGAACGACTTCTGGCCGCCGACCGGCGCGAGGATGATCGGCGTCGGATATCGCACGCCGAGAATGTCGACGCTCATGTCGACCTTGCTGACGTCGACCAGCCGGCGCGGGCGCAGCTTCAGCTTGAGGAAGTCCTCGCGGTTGGCGCGCAGCGTCACCTCGTTGTCGACCCCCGAAGCCATGTAGCCGAAATGCGCCGGCGGCACGTTCTGGCGCATCACAGGCTCGAAATCGAATACGTTGATCGCGTCCTTCGGGTCCTTGATCAGCTCCCTCGCGTCGAGCGGCGCCCACGGCAGCGGGTCGGGCAGCTCCGGTTTGGGCAGGAAAGGCTGCGCGAAGGCCGGAGCGCTCCCTGCGGCGAGCAACGGGCTGCCGGCGAGGAACTGCATGAAGCGGCGGCGGCTGACGGACCGGTCAAAAGTTGAAGCCATGGATGAACCTCCCCCTCGAGAAGTGCCGCCAGCATGTTCCCGGGGAGGCGAGGCAGTCAAGCGATCAGACGGGCGTGGCGAACTGTGCTACATTCCGCGCGCAGGACTCAAGTAGTGGATGCGCCGTCCCCTCTCCGCCGCCACAAGCGGCGCCTGTAGTGGCAGTCAATTCCCTGTCTTGAATGTCGTGCCCGGCAACGGGACTCGGAATAGTCTCGTAGCAACAGTTCAGGAGTGGAATTAGACATGCCTACAGGTACAGTGAAGTGGTTCAACGACTCCAAGGGTTTCGGATTCATCACGCCGGACGACGGCGGCAAGGATCTGTTCGCCCATCACAGCTCGATCCAGATGGCGGGCTACAAGTCGCTGAAAGAGGCGCAGAAGGTCTCGTTCGACGTGGTCGAAGGCCCCAAGGGCCCGGCCGCTTCGAACATCAAAGCGATCTAAGCGCAATCGAACGACCAGAAAGCCCGGGAAACCGGGCTTTTTGTTTTTGGGCGCCGCTTCGCGCGGTGCAATAATTCCCGCAGGAGGCACTCATGCTGAAAGGCAAGACCGCCCTGGTGACCGGATCGACCTCCGGCATCGGCCTGGGCATCGTCACCCGGCTCGCCGCCGAAGGCGCCAACATCGTCCTCAACGGTTTCGGCGAGCCCGCGGAAATCGAAAGAATTTCTTCCGATTTAAAGAGCCGGTACAAGGTCAAAATCTCCTACGACGGCGCCGACATGAGCAAGCCCGAATCGATCGCCGCGATGGTGAAGAAGGCGATCGCCGAATTCGGCGCGGTCGACGTGCTCGTCAACAATGCCGGCATCCAGCACGTCGCGCCGGTGGACGAGTTCCCGCTCGACAAGTGGGACGCGATCATCGCGATCAACCTGTCGGCGGCGTTCCATACCACGCGCGCCGCGCTGCCGGCGATGAAGAAGAAGGGCTGGGGGCGCATCATCAACATCGCCTCCGCCCACGCGCTGGTCGCAAGCCCTTTCAAATCGGCCTATGTCGCGGCAAAGCACGGCATCGCCGGCTTCACCAAGACCGTGGCGCTCGAAGTCGCGCAGCAGGGGATCACGGCGAACGCGATCTGCCCGGGTTATGTGCTGACGCCTCTGGTTCAAAAGCAGATCCCGGACACCGCGAAGGCGCGCGGCATCTCGGAGGAGGCGGTGAAGCGCGACGTGCTGCTCGCCGCGCAGCCGACGAAGAAGTTCGTCGGCGTCGACGAGGTGGCGGGGCTCGCCGCGTATCTGTGCAGCGACGAGGCGGCGTCGATCACCGGCGCGGTGCTGTCGATCGACGGCGGCTGGACCGCGGCGTGAAGCTGCCGGGCCAGGCGGTCCTCGTGCTGCAGGGCGGCGGGGCGCTGGGCGCCTACCAGGCCGGGGTGTACGAAGCGCTGCACGAGGCGGGGATCGAGCCCGACTGGGTGATCGGCATCTCGATCGGCGCGCTCAACGGCGCGATCATCGCGGCGAACGCGCCGCAGGAGCGGCTGCCGCGGCTGCGCGAGTTCTGGAAGCGCGTGCAGAACGATTCGCCGCTCGACGGGCAGTGGTGGCCGGGCCTCGGCCACGCGTTTTCGAGCTGGTCGGCGCTGGTGCGCGGCATCCCGGCGATGTACGCGCCGCGGCCGCCGGCATGGGGCGGAGTGAGCGCGCAGGTGGGCGTGGAGAAGGCGTCGTACTACGTCACCGAGCCGTTGCGCGAGACGCTCGCCTCGCTGATAGATTTCGCAAGCCTTGGCTCGAAGTCGACCCGCCTTACCGTCGGCGCGGTCAACGTCACGCACGGCACGATGCGCTACTTCGACAGCCGCGAGGAGGCGCTCGGCCTCGATCACGTGATGGCTTCGGGCGCGCTGCCGCCGGCGTTTCCGGCGATCCCGGTCGACGGCGAGGAGTACTGGGACGGCGGGGTCTATTCGAACACGCCGATGGAGATCGTGTTCGACGACAATCCGCGGCGCGACTCGGTGATCTTCGACGTCAATGTCTGGCAGCCCACCGGGCCCGAGCCGCAATCGATCTGGCAGGTGATGGGCCGGCAGAAGGACATCCAGTACGCGAGCCGCTCCGACAGCCACATCGCGCGCCAGAAGCAGATCCACAAGCTGCGCCACATCATCCGCGAGCTGGCGAAGCACACCACCGGGGCCGAGCGCGAGCACGCTCACCTGCGCGGGCTCGGCCTGCACGGCTGCAACACGACGATGCACGTGGTGCGCCTGCTCGCGCCGACGCTCGACAGCGAGGATTATTTCAAGGACATCGACTTCAGCGCGGCGCGCATGCAGGCCCGCTGGCAGGCGGGGATCGACGACACGCGGCGCATGATCGGGCGCGCGCCCTGGACCGAGCCCGCCGATCCGATGGAAGGCGTCATCGTGCACGAGCTCTCGGCCCGCGCCGGAGGATAGCGCGGCACCTTTGCACGAATTTTGCGTCGAATCTTCATGACGGTGCCCCAACTTAGAAAGGAGCCCTCATGGAACGCGCAAATGGTGCATTAGTTGGCGTTTTCGCCGCTTCGCTGCTCCTCTGCGGTGCATCGGGCGCGTTGGCGCAGGATCTGGCGAAGCCGATGCTGCTGGTGGCGACGCCTGGCTTGCAGGGACCTTACACGCGCACCGCGCTGCTTGTGGTGCCGATGGGCGACAAGCACATCGGTTTCATCCTCAACCGCGCCACCGACGCCACGCTCGCCAAGGTATTTCCCGAGCACGCGCCCTCGGCCAAGGTGCTAGAGCCGATCTACTTCGGCGGGCCGGAGGCTTCGGACGCGATCTTCGCGGTGCTGCGCCGCGATCCCGGCGGGCCGTCGATCCGCCTGTTCGGCGACCTCTTCATGACCGGCAACGGCAAGAGCATCGACCGCATCATCGAGCAGACGCCCAACGAGGCGCGCTACTTCGCCGGTTTCGTGGGCTGGATGCCCGAGGAGCTCGCCGCCGAGGTCGAGAGCGGCTACTGGTATGTCGCCGAAGCGGACGCCGCGCTGGTGTTCCAGAAGAACACGTCGGCGATGTGGGAAGACCTGATCAGGCGCCTCGGCAAGCGGCCGGGGCCGCGCAGGCCCGGCGAGGGGGAGCTCGAGACCGAGCTTACGGAGCCCGCCCGCGACGGCTAGAATTCTTCGCATGGTTTCCCGGGAAACCGCGAAGGAACCCGCGATCAAGGAGCAGGACGTCCTCGCCCTCACGGCAAAGGGGAGCGCGCAGCTGCATGGCGCGGGGACCTCGCTTTCGCCGCAGGAGCTCGAAATCCTGGTGCTGGTCGACGGCTATTCGACCGTCGCGCAAATCGTCCGCTCGGCGCACAACAAGCCGCCCGAGGCGGTCCTGGAAATGGTGGGCAAGCTGCATGGCGCCGGGCTGGTCGGCGTCGCCGGCGGCGACTCTCCCTACGGCGCCATCGACGCCGGCGATTTCTTCAAGGTCAAAGCGCCGTCCACGCCGCCTGCGGGCTCCGCCGACCACAGCAAGGAGGCGGCAGCCGGAGTATCGTCGCTGCAGGAACAGGGCTACTACGTCCGGATCGCGCGCCGTGCAGGCGGCGAGCAGGCGCGCAAGGAAGGCGACAAGCTGTCGGTGCTGGTGGTCGAGGATGAGCCCCATCTCGCGAAGCTGCTCGGCTCGTACCTCAGGCTCGAAGGCTTCATGCCGCGCGCGGCCGGCGATCGCGAAGCCATCCTGGCGGTGCTTCGCCATCCCGATCCGGTCGACCTCGTGCTGCTCGATGTCGTGCTGCCCGACGTCGACGGCTTCGATGTCCTCGTCAATATGCGCCGGCATCCGCGATTCAAGTCGGTTCCGGTGATCATGCTCACCGCAAAAGCGACGCGCGAGGCGGTGCTCAAGGGCCTGCACTGCGGCGCCGACGGCTACATCACCAAGCCGTTCGAGGTCGAAGTGCTGATGCGGGCGGTGAAGACGGTGCTCGGCCTCGACGGCGCAGGGCCCGACGCCGAGCTGGACAAGCCGGCTCCCTAGGCCGGCCGGTGGACGAAGAGCTGCGCCGCGAGCTGGAAGCGACCGTCTCCGAGTACCGTGCGAGCCTCGCGCCGCGAATCGCGGCGCTCGAGGCGCTGCGAGGCGAGCTCGCAAGCGGCGAGGCGTCCCCGGCCCGCGTCGCAGAGCTGCACCGGGGGCTGCACTCGATCGCCGGCTCGGGCCGGACCTTCGGAGTTCCGCACGTGAGCGAGGCGGCGCGCGCGGCCGAGGCCTTCGTCGAGCTGCGTTGCGCGGGGGGCACGCCGGACGCCGCCGCCTGGGAGCAGTTGAAAGCCCTGCTGCAAGACCTCGCGCGCGCCGCCCCGTAGGCGAGCGCGGCGCTAGCCCGCGGGGCGCGCAGGCTTCCTCGCGGCGAGAAAGAACACCGAGCCCAGGCCGGCGAGCAGGGCGAGCACCGTGAATCCGAGACGGTAGTTTCCCGTCAGGTCGGCGAGGATGCCTGCGATCATCGGGCCGCCGACCTGGCCGACCATGATGACGAGGAACGACAGCCCGAGGATCATGCCGATCGCGCTGCGGCCGAAGTAGTCGGCGCGCAGCGCCTGCATGAACGGACCGCGCAGGCCCCAGGCGACGCCGTGCAGCGCCGCGAAGCCGATCACCATCGCCAGGTTGAAGGCGTAGGTGAGGAGCAGCAGCCCGCTCATGTGCATCAGCATGCACGCCGCCGCGATCAGGCGCTTGTCGTAGCGGTCGCCGATCAGCCAGCCGATCAGGACTCCGCCGACCTGGAAAACGGTGACGAGGGTGATGACCAGCGCCGCCTGCGCGACCGTATAGCCGAGCCCCTCCTTCAGGTGCGCGATGGCGTGCACGACTACCGCCTGCACCACGAACAGCGCGAAGCCGTGGCCGAGCGAGAGCAGCCAGAACGCCTGGGTGCGCAGCGCCTCGCGCGCGGTGAAATCACGGCCAACAGAAGTTTCACCGGTAGAAATAAACTGCTGCGAAGAGCGCACTTCGGTGATTCCATCGACCGTTTCGCCCTTGTCCTCGGGGCGGTTGTAGATCTTCGAGGCGAGCCAGGAGCCCACCACGATGACGATCACCCCGGAGGCGAACGCGGTGGCGCGCCAGCCCCAGACTTCCATCGACCAGGCGACCAGCGGCACGATGATGCCACCGAAGGCGAGGCCGATCGACATCGAGGAGATGGCGCGCGCGCGCCAGCGCTCGAACCAGTGGATGATCGCGACGTTGAGCGGGAAGAAGCCGCAGAAGCCGACGCCGAGGGCGATGACCACGAACGCGGCGTAGAAGGCCGGCAGCGTCTCGACCTGGCTGAACAGCATCAGCCCGGTGCCGAACAGGACCACGCCGGCGCGCACGAAGCGGCGCGGGCCGAAGCGGTCGAGCATCCAGCCGAGCACCGGGCCGAGGATCGCGACCTCCATCTGGTGCAGCGCCGCGGCGCCCGACAGCGCGGTCTTGCTCCAGCCACGCTCGTCGGAGAGCACCGCGACGTAGGCGCCGAAGGCCTGCATCATCAGCCCGGCCTGCAGGAACTGCATGCCGGTGGCCGCGGCCACCATCTTCCAGCCGTAGAAGATTTTCTTCACCGAATTGTTTTGGTTGTAATAGTGCAGGGCCCTGGCTGGTGAGATTAACCGAAAGAAAAGGCCCTAGAATCGTCAAGACCACTCTTTGGAACGCAAACCATGACCATTTCGATGCACCAGGTGAGCGCGCTGCGCTTCGCCAACATCCTCCGCAACCTGTCGGCGATCCTCGACAAGGCCCAGGCGCACGCCGAGGCGAAGAAGATCGACCCGCTGGCGCTGACCCAGGCGCGCCTCTTCCCGGACATGTACCCGCTCACGCGCCAGGTGCAGATCGCCTGCGATACCGCGAAGGCCGCGACGGCGCGCCTCGCCGGCGTCGAGGCGCCGAAGCACGAAGACACCGAGCAGACGTTCGCCGAGCTGAAGGCGCGCATCGCCAAGGCGCTGGCGTTCGTCGAGTCGCTGAAGGCCTCGCAGATCGACGGCTCCGAGGAGCGGGAGGTGACGATGAAATTGCGCGGCCAGGACGTGAAGTTCAAAGGCCTGCAGTACCTGCTCGGCCACGCCTATCCGAACTTCTACTTTCACGTCACTACGGCCTACAACATCCTGCGCCACAACGGCGTCGAGCTGGGAAAGCGCGACTACATCGGGAATCCCTGAAAACCTTCTTTTCGCAGCTTGCACGCCGGGCACTCGCCGCAGCCGTAGCCCCACGCGTGCTTTTTCGTGCGCTCTCCCAGATAGCAGGTGTGGGTTTTATCAACGATCAGATTTACCAGCGAGTCGCCGCCCAGCTCCTTCGCCATTCGCCATGTCTGGGCCTTGGTGAGCCACATCAGCGGCGTCTCCAGCGTGAAGCGCGTGTCCATGCCCAGCCCCAGCGCCACCTGCACGGCCTTGATCGTATCGTCGCGGCAGTCGGGATAGCCTGAGAAGTCGGTCTCGCACATCCCGCCGACCAGGGTGCGGATCCCGCGGCGGTAGGCGAGGGCCGCGGCGAGCGTGAAGAACAGGATGTTGCGGCCGGGGACGAAGGTGTTCGGCAGCCCGGACTTTTCCACCGTGATCCGGATGTCGTGCGTCATCGCCGTCGCGCCCAGGTCCTGCAGCACGTCCACCTTCAGCAGGTGGTCTTCGCCCAGGCGTGGCGCCCAGCGCGGAAATCCATTCCGCAATTCCTGAAGGATCCCCGGCCTGCAGTCGAGCTCGACCCGGTGGCGCTGGCCGTAATCGAAGCCGATGGTCTCGACCTGCTCGTAGCGCTCGAGCGCCCAGGCGAGGCAGGTGGTGGAGTCCTGCCCTCCCGAGAAAAGAACTAGGGCACCCAGGACTACTTCTTCGAGCTCTGGAAGACGCTGGTGAGGTCGACCTCGTCGAGCTTGACCGCCGCCTTGCTGGCGATTTCGATCGCCGCCTTCGCGCGATCGGTCTCCTTCGTGGCGGCCTCGAACGCCTCGGCCATCTTGAAGCACATCGCCGCGAGGGTCTTGGGGTCGGGCTTCTTCTGGTCTGGGGCGCCCGGGCTGCCGTAAACGCGGGCCGCGAGGCTGATGAAGATCCTCTCGGCGAGGTCGACGTACGGGTCTTTGGCGGCGCCGGCAGCGGGTTTCTTCTCGGGAGCGTTCATGGGCTCAGCAGTTTACGAGGAATCTACTTTATGCGGGAGGTCAGGAACCGCAGCCGCTCGGCGAGCGAGCTCAGCATGGACTCGGCGAACCCGGGGCTCATCTTCACCAGGGCGAGGAAGGCGCTGCGGCTGATCGGCAGCAGCGCGCAGTCGGTCTCGGCGGTCGCGGAGGCGAGCCGCGGCGCCTGGTCCACCAGCGAAGCCTCGCCGAATGCGCCGCCCGGGCCGAGCCGCTCGACCACCTGCTCGCCGATCGTCACCACGACCCGGCCCTCGGTGACCACGTACATCCGCAGCCCGGCCTGGCCGGCCAGCATGATCGGCTTCCTGCGGTCGAAGTAGACCAGCGGCTCGTCGGAGAAGCCGCTCAGCAGCTCGGCGAGGTGCTTCGGGTCGAAGGCCGCGCTTTCCTTGGCCGCGGCATCGCCGCTGAGCGCGCCGGCCGCCTCGAGCTTGCCGATGGTCTCGCGCAGCCGCCGGATCATCACGCTCATCAGCATGAGGGCGAACGCCGGCTTCCTGCGCAGCGCCGCCTGGAATTCCTTGTCATCGAGCGCGATCAGTTTGCAGGCGGTCTTGGCGACCGCGGTGGCGCTGCGCGGCGCCTGGCTGATCGCCGCGAGCTCGCCGAAGATCTCGCCCGCCTTGACCGCGCCGATCGGCTTCGCGCCCGCGAGCAGGCCCACCTCGCCGTTGAGCAGCAGGTAGATCTTGTTGCGCTTGAACAGGCCCTTCTCCTTCTCGGCGAAGATGGTCCTGCCTTCGGCGATCTCCTCGGGCCTGCCGGACGCCTTGAAGAATTCGAGGGCGACGCGCGGATCGTACGTCGAGCCTTCGGCCGCGCCGCGTGCGGGCACGGCGCTCATTTATCCTTGAACGGCGCGCCGAGCTCTTTGCATTGCCGGCGCGCGTACAGCGGGCCGGCGGGACCGTAACTGTCGGGCGGGTTGTTCACCGCCACGATCTTCTCGTTGCGGATGAATACCGTCATCGGGAAGGTGTCCTCCCAGGCGCCGTTGGGCTTCTTGTCCCTGACCCAGACGCACACCGCCCAGCCGTGCACCTGCGGGTCGAGCCCGACCTGCTTCTGGAACATCTGCTTGGGCTCGGTGCGGAACTCCACGATCGCCGCCACCGGATCCTTCAGCCGCAGCTTGAGGTAGCTCGTGATCTCCTCTTTCCAGTACGTCGGCGCCGGCCCGTAGTTCACCGAGTCCATCTCGTCCTTGGTCACCTTGGGTGTTTCACAGGCCCCAAGCGAGAGCGAAGCAGCAACCGCCATGCAGAATCGAAAATTCATTTTAGTAACCCCGCAGCTTTGGCATCGTCAATATAAGCCCTGGACTTCTCCGCAAGGAAGCCCGGCATCTTCTCCAGCGTGACATCGATCACGTCGTAGCCGCTGTCGGTCAGCTTCCTGCGCATCTCAGGGTCCGCGTTCACTGCCAGCATCATGTCGGAGACCTGCTTCTGGACCTCGCGCGGCGTGGGCTTGGGCACCGCGATGCCGCGATAGGCGCCGTCGACCCAGTTGAAGCCGAGCTCGCGGAAGGTCGGCACGTCGGGATAGGCGGGATGGCGCCTCTCGGTGGCGACGACGAGCGGCCGCATCTTGCCTTTCTGCTGGATCGCGAAGGGCAGGTAGCTCATGGCGCCCGACACGTGCCCGCCCTGGACGGAGGACACGAGGTCGCCCGTTCCCTTGAACGGCACGTAGGTGGTCTTGATGCCGAACAGCTTGTTCAGCCGCTCGGTCGCCATGTGATTTGCGGAAAAGGTGCCCGAGCCGGCGAGCGTCACTCTCTCCGGATTCGCCTTGGCGGTGCTTACCAGGTCCTGGATGGTCTTGAACGGGCTCGACTCCGGCACGACGATCGCGTCCGCCGTGTACTGGAAGAAGAACACCGGCGCGATGTCGTCGGTCTTGTAGTTGACGTTGCCTTCGAGCGGCTGCAGCACGATGTGGGGCAGGTTCACGCCCGACACGGTGTAGCCGTCGGCGGACATGCCGTTGAGCGTGCTCCATACCAGCCCGCCGCCGGCGCCGGGGCGGTTGATCACCACCATGTTCTGCTTGTATTTCGCCTGGAACACCTGCGCCTGCATGCGCGCGGTGATGTCGGACTCGCCGCCGGGCGCGAACGGAATGATGTACTGCACGGGCTTGTCGGGGTACGCGTGCGCGGCGCCGGCGAGGTGCAGCGCCGCGGCCGCGACGCCGAGACGCAAAGCGGTTTTCATCGTGGGTCTCATCCTCCTGGAAGGGAGGATTTTAGCGTCACTTGATTGAAAACATGTTCTTGTAGTGCCGGTACCAGTCGCTCTGGAAGAACTCGCCGGGATCGTACTTCAGCTTGAGCTTCAGGAATTCCGCGAGTTGCGGGAAGCAGGCGTCCACCTGCCGGCGCAGGGCATGCTTGTGGTAGGTCGGGTAGTAGCTGCCGCCGTAGCGCAGCCCGATGTCGATCAGGCGCCGGAACGCGTCGCCGGCGCGGATCATGCCGCGGGTCGAATGCTCGAGGTGCACGTTGAAAGTCACGCAGGCGTAGGGCCTTCTCGCCCAGGCGAGGAAGCTCTCCTTGTCCTGCTCGATGACGCGCACGCTTGCCTGGACGATCTCGACCCCCTCGCGCAGCGCGTACTGGCGCACCTCGGCCATGAAGCGCTCGAGCCCCTCGCGCTCGCAGCAGATCTCGGTCATGACGTCGGTTCCCTTGGGCGCTTGCAGCCGGCGGTCGAGCTCGCGGTGATAGTTGTCGGCGTACGGGCTCATCTGCTGCTCGTCGGACCAGTAGAGCTGGCCGCTGCTGGCGAGGTAATGCTCGGCGTAGCGCTTGAATGCCGCCGCCTTGTTGGAATGCGCGAGCACCATCAGGTCGAGCCGCTCCTTGCCGTCGAGCGCCTGGCGCGCCGTCGGCATCGGCGTATCGGCGGGCTTTCCCCGGTAGCAGGTGAAAACGCCCTGCCGCAGGTAGTCCGGGGACTTGTCGTCGGTGGAGAGCTGCAGATCGCCGTAGAAAAAGCCGTCGCTGAAGCGCTCGGCGAATGCGCCGGCGAGGCCGTCGACGGCGCGCAGCTCGGACACGCGCTCGAGCTTGCGGCGCGGCTGCAGGCGCAGCTTCACCGAGTAGACGAAGCCGAACAGGCCGTAGCCGCCGATCGCGAGCCGGAACAGATCCGCGTTGTCCTCGCGGCTGCAGCTGCGCAGCTCGCCGCGCGCGTCCACCAGCTTGAACGATTCGATGTCGGCGACAAGCGGCGGCATCGCGAGTCCCCGGCCGTGGGCATTGGCCGACAGGCAGCCGCCGATCGTGGTGCGATCGACGCCGTCCGGCTTCTGCGCGAAGGTCCATTGCTTGTCGCGGCCGCGCTGCCCCGACTCCAGGAACTCGTACAGCCGCGGCCATTGCACGCCGGCCTCGACCTCGATCGTGCCGCGCTCGGCGTCGAAGTCGAGCACCTGGTTGAGCTTGCGGGTGTCGATCAGCACGCCGTCGGCGCCGAACTGCTGCGCCCCCATCGCATGGCGGCCGCCGGCGATGCAGATCGTGCGCTCCTCGCGCCGCGCGAGAAGGAACGCGCCGCGCACGGCATCCAGGGAATCGGGCTCGACGATCTTGAAAACGAGCGTCGAGCTGAGCTGCGCGTGGACGTCGTTGACCAGAAAGCCCTCGGGCTTGTCGCCCTTGCCTTTCTTGTCGGCCTTCTTGTCGGCTTTGGCCTTGGCCTTGGGCTTGGGGTTGGGCTGCGGCCAGGCGGCTCCCGGCCACGCCGCCGCCAGGCCGGCGGCGCCGAGGAATTTACGGCGGCTGATCATGCTCCTCCCTTGGTTCGCGTCGGCGATTCTGAAGCATATTCGGTTTTTGCGACATGGCGTACGATGTCCGTACCATGACAAACCATTCCCGATTCACTGCGCTGCTCGGCCTTGCCGCCGCAGCCATTTCCTGCGCGGCCCTCGGCCAGGATGCCGTGCCCCTTTATGTGGTGACCTACTTCGAGGCGCGGCCGCCGGCGCGGGCCGAGGCCGCGGCGGCGCTCAAGGCGCAGCGCGACGCCGCGCGCCGGGACGAGGGCAATCTGCGCTCCGAGGTGGTGCAGCACGCGAGCCGCCCGGGCCAGTTCGTGATGCTCTCGGCCTGGAAGGACGCGAAGGCGTTCGAGGCGCAGCGCGATAACCTGCGCACGCGCGAATTCCTCGACCGGGTCCACGCGCTGCGCGTCAGCCCCGCCGACAACCGCCTGCACAGCGCGCTGTCGGTCGGCGCGCTCGACGCGGGCCGGGCGGCGGCCGGGGCGGTCTGGGTGGTGACCCATGTCGACGTGATTCCGCCGCGCAAGGACGACGCCGTGGCGCTGCTGAAGGAGCTCGGCGAAGCGAGCCGCAAGGACGACGGCAACCTGCGCTACGAGATCGTGCAGCAGACGAACCGCCCCAACCACTTCACTGTCATCGAGGCCTGGAAGAGCCGCCAGGCGTTCGAGGCGCACGGCATTTCCGGGCACGTGCGCGAGTTCCGCGACAAGCTCGCGCCGATGAGCGGCGCGCTCTACGACGAGCGGTTGTACGAGGTTCTCAACTAGGCAGCGCCGCGATTCGATGAACCGGAGGCAATTGATTCTTGCGGCAGGCGGTTTTGCGCCAGCAAAAAGGACTGCGAGGCAATTTCATAACCAACCCGCGCAGAGCCACCAGCACCAGTTCCTCACCGACCTGTGGGCGCAGGTGGCGAAGGAAAGCGGCGGCCGCCTCGAGGTGACCGTGTATCCGCAGAACAACAACATTCCCGGGTCCGACCCGGGCGCGCTCGAAATGCTGCAAAGCGGCGAGCTCGAGTTCTTCACGCTGATGGGCGGCATCCTCGGGCGCAAGGTGCCGGTCGCCGAGATCCAGGGCCTGCCGTTCGCGTTCGCGAGCCACGCCCAGGTGCACCGTGCCAACGACGGCGCGCTCGGCGAATACCTCGGGCGCGAGTGCGCGGCGAAAGGCATTTACCGCTTCCAATACGGCCTGCTCGAGAACGGCTTCCGCCAGATCGCGATGGTGGACAGGCCGATCCGCCGCGCGGAGGACCTGCGCGGCGTCAGGATGCGGGTACCCGACGGGCAGATGTTCCGCGACGTGTTCAGCGCGCTCGAGGCGCAGCCGGTGACGGTGAATATCCGCGAGCTCTACGAGGCGCTGAAGGCGCGGCGCGTCGACGGCCAGGAGAATCCGCTGGTGATCGTCGAGGTGAACAGGCTCTACGAGGTGACGAAGTATGTCTCCACCACCAACCACATGTGGTCGGGCTTCAACCTGCTTGCCAATCTGCAGTTCTGGAACGCTCTGCCTGCCGACGTGCAGGACATCGTCCAGCGCAACGTCAGGAAATACGTGGCGCTGCAGCGCGCCTACACCGATGAGCTGAACCGCGGGCTCGAAGCGAAGCTCGCCGCGCGCGGCATGCTCTTCAACGTCGCCGACGTCGCGAGCTTCCGCGCCAAGCTCGGCGGCGGCTTCTACCAGCGCTGGAAGGCGGAGTTCGGGCCGACCGCATGGCAGCTGCTCGAGCGCGAGGTCGGGAAGCTGGGATGAGATTCTGGTTTTTCGCGATTCAGCTTCTGCTGGCCATCTGTGCCTTCGAAGGGCATGCCGAGCCTTATCCTTCCCGCCCGATCAGGCTCGTGGTGGGCTTCGCGCCCGGCGGCGCGGCGGATTTCGTGTCGCGCACCATCGCCGAGCCGCTTTCGCGCGCGCTGGGGCAATCGATCGTGGTGGAAAACCGCGCCGGCGCCGGCTCGAGCATCGCCGCGGAGCATGTCGCGAAGAACTCGACGCCCGACGGCTACACCATCCTGATCGCGAGCCCCTCGAGCATCCTCGTCAACCCGATCATCAGCCCGAAGGCGGGGTTCGACCCGAGGCGCGAGCTCGCGCCGATCACCAAGGTGAGCTCCTCGCCGCTGGTCGTTGCCGTCAATCCGGCCGTCGGCGCGAACACGCTGCAGGAGCTGATCGCCATCGCGCGCAAATCGCCGGGCAGGCTGAACTATGCGACCTCGGGCAACGGCGGCGCGCCGCACCTCGCCGCGGTGCTGTTCATGCGGCTTGCGAACATCGACATCGTGCATGTGCCGTTCAAGGGCGGCGGCCCCGCCGTGCAATCGCTGCTCGCGGGCGATACGCAGCTTTCGTTCGCCACGCCGCCGTCGGTGCTGCCGCTGGTGCAGGCGGGAAGGCTGAAGGCGCTCGCGGTCACCAGCCGCGAACGCACGCCGCTCGTCCCCGGCGTGCCCGGGATGATCGAGGCGGGCGTCCCCGACTACGAGATTTCGTTCTGGTACGGCTTTTTCGCCCCCGCCGGGACAGCGGACGAGATCCTGAAAAAATTGTTCCTGGCTACGAACCAGGTCCTGCAAATGCCGAAAATCAATGAAGCGCTGGCGAGGGAGGGCACCGAGGCGGCGGGCTCGAAATCGCCCGAGGATTTCGCGGCGTTCATCGCCGAGGACGCCAAGCTCTGGGCGCGCCTCGTGAAATATTCCGGCGCGAAGCCGGGCTGACCGGCGGCGATTGGGCAAGCCGCAATAAGTTCACAAACTTTCAAGTTTTCATAGCGAGATTTGTTACTTTTGGCCTACCCGTCCTGCCGCGCACGCATTAGGGTAAGAGCCATGAAACCCACCACGAACGCGGTGCGCGACGAAGGCATGCGGCATGTCGAGGCGCAGCTCGAGGAGAGCATCGTGTCGCTGTTCGGCGGCTTTCCTTCGCTGTGCGGCTTCTCGGTGCAGGACCGCCCGGGGCTCCCCGACGGCGGCTCGGCGGCGCTGCAGTCGGGGCTGTTCCTCACCGACATCGGCCTCTATCCGGCACCGGGCCTCGAGGAAGCCAGGATGATCTGCGAGGAAATCCGCGAGACCCTGGTGCAGCTGATCGACGAGCGGCCGGAAGCGCGCAAGCTGCTCTCGGGAAGAACTTTCGCCAGATCCTTGCACTGAGCGCGGCGGCCGGAGGCCGTGACTTATTGCCGCTCGCCGCGCAGATTCTTACATCTTCTCATTCCCGCGGTCGCGGCATCGCGCTACCTTTGAGCCATGAGTTATCGCATCGATTACGCGGTCCGCGACGGCACCCTGCGCGCGGTGGTGTCGGGAAAATCCTCGCTTGAGCACGCCGCCAGCATCACGCGCGACATCGCCGAGCAGGCGAGCCGCCAGTCGGTCCGGCAGCTGCTGATCGACGTGCGCAGCCTCCTCGGCCGCGTCGGCACGCTCGGCACGCTGCTCGGCCCGCAGGGCGAAATGGCCGGCTGCCGCGTGGCGGTGCTCGACGTCAGCGACAACGACCCGTACTACGTTTTTTCGGAGAATGCCGCGCGCATGCGCGGCCGGGAGCTGCGTTACTTCTACGACCCGGCCGCGGCCCTGCACTGGCTGCGCGCGACTACTGCAGACTAGCTAGCGGACTTTCAGTCCGTCTCTCACTTCGATCACGCCGGACACCGCCGACGCGACCTTCAAGGCTTTTTCTTTCTGCTCGCGGCTTGCCACCCAGCCGGAGAGCATGACGCGGCCGTTGGTGGTCTCGACGTGCACGTCGGTCGATTTCAGCTTGGCCTCGTTCAGCAGAGCGGCCTTCACTTTCGTCGTCAGGACGCTGTCCTCGACGAAGGCTGCGGCGCGCGCGCGGTCGTAGATCGACTCGGCCTTGATGAACTCGCTGGGGTCGAGCCTGCCGTCGCGGTTCTCGTCGGCCTGGTCGAACGCGGCCTCGTAGCCTGGCAGATTGCTGATCTCGTGCTTTTCTATATAGCCGCTGCCATTGCGGTCGAGCTGGCGAAATTTCGCGTTCGGTTGCTGTGGTTGTTCGCCCGGCTCCGCCGCATACGCCTGCGCCGCCGAGAGGGCGGCACCCGCGGCTAGCGCGAGGGCGATGCTTGCCACTCGTGTTACGGGCTTGAACGGTTTCATATCTGCTCCTTTTTAACTAGGTACTCCGGTTAAACACGCAACTGCCGTGCCAAAGAGGCTTTCTCTGCCGGCTCAAGGGGATACACGGGAGTCCTTAAGCGATGGCGCGACCCGATTCGTCGCCTGCGGACGACAGTTTGGGTAGGCTGGGGCGGCAGGCGGCGAGGCCGCGGCTCCGCGAGGACGGGTCGCTCAGGAATTTGGCTGTAGTTGTTTCAGGGATTCCCCGATTCACCCGGCCGCTACACGCCGATACCGTGGAGGCCATGAAAGCTCTGCTCGCCCAGCACTCAGACCAGAAGCGCGTCGTCGCCGACGTCCAGGCGAGGATCGACGCCCTTTTCATCCGCTGCCCGACCCTCTGCGGGTTCTCGGTCCAGGACCGGGCCACGCTTCCGCAGCAGCTCGCCGACGCCCAGATCCCGGACGCCGACCTCTATGTCACCGAGATCGGGATTTTCCCGAAGCTGAGCTCGGACCAGTACGCCGATGTATTCGACGAGATAACGATCACGCTCTCCAACCTGATGAGCGAGCAGCCCAACGCCTATGACGTGCTGCGCGGACGCACCTTCGCGCGCAGCCTCCAGTAACGCAAGAGGGGAAGGAGCTCAAAAACAAAAAGAAACAAGGGAGAATTCAGGGCGCCGCGAGGCGCCCTTTTTTTATGGGGTCTGGCTCCGATTTCCGCATTTGGAAATCGGTGCCTGACCCCGATTTTCATTTGTACCGATAAACCACCAGCTTGTCGGCCGCCGACTCGGGCGTCCAGACCTCGCCCCGGCGGCCGTGGATCTGGCGCACGTTGGCGGTCGAAGACGAAGACTTGAAGCTCTCGAACTTCTGCGTCGCCGGGTCGAAGCGCAGCATGACCTGCGCGCTCCACTCCGAAGCCCACACCTTGTCGGTCTCGTCGACGTACACCGCGTAGACCCTGGGGGAATCGCCCGGCGCCTTCCACTGCGCCCATTTGCCGGTCTGCGGCTCGTAGCGGCTCAGGTTTCCCGAGCTCCATTCCGCCACCCACACGTTGCCCTTCGAGTCCGACCAGACGCGGCGTGCGCCCTGGCCCTTGGTTGGCGGCTCGATCACCGTCGTAGTGCCGTTCAAATTGATTTTTCCTATGAAAGAACCGGCAAGCGACGCGTAATACACGGTGCCGTCGGGCGTGTGGTGGATGCCGTACGGCCCGCTTCCCTTCGGCGCGTCGAACAGCTTCATCTCGCCGCTGCGCGGATCCAGGCGCCCGTAGATGCCGCTCTGCCCGGTAAACCAGTGCACGCCTTTGCCGTCGAAGGTCGCAGTGTTCAGGTTCATGTAGCCGGCGTCGGGCGGCAGCTCCCAGACTTTCACCTGCCGGCCGCTCGCCGAAACGCGCGGATCGACCCGCACGATCGCGTTCTGGCCGCCGTCGGTGAGCCACACCGCGCCGTCCGGACCCATGACTACGCCGTGCGGCGCGGCGCCGCGGCCGAGCGCCAGCGTCTCGACCTTGCCGGACTTCGGATCGAGGATGCCGAGGTGGCCGCTCCTCTGGGCGGAGAAATACCCCGGCCCGCCGCTCGCCGCGTCGGCCCACACGTCGTGCGCGTGCAGGCCGCGCGGGATCGGATACTCCTGGACCGAAACCTGGGAGTTGGCATTCAAAGAAAAAAATAAAACGGGCAAAAACAGGGAACGCATGTCGATTCCTGGGGAAACGATCAGCTTGCTTGTGGATTGGCCATGGTTCGATTGCGCTCCCATGGCAAGGCAGGCACCCGCAGGGCGTAGGCCCCGTCGCCCAGCAGCGCTTGCGCGACCAGCATAAAGGTCCACGCCAGCGGGAACTCGGCGCCGCCGTCGCCGAACCAGAATCCCTTCCGGATCGCCCAGTAGTGCGTGACGGCGACCAGCACCGGAAGCGCGAACAGGCTCACGTATCGAGTGTAGATCCCGAGCAGGAGCATGACGGCGCCCGCAGACTCTGCAACCAGCGTGTAGTAGAGCATCCAGTCCGCGTACCCGTCCCTGCCCAGGCGGTTCCACCAGTTGTCGAAACCGATGATCGCGAACTTGCGGTACACATGGGCGAAGAAAAAGCCCGCGAGAGACAGCCGCAGAACGAGCGCGGCATAGGGCGCGACGCGTTGGTCGATCACAGCGTCCGCTCGGTAACCAGCGCCTGCTGCGCGAGCCCGGCGCCGGGCAGAACGGCGGCCAGGGCCGCCAGCATAAGCCGCTGTTTTCCGGTCATTTGAACCTCCTCTCAGGGGAACGCTTGCAAACAGCGCCAGTATGCGATCATTCCGGCCCCGGGGAGGCATTAAACGCATGGCTGTGCATCAGAACTACATCAACGGCGAGTGGGCGAAAGCAGGGGCCGGCGCGCCGAACATCAATCCCTCGAACGTGGCAGACGTGGTGGGCGAGTACGCGCGGGCCGACGAGGCCCAGGTGCGCGCCGCGATCGCCGCGGCCCGGGCGGCGTTCCCGGCCTGGTCGCGCGGCAGCATCCAGGCGCGCGCCGACATGCTGGACAAGATCGGCGCCGAAATACTCGCCCGGAAGGACGAGCTGGGGACGCTCCTGGCGCGCGAAGAGGGCAAGACCAAGCCCGAGGCGGTGGGCGAGGCGACCCGCGCCGGCTATCTCTTCAAGTTCTTCGCCGGCGAGGTGGTGCGCCAGAGCGGCGAGCTGGTGCCCTCGGTGCGCCCCGGCGTGAAGGTCGAGATCACCCGCGAGCCGGTCGGCGTGGTCGGGATCATCACGCCGTGGAACTTCCCGATCGCGATTCCAGCCTGGAAGATCGCCCCCGCGCTCGCCTACGGCAACTGCGTGGTGTTCAAGCCCGCGGATCTGGTGCCGGGCTGCGCCTGGGCGCTCGCCGACATCATCGTGCGCGCCGGGATTCCGGCGGGCGTGTTCAACCTGGTGATGGGCCGCGGCGCGGTGGTGGGCGAGGCCCTGTCGACCTCGCCCGATGTCGATGCGGTCACTTTCACCGGCTCGGTGGCGACCGGGAAACGGGTGGCGCAAAATTGCGCGGCACGCCTCGCGAAAGTGCAGCTCGAGATGGGCGGCAAGAATCCGCAGGTGGTGCTCGATGACGCGGACCTGGATACCGCGGTGAACGTCTCGCTGCAAAGCGCATTCTTCTCCACCGGCCAGCGCTGCACGGCGGCGAGCCGCCTCATCGTGACGGAGGGGATTCATGACCGATTCATTTCGGCCCTGACGGCGAAAATGAGAAACCTCAAGATCGACGATGCGCTGAAAGACGGAACCGACATCGGGCCGGTAGTCGATCAGACGCAGCTCGAGCAGGACATGAAGTACATCGAGCTCGGCAAGAAGGAGGGAGCGAAGCTCGCCGCGGGCGGCCAGCGCCTGAAGCGCGCCGCCGAGGGCTACTATCTCGAGCCGGCGTTGTTCGTCGACACCAGGCCGGACATGACGATCAACCGCGAGGAGATCTTCGGGCCGGTGGCCTCCGTGATCCGGGTCAAGAACTACGAGGAGGCGCTCACGGTCGCGAACGACACGCCGTTCGGGCTTTCCTCGGGGATCGCGACCAGCTCGCTCAAGCATGCCGACCACTTCAAGCGCAATTCCGCCGCCGGGATGGTGATGGTCAACCTGCCGACTGCGGGCGTCGATTACCACGTGCCCTTCGGCGGCCGCAAAGGCTCGAGCTACGGCCCGCGCGAGCAGGGGCGCTACGCGGTCGAGTTCTACACGGTCGTCAAGACCTCGTACGTGAACGCCTGACCGGTATGGCCGCGACCAAGCCCCCGAAATCCGGCCCCGCGTCCCCCGCAGCCGCCGCGGCCCCCGCAGCCGCCGCGGCTCCCGCAGCGGCCGCCCCGGCCGCCGCGCCGGCATTCGATCTCGGCCTCACGCTCCAGGTCGGCAAGTACGAGATCCAGACGATGCTCGGCAAAGGCGCGACCGGCACGGTGTACCTCGCCAAGGACACGTTTACCGGCAAGATCGTGGCGCTGAAGACGATCGAGCCCGAGGTGTTCCACGATCCCGAGTTCGGCGCGGTGTACCGGCAGCAGTTCCAGAACGAGGCCTCGCTCGCCGGCAAGATACGCCACCCGCATATCGTCACGGTCTTCGACGCGGTGGTCGGCGAGGACTCGGGGTACATCGCGATGGAGGTGGTCACCGTGCGGCGCGCTCGACTACGCCTACCGCGACCAGGGCATCGTGCATCGCGACATCAAGCCGGCGAACATCATGGTGACCAAGGACGGCGACGTGAAGATCGCCGACTTCGGCGCCGCGTTCCTGCGCAAGAGCAAGACCAAGCAGACGACCGCGATGGGCTCGCCGTTCTACATGGCGCCCGAGCAGATCGAGGGCAAGGAGCTCACCTTCCACAGCGACATGTACTCGCTCGGCGTCGTCCTGTACGAGCTGCTCACCGGCAAGCGCCCGTTCTCGGCCAACAGCATCGAGGCGCTGGTGCAGCAGATCCTGATCGAGGAGCCGCCGCCGCCGAGCCGCGTGCGCAAAGGCCTCAGGCCCGAGATCGACGCCGTGGTGCTCAGGGCGATGAAGAAGCGCCCCGACCAGCGCTTCGGCACCTGGGCGCAGTTCTCGGTGGAGCTCTCCAAGGTCGTGGGCCTGGTGCTGCCTGCGGGCTCGATCGCCGACAGCGAGAAATACCTCGCGCTGAGCAAAGTCGAGATGCTGCAGCTCCTGACGGATGCGGAATTCTGGGAGCTCGCCTCGGCCGGCAAATGGTCGCGCGTGGCGAAGGGCGCGATCGTCATCAAGGAGGACACCCCGGGCCACAGCTTCTTCTTTCTCGCCAGGGGCGAGGCGAAAGTGACTCGCGGCACCCGGCTCCTGAATACCGTGAACGAAGGCGAGTGCTTCGGCGAGATGGCCTTCATCCGCGGCGGCGAGGAGCCGCGCCATGCCACCGTGCAGGCGGTCAGCGACTCCCTGATCGCCGAATTCCAGCCCGAGACCCTGGAGAAAATGGGCCACCAGGCGCAGCTGCATCTCACCCGCGCCCTGGTGCGCAACGTGGTCGACCGGCTCGTTCTCGCCAACGAGCGCCTGACGCGCTGACCATGCAGTCCAAGAAGGTGGCGATTCTCGAGAGCCGCCTCGGAAAAGAGCTGGTCGACCTGGTCGCCAGGCGCGGCGGCGTGCCGTTTCACGCCCCGGCGCTTTCGGAGCTGCCGGATCTCGACCCCAAGGCGATCTCTTCCTTGATAAATTCCCTCGTCGAAAAACCGGCGAAGCTGATGATCTTTCAGACCGGGGTGGGGACCCGGGCGCTGTTCGCCGCGACCGATTCCCTGAATCTCACGGAGAAATTGAAGGAGCTGCTTTCGAAAAGCATCGTTGCGGCTCGCGGGCCCAAGCCGACCGCCGCCCTCAGAGGCCGAAACGTCCGCATCGATCGCAGCGCGGCGGACCCTTACACGACGCGCGAACTGCTTTTGTCTTTCGAGGATGTCCCTTTGAAAAACGAAAGGGCGATCGTCCAGCGCTACGGCACTCTCAACCTCGAGCTCGACCGCGCGCTCGAGGCGCGCGGCGCCGAGGTGGCGGAGATCCCGACTTACCGCTGGTCGCTTCCGAAGGACACGGCGCCGCTGGAGCAGCTGATCGGCGCCCTGGAGCGCGGCGAGATGGATGCGGCGGTGTTCACGAATGCCGAGCAGGTCCGGAATCTTTTTACTGTTTCAAAAAAACTGAACCGTGAAGCCGAACTGCAGAAAGCCCTCAATAAGACGCTGGTAGCGTCGATCGGGCCGGTGGCATCGGCCGCCCTGCGGGAGGCGGGAGTTAAGATCGGGCTCGAGTCGAGCCCGCCCAAGCTTGGGCCGCTGCTTGCGGCCCTGGATATGGAGCTTTCCAAATGAAACCAATCGTCTTCATTGCCGCGGCGGTTTTGTCGTGCTTCGGCGCCGCCCATGCCCAGCACCCGGCCAGCGTGTCGAACATGGCGCTACTCGGCCATAACGATCTGCAGGCCCGCAGCGCCTACCAGCCGGTCATCCATGAAAGCAACGGGCGCTGGATCGCGTACGTCGGCCATCACGGCGGCAGCGCGCTCAACCCGCTCACCGGCCGGACCGAGGACAGCGGCACCTCGCTGGTGGATGTCACCGACCCGCGCAAGCCGCGCTACGTCGCGCACATTCCGGGCGAGCCGGGGCAGGCCGAGACGGGCGGGGCGCAGATGGTGCGCGTGTGCAGCGGCAAGGACCTGCCCAAAGGCGATCGCGCGAAGACCTACATGCTGCGCACCTTCGGCAACCTCGCGCACGAGGTCTGGGATGTCACGACGCCCGAGAAGCCGACGCGCGTCGTCGTGGTGGCCGACAAGCTCAAGGGTACGCACAAGAGCTGGTGGGAATGCGACACCGGCATCGCCTACCTCGTCTCCGGCCTGCCCGACTGGCGCACGAGGCGCATGACGCAGATCTTCGACCTCTCCGATCCGTCGCAGCCGAGGTTCGTGCGCAATTACGGCCTGCCCGGCCAGCAGCCCGGCGCAACCGGTCCGGTGCCGACCGAGCTGCACGGCCCGATCTCCACCGGCCCCAAGGGCAACCGCGTCTACTTCGGCTACGGCACGAACAAGGGCGGCGTGGTGCAGATCGTCGACCGGCAGAAGCTGCTCTCCGGCTCGCGCGAGCCCACCAACCAGAATCTGCTCGCTTCCCAGATCGGCGTTTTCAATCTGTCCGCCATGAACGGCGCGCACACCGCGCTGCCGGTGCTGGGCGTGCCCTTGCCGGAGTTCGCGAAAGACAAAGGGCCGAAGAGCGGGGATTTCGTGTTCGTCGTCAACGAGGAGCTGGTGAACGAGTGCCTCGAGCCGCGCCAGCGCGTCTTTGTGGTCGATATCACCGACGAGAAGACGCCGGTGGGCGTGGCGACTTTCAACGTCCCGGAATCGCCGGGCGATTTCTGCAGCCGCGGCGGGCGCTTCGGCTCGCATTCGTCGAACGAGAACCAGCCGCCGATGTACGCGAAGAAGATGATCTTCGTGGCCTGGTTCAACGCCGGCGTGCGCGCGATCGATATCCGCGACCCCTTCCATCCGCGCGAGGCCGGCTACTACATCCCGGCGACGACCGACAAGACCGACAAGCGCTGCGTCAAGACGGACGCGGGCGAGCGCTGCAAGGTCGCGATCCAGACCAACAACCTCGAGGTCGACGACCGCGGCTACATCTACATCGTCGACCGTGCCAACACCGGGATGCACATCCTCGAAATGAAATGATCGAGCTCGAGCCCCTCCATCCGCATTTCGTCGCGGAAGCACGCGGGGTTGACTTGCGCTCGCCTTTGTCTTCGGAAGACATTTCCATCATAGAAAAAGCGATGGATCGCTTCGCGGTGCTGATCTGGCACGGCCAGCCGTTCGACGAGGAGCAGCAGATCGCGTTCGCGCGCCAGTTCGGCCAGCTCGACATGGGGCTGCGCAAGGCCTACGGCGGCGCGCACCGCTTCAAGAACGCCGAGCTGATCGACATCTCGAACGTCGGCATGGACGGCGAGGTCACCGGGCGGGCGCATGCCAAGACCATCAGCAACCTCGCCAACCAGCTCTGGCACAGCGACAGCTCGTTCCAGAAGCCGTCGGCGAAGTACTCGATGCTCTCCGCGGTGGTGCTGCCCGAGCGCGGCGGCGAGACCGAGTTCTGCGACCTGCGCGCCGCGTACGATTCTCTTGCCGATGAATTGAAAGAGGAAATCGAGAATCTGCGCTCCGAGCACTACGCCTTCCAGACGCGTCAGTGGCTCGGCGACACGTATACCGAGGCGCAGCTCAAGACCCTGCCGCCGGTCGAGTGGCCGCTGGTGCGCACGCATCCGGGCTCGAAGCGCAAGCTGCTCTGGGTCGGGGCGCATGCGACGCACGTCGTCGGACGCCCCCTGGGCGAAGGGCGCATCCTTCTCGCCGAGCTGCTCGAGCACGCGACGCAGCGCGAGTTCGTCTTTCGCCATGCCTGGCGCGTCGGCGACCTCGTGATGTGGGACAACCGCTGCATCCTGCACCGCGGCAGGCGCTTCGACCTCTCTCAGCGGCGCGAGCTGCGCCGCACCACGACCGCGGACACCGCGGCCTAATTCCGCGCGGTAATTAGGCACCGGATATTTTGTTCTTTCCGCTTTTCGGGGGTGGCCGGTAATGTCGCCCCCGGAGAAAAGGCATGGAAAGGACAAAACCTCTCAGCGAAGACTGGCTGTCGGTCTGGATCGGCCTCGGCGTCTTCGCGCTCGCGCTGGGCGTGGTCGCCGGCGCCGACCTGCTCGGCTGGGTAGTCCGCGCCGCGGTGTGGACGGATATTTCCAAAGCCCTCCTTCCTGTTTCTTCCAGCTACAAGGGAATTGGCGGTTGGGGCGCGCTCCTCGCCACGTACCTTTTCCTCCTGGTAGTCATGACCGCCGGCGCGGCGGCCCTTGGGGCCGATGTCAAACGCTTCGCCGCCGGCTTCACGGTCGTTTTCCTGCTGAGTTACCTGTGCTGGGTCATCGGCAGCTGGGCCAGCTTTGCCGCCACCACGCCGGCGGAGATGCAGAAGCTGGGGATCGGCTGGTCGCTCAGGCTCACCAGCGAAGGCGGCTACATCGTGGCGCTCGCCGCCGGGCTCGCGATCGGCAACTTTCTTCCCGGCGCCGCGCGCTGGATGAACGAGGCGGTGCGGCCGGAGCTGTACATCAAGACCGCGATCGTGATCCTCGGCGGCTATCTCGGGGTCACCGCGGCGGAGAAGCTCGGCCTCGCCACCTCGCTGATGTTCCGCGGCCTCGCCGCGATCATCGAGGCCTACCTGATCTACTGGGCGGTGGTTTACTTCGTGGCGCGCAAGTGGTTCCGCTTCAGCCGCGAATGGGCCGCGCCGCTCGCTTCCGGCATCTCGATCTGCGGCGTGTCGGCGGCGATCGCCACCGCGAGCGCGATCCGCGCCCGCCCCGTGGTTCCGGTCATGGTGAGCTCGCTGGTCGTGGTCTTCGCCGTGGTCGAGCTCGTCATCCTGCCGTTCGCCGCGCAGGCCTTCCTCGCGCACGAGCCGATGGTCGCGGCGGCCTGGATGGGGCTCGCGGTGAAAACCGACGGCGCGGCGCTGGCGAGCGGCGCGATCACCGAGTCGCTGCTCACCGCGGCGGCTGCCGCGCAGGGGATCAAGTACCAGGCGGGCTGGATCCTCGGCACCACCGCGACGGTGAAGATCTTCATCGACATCTTCATCGGCATCTGGGCCTTCATCCTCGCCTGGATCTGGACCACCAAGATCAACGTCCGGCCGGGCGACAAGGCGCGCGCCGGCGAGATCTGGCAGCGCTTCCCGAAGTTCATCGTCGGCTTCGTCGCCACCTTCGCCGTGGTCCTCGCGCTCGCGCTCGGCGCCGGCGCCGAGGTCGGCGGCAAGCTGCGCGCCGCGATGGGCGAGGCCAACACCTTCCGCGGCATCTTCTTCGTCATGACCTTCTTCACCATCGGCGTGATGTCCGACTTCCGCCGGCTGTGGGAAGAGGGCATCGGCCGGCTCGCCGCGGTGTACGCGCTGTCCCTTTTCGGCTTCGTGATCTGGGTGGGGCTCGCGATCTCCTTCCTCTTCTTCGCGGGGGTCAAGCCCCCGCTCGCCCAATAGGGATCGGATATGGATAAAGAGCAGAAAATCGGCGACGAGCTGCGCAACATGCCTTACGAGCCGCTGCTGCCGATCGAGAAGAAGCTGATCGGCTGGAGCCTGGGCATCGGCGTCGTGCTCCTCGTCATCCTCGTCGTCGTAAGTCGAACCTTCTTCCCCGCCGCATAGCAGGCAGGGTAATCTTCCCCCCGCATGGATCTCGGCATTGCGGGGCGGACGGCGCTCGTCACGGGCGCGAGCATCGGTATCGGCAGGGGCGTTGCTTCCGCCTTGTCGAAGGAGGGTGTTCGGCTTGCCGTCGTTGCCCGCAGAAAGAATCTTCTCGAGCAACTGCAGGACGAGTTGAAAACCAGGATCGTCATCATCGAATGCGATTTCCTGCAGAAGAATGCCCCTGAGAAAATCGCCGCCGCGGCGCTCGAGGGGCTCGGCTCGGTCGAGATCCTGGTCAACAACGCCGGCGGCAGCCGCAAGTTCACGCTCGAGGCGAGCGAAGAGCAGTGGGAAGAAGCGCTGACCCTGAATTTCACCCGGCAGCGCCAGCTCACGCACAAGCTGCTGCCGCAGATGATGGCGCGCAACTGGGGCCGCATCATCAACATCACCGGCAAGTCCGAGCCCGAGGGTATCAACGGCGCGTTCGCCGCCAAGGCGGCGATGCACTCGTGGGCCAAGGGATTGTCGCGCGAAGTCGGAAAGCACGGCATCACGGTGAACTCGGTCCCGCCCGGGCGCATCATTTCGGAGCAGATCCTGCGCAACTACCCGCCGGAATTCAGGAAGAAGGAGAGCAAGGAGGACATCCCGGTGGGCGAATACGGCCAGCCCGAGGACATCGCCAATCTCGTCTGCTTCCTCGCTTCGCCGCGCGCGCGCTACATCACCGGCACCGTGATCCCGGTGGACGGCGGCTTGCGTCGCTATCAGTTCTGAGGGTTCTATGAAACCGGCTCTTTTGCTTTTCACATTCGTATTGACGGCATGCAGTCAAAACCCCATTGCGCTGCGCGACATGGGTTCCTTCCATGTCGGAGGACGCGAGGTCTTGATCTCGGGCAAGCCGGTCAAGGAAGTCGTGTTCACCCCGGGCGGGGTGCCGGCGAAAGTGGATCTGAACGGCACCTATCTCGTCGAGTCGATGTACGTGCAGTACTTTCTTCCCGCCGAGCGCAGGGGCCGGGTGCCGCTGCTCATGTGGCACGGCGGCGGTCTCACCGGAGTCACCTACGAGACCACGCCCGACGGGCGCGAGGGCTGGCTCAACTGGTTCGTCAAGAAGGGCTGGGACGTCTACAACTCCGACGCGGTCGAGCGCGGCCGCGCCGGGTGGGCGATGTATCCCGACATCTTCAAGAGCGAGCCGCTGTTCCTGCCGAAGGACAATCCCTTCGAGCGCTTCCGGATCGGCGATGGCGTTGGAAGTTATTCTTCAAAGAGAACATATCCTGGCAGCCAGTTTCCCGTCGAGGGCTACGACAACTTCATGCGCCAGGTCGTGCCGCGGTGGACGAGCACCGACGACGCCACCATCGCGGCCTACACGGCGCTCGTCGACCGGGTCTGCCCCTGCGTGATCCTGTTCCACTCGCAGGCCGGGCAGTTCGGCTTCAAGGTCGCGCAGGCGCGTCCCGAAAAGGTGAAAGCGCTGATCGCGGTCGAGCCCGCGGGCATCGGCGATCCGAAGCGGGCGGCCGAGCTAAGAGGTATTCCCACGCTCTTCGTGTACGGCGACTACATCGAGCGGGACGCGCGCTGGCCCACGATCCGCAAGAACGGCACCGCGTTCGGCGAGGCGATCGCGGGCGCCGGGGGAAGCGTGCAGGTCGTCAACCTGCCGCAAGCCGGCATCCGCGGCAACTCGCACATGCTGATGATGGACCGGAACAACCTCGAGGTCGCCGCGCTGATACAGGCTTGGCTGGAACGGCAGGGTCTTTACAGATGAGGTTCTTGATTTTCCTGATGGGAGTTTTATCCGTCCAAACCTATCCGCCTGCTCGTTCCTTTCGCGCCCGGCGGCAGCTCGTCGATCGTGGCGCGCCTCGCGGCAGAGGAGATGTCGAGGGGCCTCGGCCAGCCGATCGTGATCGAGAACAAGGCGGGCGGCGGCGGCAACGTAGCGATGATCGAGGCGGCGCAGGCCGAGCCCGACGGCTACACGCTGATCATCGGGCACATCGGCTCGCTCGCCGTGAATCCCTACATGTACGACAAGTTGCCCTACGACGTCGACCGTGATTTCACCGCGGTGTCGCTGCTCGCCATCGTGCCGGCGATCTTCGTCGTGTATCACGAGGTGCCGGCGAAGAACCTGCGCGAGCTTGTGGCGCTCGCGAAGAAAAAGCCGGGCGATCTCTTCTACGGCAGCGCCGGCAACGGCTCGGCCGGACACCTGGCGATGGAGGACCTGAAGCAGACGGCCGACATCGACCTGAAGCACGTACCTTACAAGGGAACAGGACCCAACATCACCGACCTGATCGCCGGGCGCACGCAGGTCGCCTCCGCCGGCACGCCGCCGCTCATGCCGCACGTGAAGAGCGGCAAGCTGCGCGTGGTCGCGGTGGGCGG
>WNFM01315466.1_pt1 | contig 35993 bp, 27 predicted proteins | sample 5400271 | NCBI WGS metagenome assembly WNFM01 (sample SAMN13153352, study PRJNA577476) | soil metagenome | isolation source: 60 cm saprolite on Douglas fir-dominated hillslope | place: USA:California | collected 2013-09-17 | reverse complement strand
TGGGAAGAGGCGGCAGACCTTCGGCTTGATCTCGTGAATCGAGCAGCGCACCGGCTCCGCCTTTTGATCGAGCAGCGGGCAGGTGAACATCAGACGGCAGCAGGCGCCGGTGCGGTTGCAGTCGCCGAGGCGCCGCGCCAGGCTCTCGCGCACGTACGCGGGGCGGAAGTGGGCCAGGTAGAAGCGCCGCACCTTGCCCCATCCGAGGGTCATCCGCTCGCGCACGGTGTACGACGCGGTGGAACGCAAGCCTCACCTTCCGATCACAAAAATCGCCCGCCGGCGGCGGCTTTCAATTGTGTGAGACGCCTGAAATCGCTGGCCCCGCGCCGGCTCCGGTGTTAGCTTCGATCCCATGAAACCCTACGTACGCCTCGACGATCGGCATCTCCTCGGTATCGCCGACCACACCGAGGAGCTGCGCTACCTCGACCCCGAGCACCACCGGATCCTGGCGGTGGACGACGACGAACTGATCCTCGATCTGCTGTCCCAGACCCTGGCCTCGCAGCGCTACCACGTGGACGTCGCCCGGACCTGCGAGGATGCCCTGCCGAAGATCCTGTTCAATGACTACAGCGGCATCCTGCTCGACCTGGTGCTGCCCGACAGCAACGGTCTCGGCCTCTTCCGACAGATCGCGCGGCGCCGTCCCGCCATGCGCTCCCGGGTGGCGTTCCTGACCGGCGCCCTCGACACCGGGGAGGCGGTCCGCTTCGTCCGCCTGGTGAACGTGCCGGTGCTCCGAAAGCCGTTCGACCTGGGAGATCTGATCAGCACCGTGCGCCAGCTCACTCTCGCCGAGCCGTAGGTCGCGCGGCGTCAGGACCGCTTCTCCAGCAGATAGCTGCGCCGGATGACTTCCATCCCTTCGTTGGCGAAGAAATTCGTCAGGATGCGGGCGGCGAAATCGGCCGCCGCGGCGGGCGTCGCCCCGACCCACTGCTTCGGAACGTGGGGCGCCTTCGGATCGAAACGATCCATCGTCCAGAAGTTCCCGTCGGGGAGCCGCACCGTGGCGATGAAGTGGCCCGGAGCCCGGTCGACCAGAATGGCGTAGCTCTCTTCGTGTTTTTCCCGCGTCTGGATGGTGTATTCGAAGGCGATTTCCGCGGCCATGCGTGAAGTATACACCGCGCGCCGGACCTTGCTCAGAGAGTCAGCCGGTCGAGCGCGGGCGAGGCGCCGGCGCGTCGCAGGAGAAGCGCGGCGGAGGCGACGTCCTGCACTCCCAGCCCGGTCAGGTCGCAGACGGTGATTTCGCGATCGTCGCCGCGGCCCGGTTTGAGGCCGGCGGTGATCGCGCCCAGCTCCGCGGCGACGCGATCCGGCGTCAGAAGGCCGGCGGCCACGGCATGGTGAATCTCGCCGAGGCGCAGGCACTGGGGCAGGCTGTCGGCGACGATCCGATCGGCGCGCGCCAGAACCTCCGGCTCGAGCTCCTGCTTGTCCGGGCCGTCGGAGCCGACGGCGGTGAGGTGCATGCCGGGCGCGAGCCAATCGGCGCGGATGAGCGGCGTCCGGCTCGCGGTGATCGAGATCACGATGTCCGCTCCCTCGACCGCCTCACGGACCGAGCCGACCGCGGTGAAGCGGCTGCCGGGCGGCATGCCCGGGTGGCGCGCCAGCTCCTCGGCGCAGGCCCGGGCGCGCTCCGGGCGCCGTCCGAAGATGCGCGCCTCGCGGAACGGCCGGACGAGGGCCAGCGCCTCGAGCTGGTAGCGCGCCTGCGTGCCGCATCCGACCAGTCCCACCACGCCGGCGTCGCGGCGCGCCAGGTGCTTCGCGGCGACGCCGCCCGCCGCCCCGGTGCGCAGGTCGGTGATGAACCCGTTGTCGAAAAGCAGCGCGGCCGGCGCGCCGGTCGCGGCATCGAACACCAGCACCATGCCGTCGTTCTGCGGCAGCCCGCGGGACGGATTGTCGTAGAAACCGGAGGCGATTTTCACCGCATAGTGCGACCCGCCCCGCAGGTGCCCGGCCTTGACATGGATCTCGCCCCGGTGCTCGGGCACGTCGAGATTGATCACCGCCGGGAGCTCCGCGCCGCCGGTCGCATAGGCGGTGAACGCCTGCTCGACCGCCTCCAGGCAGGAAGCCATGTCGAGGAGTCGGCGAATCTCCTTCTCGCGCAGCACCAGAAGCGTCCGGGTCATGGCGAAAGTCTACCGCAGGCGGGGATCACTCCGGCCCTGCGTCGAGCAGACGGCGCGCTTCCCGGCGCGCGGCCTCCAGGTCGGCGATCCGTCCGTCGAGCTGCAGCTCGTAGACCGCCCGGGTGATCCGTCCGATGAGCGGGCCGGGCGCGATCCCCATCTCCAGGAGATGTCGTCCAAGCAGAAGAGGCTGCGGCGGCCGCTCCTCGACCCCGAGCGCGCGCACCCGGTCGATGAACCATTCCTGCGCCTCGGTGGAGAACTCTCCGGTCCGCCCCAGGCAGTCGGCGCGCGAGACGCGATAGAGCAGCTCCGGCTCGAGCCGCCGGGCGAGGCGGCGGAAGGCGCCATCGCCCACGTTGTCGCGGTTCTTGAAATAGTGACTCGGCGTCAGGTGGTGCGCCACCAGGGCCACCACCTGGGCTCGCAGGTCGTAGCCGCCCAGGGTGTGAAGCTTGAGGCGGTCGAGGAAGGAGATCGTCGGCGCCACGCCGGCCGCTTCGTGCTCGTAGGAGCGAATCCGGCCGTCGACCACCGCCGTCGTCGCAGGCTTGCCGAAATCGTGGCAGATCACCGCCAGAAGGACGGTGAGCTGGCGCTCGCGCGACAGCCCTTCGATCTCCCGCTTGGCCTGATCGACCGCCAGCAGCGTGTGAATCCAGACATCCCCCTCCGGGTGCCAGGCAGGTTCCTGAGGGCAGTTCTGCAGCGCCTTGAGCTCGGGGAAGAGGCCGTCGACGACGCCGAGCCGGTCCGCCCACTCGAGCCCCACGGAGGGTCGGTCGGCGCGCAGCAGGAGCTTCTCGATCTCACCCCAGACCCGCTCCGACGGAAGATCCCGCAGATCGATGAGGCGGCAGAGCGCTACGGTCGGTGCATCGATCGCGAAGCCGAAGCGGGCTGCGAACTGCATGCCCCGCAGGACACGCAGGCTGTCTTCGACGAAGGTCGCCGGATCGACCGCCCGGAGCCGCCGCGCCCGCAGATCCGCCATGCCCTGCCAGGGGTCGAGGGTCTCCCCGGTCAGCGGGTCGTGCAGCATCGCGTTGATGGTGAAGTCGCGGCGGCGGGAGGCCTCCGCGAACGACAGGTCGGGGTCCCCCTGCACCGCGAAGCCCCGGTGTCCCGGGCCGATCTTGGTGTCGCGCCGCGGCAGGCTGACGTCGATCTCGGGATCCGGGAGCCGGCCGGAAGGGGGCGCCACGACCTTGTACACGGCGAACGATTCTCCCACCAGCTTGACCTGCCCGAAGCGCGACAGGGCTCCGACCAGCTTCTCCGCTGGCAGGCCGTAGACCTCGAAATCGATCTCGGCCGCCTCCGGAGCTCCGGCGACCCCGCTCAAGCGGCGCGCCTCCAGGTCGCGGACGAACCCGCCCACCAGAAAGGCGCGGCCGCCGACGTCGCGGACCCCGCGGGCGATCGCCGTCACGATCGGCGGAAAAAGCGCGGGCGGCCCTTCTCCGGGAGCTCTCTTGGAATCGGGCTTCATCCGGCCAGTATACGGCTTGACTCCACCTCCCCCGGACCTCACCTTTTACTGGTGCCTGCTCGAAGACTGTCAAACAGGTGACAGGGGGATTGCCGCGCCTGAAGCGCGCCGAACGGGGAGCACCGGGGAAGTGATGAAGCGAGCCTCGAGGAATCTGCTGGCGATCGCGGTGGTGCTGCTCGTCGGGGCGTTCCTGCTCGCGCAATCGGCCTGCCTCGAGACAGCGAAGGAACCGATCCGGATCGGCATCAACGCGTGGCCGCCCTTCGAGCTGCTCTACCTCGCCGACCAGAAGGGCTTCTTCAAGGAAGCCGGCGTGCAGGTCGACCTGGTTGACTTCTCGTCCTACACCGGCATCCTGCGCTCCTACCATCAAGGGAACATCGACGGCTTCTTCGCCACGCTCAACGAAGTGATGATCACCGAGAACTTCCAGGACCTGCCCGCCGTGGTGTTGGTCGTCGATTATTCCTATGGCGCCGACGCGGTCCTGTCGCACGAAGGGGTCGCCAGTCCCGCGGGGTTGAAGGGACGGCGGATCGCCTTCGAGGAATCGGCCCTCGGCTCGTACATGCTCGAGCGGGTCCTCGAGGTGGGCGGCCTTCGGATGTCGGACGTCAAGGTGCTCAACAAGCTCCCGGAGGAGGGGGCGCAGGCCTTCCAGCGCGGCGAGGTCGACAGCGTCATCACCTACGAGCCGGACCTCGGCAAGCTCCTGCGCGACAAGGGAGTGCGGGTCGTCTTCTCGTCGCGCGACATCCCGGGCGAAATCGTCGATGTCATGGCGCTGCGGCGCTCGCTTCTGCAGACCCGCAGCGGCGACCTGGATCGAATCCTCGGCGCCTGGTTCAAGGCGTTGGCCTATCAGAAGGAGCATCCGGAGGAATCGGCCGCGCTCATGGCCAAGCGTCAGGGCGTCACCGTCGAGGAGTTCCTGCGCGGCCTGAAGGGCGCCCACATTCCCGACCTGGAGGAAAACCGGCAGCTCCTCGGAACGGTGAGTCAGCCGGGGCCGCTCCACCAGACGGTCGATCGACTCGGTAATTTCCTCGTGAGGCACGAGCTCGCGAAGACGCCGGCCTCAGGAAGCGACCTGTTCCATCCCGAGATCGTCGAATCTCTCTAGGAGACTCTCCGAGCCCGCCTTGCGCCGCCTCCTGTCCCGTCTGCCGACGTCGACCCTCATGGGTCTGGCGTTCACGATCCCGGCCACCCTGATCGCCGGGCTGCTCCTGTTCTATCACTCCCTCGTGGCGCAGCAGTATCTCGCCGAGGAAGGGGTGCGTTACGCGCAGATCCTCGCCGACCAGATGCTGAGCGCGTCGCAGCGTTTCCTGCGCCTGGGGTCGGTGGCCGCCGTGCAGGAGATGATCGAGGACACCGGCAGCACCCGCTCGGTGATGCACGTCGCCCTGGTCGGCAGCAACGGCAAGATCATCGCCAGCAACCGGCGCGATTGGATCGGCCAGGACGACTCCGTCATCCCGGAGCCGATCTACCCCGAAGTGGCGACCGCGGCGCGCGCCACCTTCCAGACCCAGCACCGCCTCATCGAAGGCGGGAAGCGGCTGGTGCTGGTCTCGCCGCTGCTCGTGCAGGGCGCGAACCCGATCCTCTGGAATTCGCGCGGCATCCTCTATCTGAAGATCGATCAGGAGCGCAAGCTGCACGAGATCTACAGGACGATCCTGACCCGCGGCGCCGTCTCGGCGCTCGGGATCCTGGCCGTCAGTCTCTTTCTGCTCTTCTGGGTGCGGGCGATCCTGGCCCGGCCGATCCTGACCGTCGCGGCCTTTCTCCGCGGTTTCGCCGCCGGCAGCCCCGAGCCGCCGCCCCCGGTGCGCGGCACGAAGGAGGTGGCGCAGCTGATCCAGGACGTCGGCCGGATGGTGCGCGACCTCAAGGAGCAGCAGGAGGCGCTGGCCGCCTCGGAAGAGCGTCACCGGCGCCTCCTCGAGGGCGCCTACGACGCCATCTTGGCGACCGACCCGGAGAGCGGGCGGATTCTCGAAGTCAACGACATGTTCTGCAACCTCTTCGGCTACACCCCCGTCGAGGCGCGGGCCCTGACGCTGCGCGAGCTGCACGCCCCCGAGGACAGCGAGCGGATGATGCGGGCCTACGCGGAGGCCGCCACCCTCGGCCAGCGTGATTTCCACGACGTGCCGTGCGTGCGCAAGGGGGGCGCGCGGTTCCTGGTGGACATCCGCGGCGGAGCGATCTCCCTCAAGAGCCGCACCGTGAGCGAGTGGATCCTGCGCGACACGACCGAACGGCGCCGGCTCGAAGACCAGCTCCGCCAGGCGCAGAAGATGGAGAGCGTGGCGAATCTCGCCGGCAGCGTGGCGCACGACTTCAACAATCTCCTGACCGGGATCATGGGCTACAGCCGCCTGGTGCTGAACCGGATCGACGAGGACGATCCCAACCGCCGGCAGGTGGAAACGATCGAGCGCTCGGCCAAGCGGGCCGCCGAGCTGACCAACCAGCTCCTGACCTTCAGCCGGCGGGCGGCGAGCCGGCCGGCGCCGACCGATCTCAAGAGCGCGCTCGACAAGAGCCTGCAGCGCCTGCGCGAAGAGCTGCCCGGGACGATCGAGCTCGCGGTGCGGGTCGACCCCGATCTCTGGCAGACGGCGGTGGATCAGAAGCAGATCGATCAGACGCTGCAGCACCTGCTGGCCAACGCCCGCGAGGCGATGACCGGCGGCGGCCGCCTGACGGTGTCGATGGCGAACCGCACCCTTTCCGAGGCCGAGTGCCGCGCCAACCTCGAGGCCCGTCCGGGGCGGTTCGTGACACTCACGGTCGAGGACACGGGCGTCGGGATCGCGCCGCAGATCCGCGGACGGATCTTCGAGCCGTTTTTCACCACCAAGACCACCCGCAAGGGGGCGGGGCTCGGCCTGTCGATGGTCTACGGCGCGGTGAAGGGGCATGACGGATGGATCGAGGTGTCGAGCGAGGCGGGACGCGGCTCGCGATTCGCGCTGTTCCTGCCGGCCTACGATCCCGCCACGGCCTCCGTGGAATCGCCGGTCGAGGTGCTGGCGCGCCTGGTTGCTTCCGCGGGCGGTGGGTCGGAGAAGGCGGCCGACCGTCCGCCCGACCGGCTGCCGCCGTCGACATCCGCCGGGACGGCGCCGTGGGCGGGATCCGCGCCGGTGCCGGGAGCTCCGGCGGCGCCGGTCGCCGCCGCGCGCCGGACCATTCTGGCGGTGGACGACGAATCGACGGTGCTGGCGCTCGCGAAGGACATCCTCGAGATGTACGGATATGTGGTGCTGACGGCGCGCAACGGCGAAGAGGCGCTGCGCCTCTATCGGTCCCGATCCCGCGACGTCGATCTGGTCCTGCTCGACCTGACGATGCCTGTCATGGGCGGCGCGGAATGTTTCAAGGAGATGCAGCGGATCGATCCGGGCGTTCGCGTCGTGATCAGCAGCGGCTTCTCGTCCGACAGCACCGCCAGCGAGATCCTCAGGGACGGAGCGCTCGGGTACGTCCAGAAGCCGTACGACATCGACGTCCTGGCGCGTATCGTGCGCGAGGCGCTCGAAAAAAATCCCGCGGCCCTCAAACCCTCCGTCAACTGACGCGCCGCGAGGCCGTGGCGGAGACGCCGCGCTCTTTGGACGGGTCCGCCGCGCCGTCGATCCGGTAGAATGACGCCGCCTCGGCGGGCCGGCCCCGCGGAGGACGGAGCGTCCCGATGTCTCGCCCGCGTCGCCTCCTGATTCCGTTGATCCTCGCGATCTTCCCGGGGGAGATCGTCCCGGCCGCCGCGGCCCCGGTCGCGGCGGCCGTCGCGCCCGCTCCGGCGCCGCGCCGGATCGCGGTGCGGTGCGGGCGGCTGATCGACGGCGTCTCGGAGAGCGCGGTCACCGGGGCCACCGTCCTGATCGAAGGGGACCGGATCGTCGCCGTCGGCCGCGACCTGGCGGTCCCGCCGGGGGCCGCGCGGATCGATCTCACCGCCTACACCTGTCTCCCCGGATTCATCGACTGCCACACGCACCTCACCGATCGGCCCGAATCGGAGAGCGACGAGACCGACCAGCTGAGGAGGTCCGCCGCGGACGTCGCCTTCCGCAGCATCGACAGCGCCCGCAGGACGATTGAGGCCGGCTTCACGACGGTGCGGGACGTCGGCGCCACCTACGCCTTCACCGATGTTTCCCTGCGGGACGCGATCAACCGCGGGGACGTCGTCGGGCCGCGCATGCAGGTGGCCGGCTTCTACGTCACGATCCCCGGCGGCGGCGGCGAGCTGAACTCGCTCGCTCCCGAGCTCCGCCTGCCGGAGGCGCTGCGATTCGGTGTGGTGACCGGGCCGGACGATGTGCGCCGCGTGGTGCGCGAGGCGATCCGCCACCGCGTCGACCTGATCAAGGTGATCGCCTCGGGCGCCTTCCTGGCGATCGGCAACGTGCCCCAGAGGCCGGCCTTCACCGAGGAGGAGATACGCGCCGCCGTCCAGGAGGCGGGCAAGGCGGGTCTTCGGGTTGCCGCGCATGCGCACGGCGCCACCTCGATCCTCGAGGCGTCGCGCGCCGGGGTGGCCTCGATCGAGCACGGGTCCTACATCGATGACGAAGGGATCAGGATGCTTCTCAAGCAGGGGACCTACCTCGACCCCGATCTGTACGACGATGTCTGGATCCGCGCCGAGGCGCGCGCCGCCGGCTGGCCGGAGGAGTACCTGCGGAAAGAGGAGGAGGTGCACAAGGTCTGGCCCGAGACGATCCGGAAGGCCCGGCGCGCCGGGGTCAAGATCACCTACGGCACCGACTCCGCCGTCTACCCGCACGGCGAGAACGGCCGGCAGTTCGCCCTGATGTCCGAATGGCTGGGGATGTCGCCGATGGAGGCGATCCGCTCGGCGACCTCGGTCGCCGCCGCCCTCCTCGGGTGGGAGGACCGCGTCGGGCGCCTCGCTCCGGGCCGGTATGCCGACCTGGTCGCCGTCGCGGGCGACCCCATTCAGGATTTGCACCGCCTCGAGTCGGTCCCGTTCGTCATGAAGGGGGGCGACGTGGTGAAGGACACCCGTCACGATTGATTTGACTTGAGCCGGGCGCCGTTCTAGGATCGTTTGCACGTAACCGTTGCCAACAGGCTTCTTCAAGGAGGTTCCGGTATGAAGCGAATCGCGGCGCTGCTCGCGGTACTCGGTCTCGTCGGCATCTCGAATCTTCCCGCCTGCGACAAGGACGCCAACACCCAGGCCAAGCAGGAGGCCCCCGCACAGGGCGCCGAGGTCAAGCAGGTCGCCATGACCGGCTTTCTGACCGACTCATACTGCGGCTCTGCGAATGCCAGCCAGAAGGGGAAGGATTGCGCGGCCCACTGCGTCAAGAAGGGCGCGAAGATCCAGCTTTACTCCAACGACAAGCTCTACACTCTCGACAAGGTCGAGAACCTCGACACCCACCTGGGAGTCGAAGTGAAGGTCACCGGCACTCTCGACGAAGCGAGCAACACGATCAAGGTGACCTCGATCGAGAACGTCACCAAGGCGTAGCTCGACGGCGAGGAAGATCCGCGATCGGGGCCGCGGCGACGCGGCCCTTATCTTTATATGAGCCCGTTGCGACAGTCCATAACGATGGCGGTCCGCTTAGTCTCTGGCGCGCCCTTGAATTGCAGGCAGGCTAACCCGGGATCACGAGGTGACGTGTGAGCGTATCGTCGTTCGGTCGGATCGGTCGCGCCGCGCGGGTCGCTCTGGCGGCCTGCGTCGCGCTCTCGGTGCCTGCGATGGCATCACCGGGCGCGCTCGCTGCCGCGGAGGGGAGTGCCTCGATGGCGCCGCCCGCCGTCGAACCGGGGGCCGGCGGCTGGAAGACCTTCGTCCTGAGGTCGGGCTCGGAGCTGCGCCCCTCGCCCCCAGATGCCGCGCACTCCCGGACCTCGATGGGAGAGCTGGCGGAGGTCGTCACGCGTCAGCGCCACCTGACCCCGGAGGTCGAGGCGCAGGTGCGCTTCTGGAGCCAGGGAGCGATCACGCGTCCCTGGTCCGAGATGTTGTTGACGAAGATCCTGGAGACCAGGCCGAATCCGGTGCGCGCCTCGCGCGCCATCGCGCTCTTGCATGTGGCGATGTACGACGCCGCGGTCGCCTGCTGGGACGCGAAATACGCCTACGGCCTGGCATCTCCGGCGTCGACGAGCCCCGCGGTGATCCCGCTGGTGCCGGTCGACGGCACGCCGAGCTTCCCGAGCGAGCATGCGACCGTCGGGGCGGCGGCCGCCGCGGTGCTCTCGTACCTCTTCCCTCAGAGCGCGGACCAGTTCGCGGCCATGGCGGCGCAGGCGGGAGAGTCGCGCATCGCGGCGGGCGCCAGCTTTCCTGTCGATATGGCGGCCGGGCGCGCTCTCGGCGCCGCGGTCGGCGCCCGGGTCGTGGCGCGCGGGCAGACCGACAACTCCGACGCGGTCTTCACCGGCACCGTCCCGGCCGGACCGGGCATCTGGACGCCCCCGCCGTCGGGCGCGCTGCTCGAGCCGATGGCCGGATCGTGGAGACCCTGGATCCTGAGCTCCGGCGGCGAGATCGCGCCGCCCCCGCCTCCGCTCTACGGTTCGCCCGAATATCAGGCCGACATCGACGCGGTGGTCCGGGTCGCCGCCAACCTGACGGACGAACAGAAACGGATCGCCCTCTTCTGGGCCGACGGCGCCGGGACGGTGACCCCGCCGGGTCACTGGGTCCGGATCGCTCTCGATCCGGTGGACGAGGAGCTCGCCGGGGACGCGCCGCGCGCCGCGCGCGCGATGGCGCTTCTGGGGGTGTCTCAGGCGGATGCCTTCATCTCCTGCTGGAAGACCAAGTACACCTACTGGACGGCGCGGCCGTTCCAGTCGATCCCCGGATTCACCTCGTTCATTCCGACGCCGCCGTTCCCGAGCTACACCTCGGGACACTCCACGCAATCGGGGGCGGCGAGCGAGGTCCTGGCCTATCTCTTTCCCGCCCGGGCGGCACAGTTCCGCGCCTTCGCCGAGGAGGCCGCGATCTCGCGTCTCTACGGCGGGATCCACTTTCCGAGCGACAACATTCAGGGACTCGCGGTCGGACGCCTGATCGGCGGCCGGGTGGCGGAGTACGGGCGGAGTGACGGGGCCGACCGGTAAGGCCGGCGCCGCACACGATAGTGAAAATGCGCGGCAGACGTTATATTGGGCCGCGTGGATACAGGGCGAATTCCCGCTCCCCCTCGGTGGCCGACCGGCGTCGGCTGGCTGACCGCCTTGCTGGTCGGAGCGGTCGTGGCGATCAACGTGGCCGGGATCGGGACGATCACCCTGGCCCGCCGCGGGGCGATCGATGAGGCGGGACGGAGCCTGCGTCTCGAGACGAGCGTGCGGGCCCGGTCGATCGAGAGCATCCTGGCCTCGGCGCGGGCCGACCTCGCGTTTCTGACCGGATCGCCGACCTTCTTCGGCCTCGAAGCGGCCCTTGCCTCGCGAGACCCGCGCGAGGCCCGCTGGCGGCGCCTGGAGGCCGAAGGAGCCCTGCTCTTGTTCTTGCGCGGTCATCCCGAGGTGACGCATCTGCTGGCCCGTTCCGCGGAGGGGCGATCGCTGGTCGAGGCCGGCCGGCGCGGCGGGGTGCCGGTGCTCTGGGTCCCGGGCGCGCGCGTCGACGAGCCGGCGCGTTCGCCGATCATCGGTCGGTTCGCCTTCACGTCGGGCGTGCGCCGGGTCACCGGCGCCGTGACCCTCGAGGTGACGCTCGATCCGGCCGCGCTCGTGGCGCGGCGGCTGACGGCGGATGACGCGGCGCCGGGCTGCCGGCTTCTCGACGGAGGCGGAGCCTCCCTCGCGGGTCAGGAGGCCGTCCCGGCGGACGCGGGCGCTCATGCCGGTTCGAACGAGGGGGGCCTGACCGCCGAGGCGACGATCGCGGCCGAAGGATGGAGCGCGCCCTCGCCCTGGCATCTCGCCTGCAGCCAGCGCCGGTCGGTGGCGCTCGGACCGATCGAGCCGGTGGCGGCGGGCTATCGGTCGACCTTGGCGCTCAACCTGGTCGTGATGAGCCTGGCGCTCCTGCTTGGAGCGCTGGCGCTTCAGGAGGCGCGGCGGCGCCGCAGTCTCGAGGAGACCGCCCGCGAGGAGGGCCGCGTGCGCGAGCTCGAGAGGCAGCTGTTCCACGCCGAGCGGCTGAGCACCGTGGGCCGCCTGGCGGCCGGGATGGCGCACGAGATCAACAATCCGATGGAAGGGATGTCGAACTATCTCAGCCTCGCCAAGGACGATCTCGCCCGGGGCGACGCCGATTCGGTCCGCCGCCGCCTCGACGGCGTGGAGGAAGGGCTGCGCCGGGCGATCGGGATCGTGCGCCAGGTGCTGACGCATGCCGATCCGGCGAAGGCGCCGAAGAGCCCGCTCGATCTCAATGCGGCGCTGCAGCAGACGGTCGATTTCGTCCGGACCCGGCCGGAGTTCCGCAACATCCGTTTCGAGCTCGATCTCGCGGCCGGCCCGCTCAAGGTGCTCGGCAGCCCGACGCTCCTGGGCCAGGTCTTCCTGAACCTGGTCCTGAACGGCTGCGAAGCGCAACCGCAAGGGGGGGAGCTCCGGCTCCGGACGTTCACGCAGGACGGTCGCGTGGCGGCGGAGATCGCCGATCGAGGTCCGGGCGTCGCGCAGGACGATAGCGCGCGGATCTTCGAGCCGTTCTATTCCACCAAGCAGTCGACCGGGCTGGGATTGTCGATCTGCTACGCCATCGTGTCGCAGCATGGCGGCGAGCTGCGCGTGGCGTCGCGCCAGGGGGGCGGGGCGGTCTTCGTGCTGCTTCTTCCGGCGGCGGAGGCGGGGCTTGCCTGAGATGAAGACGGCGCGCGGCCGGATTCTCGTCGTGGAGGACGAGGCGTACGTCCGCACTTCGCTGGCGGAGCTGCTGCGGGCCCGGGGTTACGACGTCGAGATCGCCGCGACCGTCGGGGAAGCGACCGAGGCGCTCAAGCGGACCCCGGTCGACGTGGTGCTCACCGATCTCAGGATGCCCGGGAGCGACGGGCTCGACCTGGTGCGGCGGCTCCGCTCGGGATACCCGGGGCTTCCGGTCGTCGTGCTCACCGGCCAGGGAACGATCGCTTCGGCGGTGGACTGCGTCAAGGCCGGCGCCGCCGACTACATCCTGAAGCCGGCCGACCCCGACGCGCTCGAGATGGCGCTCGAGCGGGCGATGGAGACGCGGGCGCTCCGGCGCGAGGTCGACTACCTGCGCGGCGCTCCCGGCGAGGAGAGCGGCGGGCCGGAGCCGCCGATCGGTCAGAACCAGTCCTGGCTCGAGGCGATGCGGCGGGTGCGCTCCGCGGCGCCGAGCGACGCGGGCATCCTGCTCCTCGGGGAATCGGGGACCGGCAAGGAGCTGGTGGCGCGGATGATTCACGGCCTGAGCCGCCGGGCGGCGGGACCTTACGTGCGGGTCAACTGCGCCGCCGTCCCGATCGACATGTGGGAGAGCGAGTTCTTCGGTCATCGCAGGGGCTCGTTCACCGGCGCCACGGCCGACCGGGAGGGGCGCTTCCGCCTGGCGCATCGCGGCACGCTTTTCATGGATGAGGTCGGCACCATGCCGCAGGCGGCCCAGGCGAAGATCCTCCGCGTCCTGCAGGACGGCGAGTTCGATCGGCTCGGCGACGAGCGTCCCACGCGGGTCGACGTCCGTGTGGTGGCGGCGACGAACTCCGACCTGCCGGCCGAGGCGGCGGCGGGACGCTTCCGGCAGGACCTGTTCTATCGGTTGAACGTGGTCCGGATCGATCTTCCGCCTTTGCGCGATCGTCCGGACGATATCCCGATGCTCACGGAGCGGTTCGTGAAGCAGATCGCGATCTCGCTCGGCCGCCCGGCGCCGGAGGTTCCGCCGGAGGTGATGGTCGATCTGACCGCCTACGCCTGGCCGGGAAACGTGCGCGAGCTGCGGAACGTGATCGAGCGGGCCATCATTCTCAATCCCGGCCCGACGCTGCTGCCGATCGACCTGCCGGCCGCCGCTCTCGAGACCCCCCCCGGCGGCCCGACGGCTTCCGGCGCCGGAACGCTCTCCGGCGGCCGGGATGCCGGGCCGGCTCCGTCCGACTTGAACCTGCGCGCCGCCCTCGGTCGGCGCGAGCGCGAGATGGTCCTCGAGGCTTTGCGTCGCTCGCAGGGGGTGCGCAAGGAAGCGGCGCGGCTCTTGGGGATCGACCAGCGCAACCTGGGGTACTACCTGCGCAAGCACGGGATCGATCCGGATCAGCCGGCCGGGTGAAGCGATGAACGATCTCCCGATCGAACCGACTTCCGAAGGCGAGGGGCCGTCGCGCACCCTCCTGCGGCGTCTGACGCGCTATGCGCTGTTGTTCGAGGTGGCCAACGCCTCCTACCTGGCCGCCTTCGACTCGGCCACCATCTTCTACCATGCGCAAGTCGTTCTGCATGTGGCGGTCGGGCTGCTGCTGATCCCGCTCCTTCTCGCCGTCGGGCTCCCGGCCCTCCGCCGCCAGATGCGCTCCGCCGCCCGGCTTCAGCGTTCCGTGCTTCTCGCATTCGGTCTCTCGGCGCTGGTCGGCATCGGCACGGCCCTGGCCCTGGTCGTGACCGGGACCGCCACCCCCTGGCGCGATCTTCTTCAGGCGCACATCCTCGCCTGGACGGCGCCGCTGCTGCTCGTCGCCCTGGTCACGGCGGCCACCGGCGCCACCCCGCGCGCGCGCCGGCTCGGCGCTTTCTTCCTGCTGGCGTTCCTGTTCCCGCTCGCGGTGCGCGGCTACCGCTGGTTCTCGCCGGAGCATGTGGCGAGGATCGAGAACCCGACCACGCCGCCCCTGTCGGCGTCGCTGGAAGGAGCGGGCGAGGCCAGCCCGTTCTTCCCCTCTTCAGTGCGGACGGTCGGCGATCGGCTGATCCCGGCCGACTTCTTCCTCGAGTCGAAATCGTGCGGCAACAAGGGGTGCCATCCGGACATCACCGCGCAGTGGAGCTCCTCGATGCACCACTTCTCCTCCTTCAACAATCAGTGGTATCGCAAATCGATCGAGTACATGCAGGACGTCGTCGGTACCCGGCCTTCCAAATGGTGCGGCGGCTGCCACGATCAGGCGGTGCTGCTGACCGGCCGGATGGACATCCCGATCAAAGAACAGATTGATACACCGCAGGCGCAGGCCGGCATCGGCTGCCTGGTCTGCCACTCGATCGTCCATGTCCCCGACACGATGGGGCAGGGCGGATACGTTCTCGAATATCCGGAGATGCACCGGCTGGTCGCGAGCCGGAACCCGCTGCTGCAGCGGAGCCACGACTTCATGGTCCGGCTCGATCCGGGGCCGCACAAGGCGACGATGCTGAAGCCGTTTCACCGCCAGTCGCGCGCCGAGTTCTGCTCCGCCTGTCACAAGGTCCATCTCGACCGGCCGGTGAACCACTACCGCTGGTTCCGCGGCTTCAACGAATACGATGCCTGGCAGGGGAGCGGAGTGTCGGGTCAGGGGGCGCGCGCCTTCTATTACCCGGAGAAGGGAAAGGACTGCGGCGACTGCCACATGCCTCTGGTCCGCTCGCGCGATCAGGGGAACGTCGACGGATTCGTCCACTCGCACCGCTTCCCCGGCGCCAACACCGCCGTACCGTACGCCAATCATGACGAGCCGCAGCTCGCGGCGACCAAGAGCTTCCTGACCGCCGGCATCCTGACGCTCGACATCTTCGCGGCGACCGAGGAGCCGCAAGGGGAGAGAGCGGCGCCGGAGATGCCTCCGGCCGGTGGAGGGGAAGCGGCACCCGGTCTGTCCGGTGGCGAGCCGCAGGCGTCGACCTTCTTCCCCGACCTTCCGGACGCCGGCGCGCCCCAGGGGCCCGGCGCCGCCGCCCGGCGGACGGAGCGCCCCGCCGCGCTCATCGCCCCGCTCGATCGGGCCGCCCCGTTCCTCCGGCCCGGCGGTGCCTACCGTATCGACGTCGTGGCGAGGACACGGGGCGTCGGGCACTTCTTCCCCGGCGGCACGGTCGACGCCTTCGACGTCTGGCTCGAGCTGAAGGCCGAAGATGCGGCAGGGCGGGTTATTTTCTGGAGCGGCTACGTCGAAGAGGACGGCCGCGGCCCGGTCGAGCCCGGAGCGCACCGGTATCGCTCGCTCCTGATCGACGCCCACGGCAATCCGATCGACAAGCGGAACGCCTGGGCCGCCCGCGCCCTGGTCTATGCCCGGCTGATCCCTCCCGGAGCCGCCGATGTGGCCCGCTTCCAGGTCGTCCTGCCGAAGGATGTCCGGGGTCCGATCCGTTTCACCGCCCGGATGAACTACCGCAAGTTCTCCTGGAGGAACACGCAGTGGTCGTTCGCCGGCATGCGCGATCCGGAGGCGCCGCCCTCCGGCGTGACGCCGGACTTCGACGACGGTCCGTTCCTGTACAGCGGCGACACATCGAAAGTGTCGGGCGCCATCAAGGCGATCCCCGATCCGCCGACCACCGTGGTCGCCGAGGAGAGGCTCGACCTGCCGCTCCAGGCTGCCTCGGGGGCCGCGGCCGTATCGGGGCCGCCTGCGGTCGCGCCGGCGCCGTTCGACCGCGAGCGCTTCAACGACTACGGGATCGGGATGCTCCTGCAGGGGGATCTGGTCGCGGCGAAGCGCGCCTTCGACACGGTGACCGCCGTCGATCCGGGCTATGCCGACGGCTTCGTCAATGTCGGTCGCGTCCTGGTGCAGGAGGGGGATCATGCCGCCGCCATGCCGGTCCTCGAGCGCGCCCTGGTGATCGATCCGCAGAAGGCCAGCGCGCATTATTTCCTGGCGCTGGCGCTGAAGGCGCGCGGCAGGTACGATGACGCGCTCGCGCATCTCCGGGCGGCGGCCGCGCGCTTCCCGCGCGATCGCGTGGTGCGGAACCAGATCGGCCGGATCCTGTTTCTGCAGCGGCGCCACCGGGAGGCGATCGGCGAGTTCGAGGCGGCCCTGCGGGTCGATCCGGAGGACCTGACGGCGCATTACAATCTGATGCTCGTCTACCGCGCGCTGGGAGACGAGGCGGCCGAGAAGCGCGAGGAGACCTTGTACAGCCGCTTCAAGGCGGATGAATCGGCCCAGTCGCTGACCGGCGCCTACCGGCGCCTGCATCCCGAGGACAATCTGGAACGCCAGCCGATCCACGAGCATGCGAACCGCTATCGGCCGACCGCCGCGGTCGCGGCGCGCCCCGGCGCCCCGGCGCCCGGAGCGGGCCGGTGAGCCGTCCCGTCGTCGCCGCACGGACGCCGCCCGCGTCCGCTCACCTCGCGCCGGCCGCGGCGCTGGCGCTGCTCGCCGTCGTCGGCTGCGGTGGAAGGCCCTCGCCCGCGCCGCGCCCGCCGGCGCCGAGCGCCGAGCAGGCCCGGGCGGTCTCCTTCACCGACGTGACCCGGGAGTCGGGAATCGCCTTCACGCACAACAGCGGGGCGTACGGACGGAAATATCTGCCCGAGACGATCGGCTCGGGGGTGGTCGTGTTCGACTATGACGGGGACGGGCGGCCCGATCTGTTCTTCGTCAACTCCTCCGACTGGCCCGAGCACCACCGTCATGTCAGCACGCCGGCGCTCTATCGCAATCGCGGCGACGGCCGGTTCGAGGATGTGACGGCGAAGGCCGGTCTGGCGATCGAGATCTACGGCATCGGAGCGGCCGCCGGCGACTACGACAACGACGGACACGACGATCTCTTCATCAACGCCCTCGGTCCCGACCGGTTGTTCCGCAACCGGGGTGACGGCACCTTCGAGGACGTCACCCGCAAGGCGGGAGTGTCCGACCCGGCGTTCGGATCGAGCGCCACCTGGCTCGACTACGATCGGGACGGGCGCCTCGATCTGTTCGTCTGCAACTACGTGCAGTGGAGCGCGGCCGCCGACATCTTCTGCACGCTGGACGGTGTGAATAAATCCTATTGCACGCCCGAATCGTACAAGGGGGCGAGCAACCGGCTTTATCGGAATCTCGGGAACGGCGCGTTCGAGGATGTGACCCGGAAGGCGAAGGTTCTCGACCCGACCGGCAAGTCGCTCGGCGTGGTCGCCTACGACGCCGACGGCGACGGCTGGCCCGACCTCGCGGTCGCCAACGACACCCAGCCGAACTTTCTTTATCGCAACCGGCACGACGGCACCTTCGAGGAGATCGGGAAGACCGCCGGCATCGCCTTCAGCGAGGAAGGGAAGGCGCGCGGAGCGATGGGGATCGACGCCGCCGACTACGACGGCAGCGGGCGCCAGAGCCTGGTGATCGGCAATTTCTCGAACGAGATGCTGGCGCTCTATCACAATGAAGGGCGGGGGCTCTACATCGACGATGCGGCGACCGCCGGGATCGGCACACCGAGCCTCCTGACGCTGGCCTTCGGCTGCTTCTTCTTCGATTACGACCTGGACGGGCGGCTCGACATCTTCGTCGCCAATGGTCATGTTGAAAACGACATCAACCGGGTCCAGCCATCGGTCACCTACGCGCAGCCACCGCACCTGTTCCGCGGCCTGTCCGGGGGCCGCTTCGAAGAAGTCACCAGGCAGGCGGGCGAGGCCCTGATGAGGCCCGTGGTCGGACGCGGCGCGGCCTACGCCGATTTCGATGGCGACGGCGATCTCGACGTCGTCGTCACCACCAACAACGGCGGGCCGCTTCTGCTGCGCAACGACGGCGCCCCGGGCGCCGCCTGGCTCCGCGTTCTGCTCGTCGGCACCGTCTCGAACCGCGATGCCTTCGGTGCCCGCGTCCGCCTGGCGGGAGGAGGGCCGGCGGAGGAGCGCGAGGTCCGCTCCGCCGCCTCGTATGCTTCGCAGAGCGAGCGGACGGTGACGTTCGGTCTCGGCGCCGCCGGCGCCTCGCCCGTCGGCATCGAGATCACCTGGCCGAACGGCGCCATCCAGACGGTCGCCGGTCTCGAGGCCGGCCGCCTGCAGATCATCGAAGAGAAGTGGGCCGACGCAGCTCCCGCAGCAGCCGTTTCCCCTCGACCGTAAGCAGCCCGTCTTGGGAGGCGCGCCGCAGCCCGGCCAGCGCCCGGGCGAGCATCGCCCGCTCCCGCCGCAGCTCGCTCCGCAACCAGGACCTGTCGCGGGGATGCAGCAGCGGAAGGAGGAGACGCGGGCGCCTTGCGGCGGTGCGCAGGACGCGGCGCAGAAGCTCGGCGCGGAACCGGAAGGTGTAAGCGCCGTGCAGCAGACCATGGAGCGGCCTCCGCGCGCCCCTCCAGGGGGAGTCGAACGCCTGCGCCTCCGCGGTCTCCGGTCCCGGCGCGAAGCAGGTCGTCGGCCAGGTCGAACGTCGTCTTGCCATGCACGTTGATGAACGAGACGCCGGGACGCGAGGCGAACGAATAGCTCACCAGACCGCGCTCGCGCACCGGCACGACCATGCGGGTCTGCGCCCTGATCTCCCGCTCTCCTTCCGGCCAGGCGAGGCGGACGATCCGGAGCGCCCGGGCCAAACGATCGCCGAGTCCCGGGATCGGACGCATGACGATCAGGCGGCGCCTGCGGGAGACGACCCCGGGCGTCAGGAGGATCGAGGTGCCTGTGACCATCTCCCGATGGGCCAGGCGGATCGTCGCCGGGCGCCGCGCGCCATCCGCGAGGTCATCCGATGGACCGCGCCGGTCGCGCAGGGGGGATCCGGGCGAGGGGACGACGAGGGGCGCGCGTCCGGCCGCGCGCACGATCAGGACCCGTCCGTCGAAGCGGACGGAGAGGCTCCGGAGCGGACGTCGTCCCCCGACGACGATCGTCAGCGCGCCGGCCGCCCCGGCGACCGACCCGAGATCGATCCGATCCGCGGGACGTCCCTGCTCGGGATCCGCGACGAGGCTCAGCCGAAGATCGATCCCGCCGCCGGCGCCGCGATCGGGTCCCGCTCTCCGGCTGCGGGCGGTCGCGCCGGCAGGGCCGCAGGCGATGCGCGCGCCGAGCAGGGCCGTCCCGAGATCCTGAAGCCCCCGGCGAAGGCGCCGCCGCGCGAATCCCGCGGCGCGGCGCGCCACTCCGGCGTCCAGGCGGCCCTCCGGCACGAGGGTGGCGAGATGCTCCGTCCTGGCGATTCGATCGAAGAGCGCCCTGAGCGCCCGCTCCTTCCGATCTCGATCACCGGGACGCCCGGCCGTCCCCGCGCGCTCCAGGATCTCGAGCCAGATCTCCGCCTCTCCAAGAAATCCCCGTAGATCGGGGCCGTAGAGGAAGTGCCGCCTGGCGGCCGGCGACATCTCCCGAAGCGTCGCTCGCGCTCGGACGAGCAGCGGCGCCGCCCCCGGCCAACGGCGCCGCAGGCGCTCCAGACGGCGCGCGGTCCGCCGGGCGATCCTCCTCTCGAGGCGTGAAGGGCCGGGGATCATCGAAATGCGAGGTGACGCGGAGACGCGCCGGGGCTAGAATACCGGCCATGCGTGCGCCGCGAATCATCGCCACCGCCCTGCTCCTGGCCGCCCTCACGGCGACGTCGTCGGCGATCCGGGCCCAGGGGTACGGGGGCACGGTCTCCGATTTCCTGGTGCGCGGCGACAGCCTGCTGGCGCAGCGGAAGGCGAACGAGGCGATGGTCCAGTTCCAGGAAGCGCGCGCTCTCTGCCCGACCCCGGCCGAGATGGTGCATGCCCTGCAGGGGGAGGCCCAGGGACGCCTCTTGAACAACGAGCCGCTTCCCGCCGCGGGCCTGCTCGAAGACGCCGTGAAACGCTTCCCCGAGGATCCCCGCGTTCCGGACATGCTCTACCAGGCGGGCCTCCTGCACTATCGGGCCAACGAAACCGACGGGGCGATCGATCTGCTGCACCAGGCTCTCGACCGCCATCCGACGCCCGATCTGGTGCCGACGATCAAGTTCGGTCTCGCCCAGGCGCTGCGCACCCGCGTGCGGCATGCCGAGGTGGTCGAGCTGCTCAAGGATTTCGCCAGGGACTACCCCGATCATCAGCTTCTCCCGACCGCACTCTACATGCTCGCCATCAGCCAGCACGACCTGGGGCACCTCGAGGAGTCGGAGACGATCTATCGCGATCTGCTGAAGCGGTACGAGGGGAAGCAGATTCCCCAGGCCTGGGTCGAGGCTCACTTCGAGCTCGGCGCGGTCCTGGCCGACCGAGGCCGGAGACGGGAAGCGGCCGAGTTCTACCGGAAGTACGTGATGCTGAATCCCGGCTCCCCTTACGCGGCCGCGGCTCTGGAGCGGGCCGGCGACATGCTTTTGCTCCGGTCGCCGCGCGAGAGCGCCGAGCTGTATGCGCTGGCCCGGATGAAGGCGGTGGCCAATCCGCAGCCTCCGGTGCCCGCGATGGGGCTCAGCCGCACCCTCGGGCTGAAGACGGCCGTCGCAGGCGTCCTGTCGCGGACCTGGGTCGTGGCCCTGGCGGCGGCCACCCTGCTGGCGCTTCTGGGGCTCCTGGTCCGTCTCGGGTTGAGGTTCTTGAAGACGCGGCGCATGGCGGCGACGCTCCCGGGGGCCTGAGCGGCGGGCCGATCTCAGTCGCCGTCGAACGGGCGCGGGGGGGGCGTGTCCGACTCGGCCGCCTTCTTGCGGGCCTCCTCGAACTTCTTCTCGAGGATCTCCTGCCGGTTGCGGTTCTCCTCCATGGCGCGGGAGAGCTTGTCCTCGGCCTCTTTCCGCTGCGCCTTCACATGGCTGAGGGCGGCATCGAGCGTCTGATGCTCGCGGCGCGCCCGGCGCTCCTCGCGCAGGATGCTGCCGGTCGCCGGATCGACGACCAGGAGGGTATCGCAGCACGGGCAGGTGATCGTCAGGTTGTTCGGCATCGACAGGCCCCCCAGGCGGTCTATTCTCCGTCCAGGCCTCGCGGGGGTCAAGCGAAGGAGTCTTATGGATGATGCACCGAAGAGCGCGTTCGAGATCGCCATGGAAAAGCTCTCGCGCCAGGATCGCGACAAAGGGGAGGCGGCCCCGGCGAGCCTGACCGACGACCAGAAGCGGCGGATCGCGGAGATCCGGAGGAAATACGAAGCGCGCATCGCCGAGCGCGAGATTCTCTTCCGGGGAGAGCGCGCCCGCGCCGCGGCCGACCCGGAAGGGCCGGCGAAGCTCGAGCAGGTCGAGAAGGAGTATGCCGGCGATCGGGCGCGGTTCGAGGCGGAGCGTGAGCGCGAGATCGCCGCGGTGCGCTCCGCGGGCGGGCGGGGCGGCGAGCCCGGCCCCTCCAGCGGCGCCGGCCCCAAACCGGGCCCGGCCGGCCGCCGCGGCCGTGGAAAAAAAGGGGCCGCCGCGATGATCGTCGCGTTCGCGCTTCTGACCTCGGCCCGTCCGGTCTCCGCCGAGCCTGCGACACCCGCGCCGCGTCTCATCGCGCTCAAGGCGGCGCGGCTTCTCGACGGCCGCGCCGATCGGCCGCAGCGGGATGTGATGGTTCTGATCGAAGGCGACCGGATCCGCTCGGTCGGTCCATCGGCCGGGGCGTCGGTTCCGGCCGGAGCGGAGCTGATCGATCTGGGCGAGGCGACTCTTCTCCCCGGCCTGATCGATGCCCACACGCACCTTCTGCTGCAGGGAGACGCGACCGAGCGGGATTATGACCGGCAGCTGCTGAAGGAATCGATCCCGCACCGGACGATCCGCGCCGTGGCGGCGGCCCGGGTGGCGCTCGAGCGTGGATTCACGACCCTGCGCGATCTGGGGACGGAGGGGGCCGGGTTCGCCGACGTGGCGATGCGCGACGCTATCGCGGAGGGGGTCGTCCCCGGGCCTCGCCTCTTCGTCGCCACGCGGGCGCTCGACATCAGCGGCGCCTATCCGATCTCCGGGTTCGCGCTCGGCTCGGACCCTCCGCGCGGCGTGCAGGAGGTCGACGGGCCCGATGCCGGACGGCGTGCGGTGCGGGAGCAGGTCAAGTATGGCGCCGACTGGATCAAGGTCTACTGCGATCGGGGCTACTTCGTCGATGGCGAGGGGCGTCTCGACAGCATTCCGACCTTCGAGCCGGACGAGCTCAAGGCGATCGTCGATGAGGCGCACCGGCAGGGGCGCCGGGTGGCGGCGCATGCCATGGCGACGAAGGGGGTGGCCCGCGCGCTCGAAGCGGGGGTCGACAGCATCGAGCATGGAGCCGGCCTAGACGCGGTGTCGATACGGACGATGGTGACGAGGGGCACCTTCTACTGTCCGACTCTCACCGTCACCCATCATGTCGCGCCGCTGCGCGCCGCCGAGGGACGCGACATCTGGGCCCGCATCCCGGAATTTCAGGAAAGCAGCTTCGCGGCGGCGCTCAAGGCGGGGGTGAAGATCGCCTTCGGCACCGATGCCGGCGGCTTCCCCTGGGACGTCAACCAGGCGGAGGAGTTCGAATATATGGTCCGTTTCGGGATGAGCCCGGCGCAGGCGATTCGGGCGGCGACCTCGGTGGCGGCGGAGATGCTGGGGCAGCAGGAGGAGCTGGGCCGCGTCGCTTCGGGATATCGCGCCGATCTGGTGGCGGTGCCGGGCGATCCCCTTCGTGAGATCACCGTCATGAAGCGGGTCGGCTTCGTGATGGCCGCGGGCCGGGTGGTGAGGAACGATCTCAAGCCGCAGAGCTGACCACGCGCGCGGAGTCGCGCGCGGCTACTTGACCGCCTGCAGGATCCCCGCCAGCTCCGTCTCGGGCACCGCCCCCTCATGCGCCCCCATCCGCGTGATCTCACGTCCTTCGATCTTGACGATGATGGTCGGAACCGAAGTGACGTTCTTTCCGGTCCAGGGGCCCTGCGCCTGCGAGAAATTCTTCGGCATGCCGAACAGGTCGAGCTTGATCTTCGGGTTTTTCGCCTCCTTGATCACCTTCAGGAATTTCGGCATGTACAGCTTGCAGTGACTGCACCAGGTTGCGAAGTAGGCCTCGATTTCGACCGGCTTCGCATACTTGCTCAAGACCGCGATCGAGGAGGCCTCGGGCTGGTAGGCCTTCATACCCTCCCGGTACTCGGGCCGGTCGGCCTCCAGCTCGCCGATCGTGGTCGAGCCGGTGATCGGCGGCCGCTGCAGGACCGGGAGGATCCGGACCTTGCTCTGGTCGGTCTGGAACTGCAGCACGGGGCCCTCGACCGAAAACGCGAAGGCCGAGCCGCCCGGGGTGACATTGTCCTTGACCCTCAGCGCCCCCGAACCGTCCCCGGCCTGGTTCACCTGGCCGCGCGGCACCGCCACCACCCGGCGCCCCTCGAGATCGAGGAGCAGGCCGTCTTTGTAGGCGGGGATGTCGATGAACCACTTCTTGGTCCCCTCGCCCTTGTAGAAGCAGGCGCCCTGAGGATAGGCGCCATCGACCTCGACGCTCCAATCGTAGTCGGGGCGGCAGAGCAGATCCGCGGCGGCGGGGCCCGCCACGAGAACGGGTGTCAGAAGCAGCAGGAACAGAAAGCTCGCCGCAAAGGGCTTCATAGACTCCTCAATGATAGCAGGTCGGAGGCTTCCGGGGGAGCGCCGTCGAATAATGCGATCACGCGCTCCCCATCGACCACGAAGAAGCGCGGCAGCGCGCGGTAAAGAGGTTTGAGCGCCGCCCGGTCGACCCGCTTGATTTCGAAGGTCGGGCTGGCCGACCAGACGAACGAGGCCTGCTCCTCTTCGCTCGATGCCGTCAGCGCGACGACCGCCGGGGCGCCCGGCGCCGAGGCCAGGCTCTCGAGGCGCGCCGCGATCCCGACGCTTGCCGGGTCGGTCAGATCGAGCAGCGCCACGAGGCGGCGTCCCTCTCCGGGAACGCGCCCCTCGAGACCGAGATCCGCGAGGCTCCTGCCGACCGAAAGCCGGGTGACGAAACGGTCGAGCGGCAGGCGCGGCGAGGCGACGGCGAAGGCGAGCGACAACACCGCCGTGGCGAGGATCAGCAGCGCCGGTCCTGCTCCACGCCGGCCGGCGCGCGCGCCGAGACCCCAGAGGATGACCAGACCGGCCGCCAGAAAGAGGACATCGAGCGCGATCCCCCACCCGGGGCTCGTTTGAAGATAAGACCCGAAGCAGCCGCACGGGTCGGTCCTGCCGGTCAGGAGCGACCGGATCTTGAGGGCCAGGAAGGCGAGCATCAGGACGCACGAGGCGATCCCGGCGAGACCGCTCCCGGCGCCCGCCAGAAGCATCACTCCGAGAACCGCTTCGAGAGCGATGACAAGCGGCGCGGCGGTGGCTGCGGGCGACGCCCCGATCAGGCCGTAGCTCGCGATCTCGTGGGCGAACTCCAGCGGGTCGACCGCCTTGGCGGCGGCGGCCAGAAGCCAGACCATCCCCAGACCGATCCGCGCCAGATGGCCGGACCTGGTCCTGAGGCCGGTTCGAGACCCGTTCGAGCGCATGAGCTCAGTAATCGGTATGTCCCCTGAAGACCAAGCATCATAAGGGATCGATGCGGGTCATTCAAGGTTCGTCCCGGTGGTAAACTGGAGGCTCAACAATGGGGACCGGCATGCGAAAGAACGTGATCGGCGCCGTTCTGGCGATGTTTTTCTGCCTCCCGTCTTTCCAGGGTTCGAGGGCGGCTTCGGCCCCGGGCGCGCCCGCGACGGACGCCGGCGCCGCGGCGGTCGAACCGCCGGCGGAAGAGACCCTGCGGGCACTCAGCGAACGCGGACGCGCCGTGGCCGCCGGCATCGTCGGGACGGCCAAGGCGCGGGAAAAGCTGGCGAGACAGGGTCAAGGGATCGCGAAGGCGGACGGAGTCATCGCCACTCTCGATCATGACCTCTGGCACATTCTGTTCCTCAAGGATCGCGAGGCCGAGCCGGCGCCGGGCATGCCTCGAAGCGGGACTCTCGTGCTGGCCGAGACCGAGTACGGAGAGGCGGCCGATGATGTCGGGAGCCTCCGTGTCATGAGCCCGCCCCGCCCCGCCACTTCGACCATGGTCTCGACCCTGCGAGCGGTGCAGATCGCCCTCACCGAGGCCGGCAGCCGGAGCAAGCCCGAGACCCCGTTCGATCTGGCGTCGTTCCGGGAACGGGACGGCACCTTCACGATCTACCTCTTGCCGCAGGGGGCGGGGAACGGCTCGGCGCGGTTCGGGGGTGATTTCGTCGTCCGAGTGATGTCGAGCGGCCGCCAGATCATGACGGTCGATGCGGCGCATTCGACGACGACCGACGTTCCGCTCGCCGGGCGTGCCGCGGGGCAGCCGAGCCTGCACAGCCACGCGAGCGGCGATCTGCCCACGGTCGGCGACGTGGCGCTGGTCCGGATGCATCCCTCCCTGGCGCCGCACCTGGTGCTGACGCCGCATTCGATCTTCCGGATCGATGCCGAAGGGTCGATCACCTGGCTGGGGCCGAACCCGGTTCCGGGCAGCGCACCCTCCGTCCCGGCCGGGAGCGGTCCGTGAGCGACGGGCGGAGACGCCGCCTCCTGACGCTGGCCCTCGCCTCGATCATCCCGGGCCTCGCGGGATGCGGCGAGGCGCCCAGGAGCCCGCTCGACGAGAGGCTCCTGGCCATCGCCGACCCGCAGGCCGCGGAGGTGCTGTCGGCGACGTTCGAGGCGTACGGCGGGTACGCCGCCTGGAGCCGCCGCAGCCATGTCGAATATACCTACCGGCTCGAATTCTACGGGGGGCAGAAGTCGCCGCAGAAGATCACCCGGCAGCGGCATCGCCTGGGGCTCGGCGCGGTGGAGCAGGTCTACCTCGAAGATCTGGACGTTCCGGTTCCTCAGATCGTCAGGATGGACGGCGAGGCTCTCGAAGTCACCCGCGGAGGAACGCCGCTCGCCGACCCGGCCGACCTCGACTTTCCGAGGGCCTTCGGACAGATCACGCGCTTCGCCTTCATGAATCCCTGGAACCTGATCGACCCGCAGTGCCGCCTCGAGTTCCGCGGCGAGCGGACTCCGATCGGCCCCGGCGGGGTGCCGGCCGGCCCCTGCGTCGTCATCCGGGTCCGCTTCGATCGTGGCGGCAAGGAAGGGGAGTCGACCGACTGGCAGGACTTCTACATCAGCCGTCTGAGCCATCTCGTCGATCGGATTCATTCCTACCGCGCCGAGGACGCGGACTACCGGGTGGTGGTCTGGTCCGACCACCGCATGTTCGACGACCTCCGGATCGCCACCCGGCGCGAGACCTACTCCTCCGACGCCAGCGGCGTCCTCGGCACGCTCGAAGTCGTGGCCGGGTATTCGGACGTGCTCTTCGACGCCCCGTTTCCGAACGACCCTTTCCGCATCGCGAAGCCACTTGCCGCCACCGCCTCCCGGGAGTAATGTTTCCGGTACACGAGGAAGGAGGTGGTCCAGCAAATGAATGATGGCAGTTGTAGTGCGACACGCATGCTGACCCGTGAGGTGCCTGTACCTTAGGCGGCCATCCAAGGACACTCAGGCCGTCGCTGGATTCCGCCCGAGGAATACCAGCAGGCCACCGAACCCGGAAGCTCCCGGAGCCGGTCACTCCGGGGCGGCGCTTCGAGCCGCAGAGGCTTCCGGGTTTTATTTTTGTGCGGCGTGGTGCCCGTTGTCGCGCTCGCCGGCGTCGATCGGGATCGCCAGGATATTCTGCTTCGGCGGCAGCGGGCAGGTGGCGTAGGGGGTGAAGGCGCAGGGCGGATTGTAGGCCTTGTTGAAGTCGAGCACCACCTTGCCGTCCTTCGGAAGATCGGTGTAGACGAAGCGACCGCTGGGGTAGGTGCCGCGGCCGCTGGTCTGGTCGCGGAAGATGACGAAAAGCTCCTTGGCCCCGGGCTCTTCCAGGACCGGCTCGAGACGGAACGGACGCCCCTTGAGGCTGAAAGTGAGGGCGCCGGGACAGGGGAGCGGTTCCGTCTGGCCGAGGATGTTCGGGATCGGGATCATCCGTGGCGGGTCATATTTCACGAAGGTGGCGATCACCCGGTACGCCGGATCGACCGGAAACCAGGTGAGCCCCTTGAAGTCGCGCCGCATGGCGCTGTTCTTGTCGCGAAGCCGGATGGCCGGACGGCCTCCGCGCTCGAAGGGTCAGAAGATCCGGTTCGCCGGCGGTGTCGGGACGCATCGGCATCGTGGTGACCGGCGCCCCGCCGCTGGTCGCCGTGACGCCCGGTTCGATCGAAACCGTCACCCGTCCTTCTTTCAGGTCGAAGCGGCCGGCGCGCGCCGGTGATGAGCCCGGAGGCAGCGCGATCTCCCCCGAGGGGTCCGACCCGAAACGGTTCTCGCCATCGTGCAGCCAGAAGAGCCCGGCCACCGTGAGCCAGCCGTCATCGGAGCGCAGCCGCGCCTCGCGCGCCGTCCGCCAGGACTCGATCTGCGCGGGGTAGTCGTCCGGGAGGCGGTCGGCGGCCAGGATGGGCCCCGCCGCGATCGCGACGATCAGCGCTGGCCGGCATAGCGGATGCATCGTGTCTCCGGGAGGCTAGCGATTGTAAGCGATCGGGGCATGCCCCACAACCGCGCCGGCTCCGGGGAGGGTGACGGGTGGACGAGCGGGGATGGCGGCTCCGGGGCTTCCGGTCGGAGGGGGTTGTCTGGTAGACTTCACGATATCGCCGCTACAAGAAGCCGACCGGCCGGCGGCCCATGCCGCCGGAGCGGCCGGTTTGCCCGTGACGCCTCGTCCCAGGCTTGGGCGGCAGGGAGGTGTACGCATAATGGCAAGTTTTGACGCGATCGTCAGCCGCTACGAAGAGCGGACCCGGAAGTCCCGCGAGCTGTTCAGCGAGGCCAAGCAATTCCTGCCGCGCGGGGTCTCGTCCAACTTCCGGGTGGTCGATCCCAACCCGATCTTCATCGAGTCGGCCGTCGGGACGACGATCACGGATGTGGATGGGAACAAGTACACCGATTTCGCGATGGCCTTCGGCGCGATGCTGGTCGGCCACGCTCATCCCAAGGTCGTTCAGGCGATCGACGCGCAGGCGAAGAAGGGGACGCTGCATGCGATGCCCCATCGCCTCGAGATGTCGGTCGCCAAGGATCTGAAGCGCCGCTTCGGGCAGGACCAGTGGCGTTTCTCGAACTCCGGCACCGAAGCGACCATGCACGCCATCCGCATGGCGCGCGGTTACACCGGCCGGAGCAAGGTGATCAAGTTCGAGGGGGCGTATCACGGAGCGCACGACACCGTCCTGGTGTCCGGCAAGCCGCCGGTCCGTCTCACCGGGCTGAAGAGCCGGCCGCGACCGGTCGTCGCCAGCGACGGGATTCCCGCCGAGTCCTACGCGCACACGCTCGTCGCCTCGTTCAACGATCTGAAGTCGGTCCGGCGTCTCTTCGAGGAGCATCCGGACGACGTGGCCTGCCTGATCACCGAGCCGATCATGCTGAACATGGGCGTGACCGAGCCGGAGCCCGATTTCCTTCCCGGCCTGCGTGCCCTCTGCGATGAATTTCGGGCCCTCTTGATCTTCGACGAGGTGAAGACCGGCGTGAAGATAGCGCCGGGCGGTGCCACCGAGCATTACAAGATCCATCCCGACATCACCGTCCTGGCGAAGGCGATCGGCGGCGGTCTTCCGCTGGCAGCCTTCGGCGCTTCGGCGGAGATCATGGAGGAGCTGAACTCGTTGCGCGTCATCCATGTCGGCACGTACGCCAGCAACCCGCTCACGCTGGCGGCCTCCGAGGTGACGCTCAAGGAGATTCTCACGGACGAGGCGTACAAGAAGGTCTTCGCCCTCAACCGCAAGCTTGTCGACGGCTACAGCGCCATCATCCGCGAGCACAAACTTCCGTGCTACGCCAACGGCGTCGGGTCGATGGGCACGATCAACTTCAAGAAGGACGTGATGAAAAACTACCGGGACTGGTACGCCCTCGACAAGAAGGCGTCGCACGCCTGGTACCTCGGCATGCTCAATGAAGGAATCATCCCGCAGCCTCCGGGCCCGGACGAGCAGTGGACGATTTCGGTCCAGCACACCGAGGCCGACATCGAGGCCCACTTGAAGGCGTTCCAGAAGGTCGTGCCGCTGCTCCGGTCGCTCTAGGAGCCCGAGTCAGAAAAGAAGACGGATGGATGCCGCGTCGCGGGGCCCGGGAAGGCTCCACGACGCGGCTTTTCATTTCCGGCGGCACACCGGTTGCCGGCCGCCCGGGCCGCGAACCCGTCAGAGCGAATTCGCGGCGAGAAGCGCCAGCGCGAACGGCGCGGCCGCCATCAGCAGGGCGAGCGTCAGCGCCGCGAGCGCCCGCCAGGCCGAGAAGCCGTGCGCCTCGCCGAGGCACTTCAGCAGAATCACCACTCCCCAGGCGCCGATCGCCAGCTCGGCAACGCCGACCAGGACGACAAGCGTCTGGCCGGCGGGGTCGCCTTCGAGATCGGCCATCCGCAAGGTGAGCCCGTCCAGACCGAAGGCGGAGATCATCGGGACCCAGAGGAGGAGCCCCCAGATCGCCGGAACGTTCGACCAGGCGATGGCGGCGCGCGTCGCCACGGAGTCTCCGCGCCCTTCGAACCAGCGGCTGGTGAGCCGGATCAGCCACCCGCCGAGGTAGAGGCCGGGAATGGCCGCGACTGCTCCGGCCGCGATCATGATCGGGAGCAGCGCGCCGTCCGGGACCTCGTCGTCGACGAGGAGCGATCGCCCGCTGCCGATCGACGCGGCGATGCCACCGAGCGCCGCCAGCAGCAGGGTCTGCCGCCGCGGGTCGGAGGCGAGAATACGGCGCATGGTCTCGCGCGGGCGAACCCAGATCGACAGCCAGGGGCGCAGCGGTCCGGTCTCGGGAGACGGCTTGGGGAGAAACGCGTTCGGGTGCTCCGTGTAAACCGGAGGCGCCGGAACGGCCCGGACGAAATCAGCCGTCCCCGGCTGATCCTCCATCGGCACACCTCATTCGGGAATGCGCTGCCGCGATGCGACCGGCGATTCCCTCCCGCCCGCGAACGGACCGGTTCGCGGGGCGGGAGGAGGCCGGCTCGAGATGCCGCGGATCGGGGAGGCCCCGATCCGAAACTTCCTACTTCAGGTGCTTGGAGACCAGCTTGGTCATCTCGAACATGCTGACCTGCTTCTTGCCGCTGAACACCGCCTTCAACGCCGCGTCGGCGTTGATCATGCGGCGGTTCTTGGCATCCTGCAGCTTGTGCTTCTTGATGTAGTCCCAGAGCTTCTTTGTGACCTGGGTCCGGGGCAACGGCTTGGAGCCGATCACCTCGCTGAGCGCATCGCTCGGGGTCATCGGCTTCATGAACGCGGCGCTCGGTTTACGACCCTTCTTGGCAGCCATCGGCACCTCCCACCAGGGGGTTGGTAAGGACTTCCACTCGAAAACCCGGGAAACTCTACCACGGCCGGGGCTCCCGCGCACCCATGAGGAGCCGGAAGCTCAAGAGTCCCGGCGGCGAAGCACCCGCTGCAGCACGTTGCTGAGATCGTCCATGGTGAATGGTTTGGCGACCATCCCGGTGAAACCGTAGCGGCGGAAGTCTCCCAGAACCGGATCGCTCGAGTAGCCGCTGGAGACGATCGCCCGGACCTCGGGGTCGAGCGCCCGCAGCCTGCGCACCGTCTCCTCGCCTCCCATGCCTCCCGGGATCATCAGATCAAGTATCACCGCGTCATAGGGGCGCCCCGCCGCGCGGGCCCGCTCGAACAGCGACAGCGCTTCCTCCCCGTCGGCGGCGAAGTCGGCCTTGAACCCGAAGTGGAGCAGCATCGCCCCGGTGACATCCTTGATCGCCTCTTCGTCATCCATGACCAGGATGCGACCACCCGGGAGCGGCGGAGCCGCGCGATCCTCGACGGCGCCGCGCGCCAGCGGCGGCGCCGGCCCGGCGGGAAGCAGGAGATGAAAGACCGCACCCGCGCCGTCCGCCGACTCGACGAGGATCGTTCCCTCGTGCTTGGTCACGACGGAGTAGGCGATCGCCAGCCCGAGCCCGCTTCCCTTCGACCGGGTGGTGAAGTAGGGGTCGAAGATCCGGGCCTGGATCGCCTTCGGGATGCCGTGACCCTGATCGGCGATCGACAGCCGCACGTACCGACCGGGCGTCAGGGAGGCCGCCGGGCCCGACCTCGCGGGCCCGAGCGTGAGGTTTTCGCTCCGGATCCGGATGGTTCCGCCGTCCGGCATCGCCTGCCGGGCGTTCTGGAGCAGGCCGTGGATCACCTGCAGCATCTGACCTCTGTCGACCTCGACCGGCCAGAGATTCTTGGGGAACTCGGGCTCGCACCGGATGTTCGAGCCGCGCAAGGCGAGATCCGCCGCCTCGCCGGCCAGGTCATCGAGCGACACCCGGACCTTCATCGGGTCGCCCCCCTTCGAGAAGGTCAGGAGCTGCTTGGTGAGGTCCTTGGCGCGCAGGCAGGCGCTCTCCGCCTCGAGCAGACGGCGGTAGAGGGAATCGTCGGGCTTCGTCGACATTTTGATCAGGAGGATGTTCCCGAGCACCGCGGTGAGAATGTTGTTGAAGTCGTGCGCGATCCCTCCGGCCAGGACGCCGACCGACTCGAGCTTGCTCGCCTTGAGCATCTCCTCTTCGAGGCGGCGCTTCTCCGTGATGTCCCGGAACACCACCACGACGCCGAGCGCGCGGCCCGACTGGTCTTTGATCGGCGCGCCGGTCTCGGCGATCTGCCGGACACGGCCGTCGCGCGTGACCAGGGCGGTGTTCGGCGGCAGCCCGCGCGGCCCGTCCGAGCCGAGGATCGCACGCACCAGGTCGTCATGCGCCCGGCCGGAGGGCTCGTCGATCAGGCGGAAGACCTCGCCGAACGATCGGCCGGCCGCCTCCTCCTGCGTCGATCCGGTCAGATCCTCCGCCGCCTTGTTCATGAGCACGATCGTGCCGTCGGTGTCGGTGGTGACGACGGCGTCGGCGATCGAGCGCAGCGTGACCGCCAGCTGCTCTTTTTCGGCCGCGAGGGCGGCCTCCGCCCGCTTCACGTCGCTGAGGTCCATCATCGCGCCGATCATCCGCACCGCCCGGCCCTCTTCGTCATGCACGACATAGCCGCAATCGACCACCGGGGCGTACGAGCCGTCGGATCGTCGGTAGCGGTATTCGTCCTTCCAGTAGGTGCGGCCGCCATCGATCACGGAATGGATGCTGGCCGTGATCCGATCGCGATCTTCGGGGTGGATCGTCCCGATCCACCAGCTCGCGTCCGGCCCGACCTGCCCGGCGGAATAGCCGAAGAGCGTGCTCACCCCCTCGTTCCATTCGACCTTGTTCGAGGTCAGATCCCAGTCCCAGATCGCCTCGTTCGTGGCCCGGGAGACGAGACGGTAGCGGGTCTCCGACGCCTTGAGCGCCTGCTCGGCGCGATGCCGCTCCGTGACTTCGACGGCGGTCGTCAGGAAGGCGGGGCGGCCGGCCAGGTCGAGGCTGTACAGCGTCACCTCGACCTCGAACTCGCTGCCATCCTTGCGGCGATGGCGCCAGATGCCCGGGGGGGAGTAGAGACCCTGCTGAACATGCGTCAGGGCTCCCATGAGTCGCGGCACCTCCTCGGGCGGCCGGATCTCCTTGAGGGTCATCGTCAGGAACTCCTCGCGCGTGTAACCGTACTGGCGCATCGTCGCCTGGTTGACCGCGAGGAAGCGGAGCGTCTCGGCGTCGGTGACCCACATCGGATGCGGGTTGCTCTCGAACAGGAGCCGATAGCGCTCGTGCGACTCCTTCAAGACCTGCTCCGAGCCGCGCCGCTCGGTGACGTCCTCGCCCAGGCTCATCGTGCCGACGACCCGCCCCTGCATGTCGCGCAGAACGACGTTGCTCCAGGCGATCAGCCGCCGCTCTCCGGCCCTCGTCTGGATCTCGTTCTCGTAGCGGACCGGGATCTCGCCCTTGTGGATCGTCTGGTCGAACACCTTCTGCACGGTCTCGCGGACGCCCTGAGGGAGAAAGGTCTGAAACCAGTTCTGCCCGATCACCTCCTCACGGCGCCAGCCGGTCAGGGACAGGAGAAAATCGTTGACGAAGACGATATGCCCGCGCGGATTCAGCATCACCGCGACCAGGGCGACGTTCTCGACCAGGTCGCGGAAACGGCGCTCCGACTCGGCGAGCGCCTCCTCGGATCGTTTGCGATCGATGGCGGCCGCCAGGGCGCTCGCCACCGATTCGAGGAAGTCGATGTCGGTGCGGGTGAAGGTGCGGCGCTCGGTCGTGTTGACGCACAGGACGCCGTACGGCCGCTCGCGGCCGCGCAGCACCACACCGACGCCGCTCACGACCTTCTGTTCGTAAAGCAGCGGCGCGCCATGGAAGCGTGCTTCGTGACGCAGGTCTTCCAGGATGACCGGCTCGGAGGCGAAAAGGGTGTAGCCGGCCATCGAGCCGGCGCGTGCCGGCACGGTGAGGCGGCCGACGACCCCCTCCGGAAGCCCCGCGGCCGCCCGGACCAGAAGTGCGTCGTCGCCCGGGAGCAGCTCGAGGATCACGCAGTAGGGAACGGACAGGGTCTGCGCCACACGTCCAGCCGCCTCGTTCAGGAGGAGCGGCAGCTCCTTGCCGGTGAGCGCGCTCTGTCCGATGGCCGAGACGGTGGTCCAGTGAAGGGCGCGGGTCTCGAGGGTCGCCTCGAACTTCCTGCTGTCGACCTCCGCCCGCTTCAGCGCAGCGAGATGCTCCCGCAGATCGCGGACTTCATCCAGCAGACGTTGGTGCGATTTCTTCGCTTCGTCCATGGCCCCTGGCGCGACCACCACGCGCCGGAAAACGGACCGAGCCGATCGTTCGCGCCGCGGCGCGGCTTCGAGGGGACGGCGTCCACATTCGGCGAAACGGACTCGCCAGGCAGAATTGCGCGAAGTCTATCACAGGCTCCTAGCGGTACCAGCCGATCGGCTTCTCGTCGAGGTTAAGGTAGGCCTGCTTCACCTCGAGAAATTCGTCGAGGCCGTAGGTGCCGAGCTCGCGCCCGAACCCCGACTGCTTGAACCCGCCCCAGGGCGCCTCGATCATCGCCGGCTGCATGTGGTTCACCCAGACGACGCCGGCGCGCAGCTTCTTGATCGCCCGCATCACCTTGAAGATGTCGCGGCTCCAGAGCGCCGCGGCCAGCCCGAACGGGGTGTCGTTGGCGATCCGGTACGCTTCCTCCTCGCCGTCGAACGGGATCACCGACATCACCGGGCCGAAGATCTCCTCCCGGGCGATGCGCGCCTGGTTGTCGACGTCGTAGAAGATGGTCGGCTGCACGAAGTACCCCCGCTCGCAGCCCTTGGGGAGATCGGACGGCACGCCGCCGCCCACCGCCAGCTTCGCCTCCTTCCGACCGACCTCGATGTACGACAGCACCTTGTCGTACTGCTCCTGGTTGACCAGCGGTCCCATCTTGGTGGCGGGGTCGAGGCCGGGCCCGAGCCTGATCCGCTTCGCCTTCTCGACCATGGCGTCGAGCATCTTCTTGTAGATGGGACGCTCGATCAGCACGCGGCTTCCGGCGGAGCAGACCTCTCCCTGGTTGACGAAGACCCCGAACAGCGCGCCGTCGACAGCCGCCTCGAAGTCGGCGTCGGCGAAGAAGACGTTGGGCGACTTGCCGCCCAGCTCGAGCGAGATCCGCTTGAGGGTGGCCGAGCCCTCGCGCATGATCTGCCGTCCCACATCGCCGCTTCCGGTGAACGAGATCTTGTCGACCCCCGGGTGCGTCACGAGAGCCGAGCCGATGCTGTTGCCGGGGCCGCTCAGGACGTTCACGACGCCGGGCGGCAGGCCGCACTCGGCGAACCCTTTGGCCATCTCGAGCATGGTGACCGGGGTCGGTCGGGCCGGTTTCAGGATGCTGGCGCAGCCGGCGGCGATCGCCGGCGCCACCTTCTGCACCGCCATCATGATCGGGTAGTTCCAGGGGACGATGAGTCCCGCCACGCCGACCGGCTCCCGCAGCGTCATGGCCATCGCCTGGCCCGGCACGGAGAGGACCTCGCCATGGATCTTGGTCGCCAGCCCGCCGTAATACTCGAAGCAGAACGCGGCGTCCGAGACATCCCCTTCCGCTTCGGGGAGCGGCTTTCCGTTGTTGAGCGTCTCGAGCTCGGCCAGCCGCCGGGCATTGGCGCGCACCCAGTCGGCGATCCGGAACAGGACCCGTCCCCGATCGCGCGCCGAGGTGTCGGGCCATTCCCCCGAGTCGAAAACCCGGCGCGCCGCGCGCACGGCGCGGTCGACATCCTGCGGCCCGCTCTGCGGCACCCGCGCGATCGGCTCGCGGGTGGCCGGATTGATCACCTCGTACGTGGCGCCGCCGGCGGCGTCCACGAACTGGCCCTCGACATAATTCTTGTAGGTCTCCATGCGATCCCCCCGTATCTCGCGGCGAGCGGCCAATCTAGCGGGTTTGCGCAGAACCTGTCAATGCTGTTCGGGTGGGCGATCTCACCGGCATCCAGACTCCATTGGCGAGCCGTACGCAGCGCGGTACTGATCGTGGGATTTGTCGAGCGCGCTCGTCGAAGGGGGCTAAGCCGTCCCGCTGTGAAGCGCCGCGTGGT
>WNFM01307695.1_pt8 | contig 36014 bp, 29 predicted proteins | sample 5400271 | NCBI WGS metagenome assembly WNFM01 (sample SAMN13153352, study PRJNA577476) | soil metagenome | isolation source: 60 cm saprolite on Douglas fir-dominated hillslope | place: USA:California | collected 2013-09-17 | reverse complement strand
CCCCCTAACCACAACCACTTGTCATCCTCAAACGATCCGGCTGAAGGATCTCAGCGTCAGAACTTGCATGGCGGTAAACTAATTTTCCCGGCGGACCGCCAATGAGTGGAATCATTCTCACCGCAAGCCCAATTGAAAGGACCGTGCCGATGACCAGCGCGGCCACCATTGCTCGTAATCCGTTCTTCATGCGAGCACTGCTGCGCTCATCGTTAACAATTCTCCTTGCGCTGTGTTGTTCGTCTCCGCTCCACGCCCAATCCTGGAAGACTCTTGCCACCGGCAGCGATAGCAATCTTCGCGGCATCAGCGCCGCCAAAATTACTTCCACCGGTCACATCGCCATCTGGGCTTCCGGCTCGCACGGCGTAATCCTTCGCTCGCTCGATGACGGCGCCACCTGGACTCGCCTCACCGTCCCCGGCCAGCCCGATCTCGATTTCCGTGGCATCGTCGCCATCAGTGATACCACTGCCTACCTTATGTCCAGCGGCGAAGGCGACAAATCCCGCATCTACAAAACCAGCGACGGCGGCCAATCCTGGGAGCAGCTGTACACCGACATCCATAAAGCTTTCTTCCTCGATTCCATCGCGTGTCTCTCGGAAAAAATCTGCTTCGCGCTCGGCGATCCCCTCAACGGAAAATTTCTTATTCTCCACAGCACCGACGGCCACAGCTGGATTCCGCTCCCTCCCAAGAATTTTCCCGACGCCATCCCTAAAGAAGGCGCATTCGCCGCCAGCAACTCCAACCTTCTCGTTGTCTCCGAAAGCGAACTCTACGTCGTCACCGGAGGTTTCGCCGCCCGCGTCCTTCACACCACCGACGCCGGAAAATCCTGGTCCGCCTCCGCCGTTCCGATCGCCGCTGACAACGCCTCTTCCGGAATCTTCGCCATCACGCGCTCGGCCGAAAATCAACTCGTCGCTGTAGGTGGCGATTACGCAAATCCCACCATCGCACTGCGCACCGCGGCATTCTCCGTCGACAGCGCGAAATCCTGGCAATCGCCCACGCAGCAACCGAGCGGTTATTGCTCGGCAGTAACGGCACTCAACGCAAACGAATTTCTAGCGGCCGGCCCGACTGGCTCTGATCTCTCTACTGACAACGCCGCCCAATGGAAATCTTTCCCCGCTCCACCACTGAACACTCTCTTCGCCCTCGACGCGAATCACGTCTACGCCGCCGGCCCCAAAGGCCTCATAGCTCAATTCGTTCCCGCGGACCTCAAGTGATCAATCCCTCTTCAAACTCTCGGTGTTCTCTGCGTCGGAACTCTGTGCCCTCGCTGTTAAGCTTTTCTTTCTTTTCGCATCCCCACGCATCGTGTGCGATAATTTTTGCGCTCAATCCAAGGAGACCGCATGACTCGTCCCGCTGGCACCTACGCCATCTTTGAAACCTCGCTCGGCAACATCGTCATCAAGCTGCTCGTCAACGAAGCTCCCAAGACCGTCGCCAATTTCGTCGGTCTGGCCGAAGGCACCAAGGAATTCACCAACGAAAAAACCGGACAGAAAGAAAAACGCCCGTTCTACGACGGCCTGATCTTCCACCGCGTCATTCCCGACTTTATGATTCAGGGCGGATGCCCGCACGGCTCCGGCATGGGCGGCCCCGGCTATAAATTCGCCGACGAATTTCATCCTTCGCTGAAACATTCCAAGGCCGGCAAACTTTCCATGGCCAATTCCGGCCCTAACACCAACGGCAGCCAGTTTTTTATCACCGTAGCTCCCACCTCCTGGCTCGACAACAAGCACACCATCTTCGGCGAAGTGATCGAAGGCCAGGACGTCGCCAACAAAATTTCACTGGTCGCCAAGGACAGCAGCGACCGCCCGAAGCCGCCGGTCACCATCAAGCACCTAAAAATCGAACGTGTCAGTTAGTCCACGCCGATTTCGATTTCAGCAACACGAGTTTTTACTTTGAACTTTGAACTTTGAACTTTGAACCTTGGACTTTGAACTTTCTTTTCTCTTCATGCCGCTGACACCAGCCAAAACACTTCGCCTCTCGATTGAAATTATTTTCGTTCTGCTCGGCGGCCTGATCATCTGGCTCGGCCTCACCGCGCATATTTTCTTCGATCGCCGCCGCCCCAGTTGGCTGCTGCTCAGCATCGCGCTCTTTCTCTGGGGAGCCCGAGCGCTCTACCAGCTGGGTGGTAGGGTTGAAAAAGACAAGTACTGGTCGCGCGCGGAAAACTATTCCCGTGGACTCTCGCTTTTCCTGCTTGGCATGGTCATGCTGGTCATTTCCCGCGTTCCCTTCGCCTGGGTGGGGCCGCTCCTCGCCACCGGAGGAGCGCTTCTCCTCTTGCGCGGTCTGGCCAGTTCCGTGTTAGTGTTTCGGCGGAACTAATCCGCCCCTGCGCCGTCAGGCGTGCTGTACAAATTTCCGACAGCAAGGAGAACTGAAATGCTCAAGGAATTCAAAGAATTTGCGATGCGCGGCAACGTGCTGGATATGGCTGTCGGCATCATTATCGGCGCGGCCTTCGGCAAAATTGTGTCGTCGCTGGTCGAGGACATCATCATGCCGCCGATTGGCGCGCTCGGCCACGTGGATTTTTCAAATCTCTTTATCAATCTCAGTCCGAATTCCTACGCCACGATTGCTCTCGCCAAAGCGGCCGGACAGCCCACTCTCAATTACGGTCTGTTTCTGAATGCGATCGTCAATTTTCTAATCATTGCGTTCGCGATTTTTCTGTTGCTGCGAATGGTCAATCGCTGGCTCATCAAACCGGCGCCAGCCGTTGCGCCGACGACAAAAGATTGCCCGCAATGCCTGATGCCGATTCCGCTGGCGGCAAGAAAGTGTGGGCACTGTACTTCCGCGGTTTAGTTCTTGAGCCAGTTTTGCAAATGGATCGGTGCCGAAGACGCCGGGTGATGCTACGCTCCCGGCGTTTTCTTTTTGCGGTTGGAAATCAGATGCGCGCGCAATCGTTCTACCAGCTGTTCTTCGCGGTGTTCGTCGAGTTCCCGCTGCAATTCTTCCAGTCCGAAGTGCACCACATCGTGGTGGTGCAATTCTTCCGGTGCCACCAGATCGCTGAACCGCAGCCACAAACGGTGAAGCTGGTTGACTTCGTTGGCGGTCAGATTCGGCGCGTGTGGGCCCAGCACTTTGTAAACTTTGTCGCCGTTGGGCAGATGCACTTCCAGATTGAATTGTGGCTTGGGGTCCGGCAGTTTTTCCCAGGCCTCGCCGATCTGCCGCGCTTGCTCTTCGCTCTGCCAGTGGCTCGATGTGCCTACAACGATGGTGGACGATTGCAAACTGTGTCCGGCGCGCAAAATACCGTCCCACAAATCGTTGGCCGCAACCACCGCCAGGCGGATCGATTTGCCGCGCTTTTCCGCCATGGAAAGCGCTTGCGAAAAATAAATGCTGCTCGATACTTCCGAAAAGCTGGTCGGCGTCGAATTCCTGTTCGCCGGAAGCGGAGCGGCGCAAAATGCGGACGTGCAGAATCACGACGTCCCGCCGTCCCGGCTTCACGCGATCCAGAACATTTCCGAGGTGGTACATATTAAAGTGATTGCTGATGGGAACCAGAATATTGCCGGGCTTGGCGCCGACGGCTTCGGGAGTCAGCTCGCCTTCCAGTTCAAGATTGAACTGGTCCATTTCGACGTGCGCCACGCCGCCACGCCGCGCGCGTTTTTCGGAAATAGTAAATACGATGTACAGCAGCACGGAAAAAGCGCCGCCGGCCATGGTGGCGACCGGCTTGGTAAACAAGTTCACGAATGCGATCAGGAACAGCGTCAGCGTTATCAGGCCCAAACCAACCGGAACCTGCTTGCCGCGAATTGTAAAGTTCAGGGGAACTTGAAATTCGCGCTGGCCGGGACTGGTATAGCGCAACACCAGTACCGCCAGGCCGTTCATCGCAAAACTCCAGATAACTCCGAAGGCATAGAGGTTTGCGAGGAAGGTCACATCGCCGCGGCTGATAAAAATGGTGATGATCTGCAGAATTACGATGATATTGATGATGCGATAGCTGGTTCCGAAACGCGGATGCGGCTGGCGAAACCAGTCGCTCAAGACGCCATCTTCAGAAACGCGGTTGAGCACGCCATTCGAGCCGACGATCGCGGTATTGACCGCGCCGGCCAGAATCACCGCGCCGACAACCACCACGAAAGCATGAAAAATCAAGCGGACCAGGAAAGGCCCGGCGAGATTCATGGCCAGGCCGCCGATGAGGTTTTCCAGAAAGCTTTGCCGCACGTCATCTGGAATGATCATCACCGCGAAAAAAGAGACCAGCGAGGTGAAGACCATGCTGTACACGAAAATCACCATGCCGGCCTTTTTTAAGTTGACCAGTTTGGGACTTTCGATTTCACGGTAGACCTGCGCCAGCGACTCTTCTCCGCTCATGGCCAGCACGGAATGGCCGAGAGCGATGAAAATTGCAATGACGCCAAACATTTGCGGCAGCGAGCTATGCGCCAGCCAGCCCAACGAGCTTGCGGTGAGGTGCAGATTGCGGGGATACGGAAATGGCGGGAGCGAGGAGTGGCGCAATACGATGGTGTAAACGCACCAGGTGATGAGGATGACCACCATCACCGTTACCAGCTTCATGATGTGCAGTGCTTTTTCGCTGGATTCGGGAATGCCTTTGGTGTTTTCCCACCAGAAATAGATGGTAACGACGATGGCGAAGCAGGAGGCGATGATATCGATGGCGCGCGGGGAAAGGGGCCCGGTGGTGAGGTGAGCGTACGGAAGAAGTTCGCTGAGCAAGCCGCCGAGATACTGTCCGGCGGAAACGCCGCTTATCGGCCCGGTCAGGATGTAGTCGAACATCAGGGCGGAAACGCTGAATTTGGCAAGGGTGCCGCCGAGGGATTGCTTTACCGCGCGATACACGCCGCCGCGCACGAACATGGCGCAGCTTTCGACGTACACCGCGCGCACGGCGTACGAAAAGAGCATGATCGCCAGGATGAACCACGGAGCAGTCTTGCCGATGTAGCCTTCGGCTTCGCCGCCGGCGTAGTACGCGGAAGAGGCGAGGTCGTTGAGAACGATCGCAGCGGCACGCCAAAAAGATATGAAGGTGAGCAGCGCCGTGGTGGCGACGATGACACGCGGAATTCCGTTGCCGCGGCGGCCGCTGGCCGCGGGATTGGTGGGGGTAGAGCTCATGTAAGGGCTATTGAGACCAGCAGGTTCAAATGCTCGCAAATTTGCTGTGCGAAGTCCAGTTTTGCAATATTGACAGCATTCGCCATGTTTCTAAACTGCAAGAAATGCGCCGCGCCCATACACAGGGTGCTCGGTTGCCTCGCCGGATGATCAGGCCAAAGGCGGAGGCGGAGGGACGGGGGCGGGGTTAGCGGTGGCAGGAAGGGCGACCGAGGAGTTGCGGGCGCGGAAGGCGGGAACGACCAGCACTGCGAAAAGGAAGCACGAGATAATGATGGCGTACCAGCCGGAGATGCCGGCATAAGACGTTTCTGGTTCGGCGTAGGAAAAAATTGGTGCGATGCCTTCGATTGGCAAGTGCAGAAAGTTGGCGATCGCGCCGGAGATGGATGCGACAAGAATGAAGAATCCCGGCAAGCGTTCCGCTTTGCCGTCCTCGTTGAGCGAGGTTCCGGTGACGGCGCGAACTTCGGGTGGCGGAAGTTGCTCGCAGGCAGCGGAAGAAGCGGCATTCGGATTCGAACCGGAGCGCCACGATTCGAATTGCTTTGCAAGCTCGCGCACGCTGCGATTCATGGCAAGAACCGAACGCACCGCGAGCGGGCGTACATTGAAAATCACGCTGGAGCTGGACGGCGAATCGCGCCAGACGATGTACAGGCCGCGCGCGCGAAACCATCCGGGCATCCCGGGACCGAGTTGCACCGCAACGATCTGATCGCGGCGCAGCGAGAATCGCGTTTCTTCCCCCACGTAACACAAACAGTCGCCTGAAAAAAATAAAAAGCCAGTGTCCCAGGAATAGTTACCCTCGAAAATGCGCGGCGCCGGGCCGGGAGAGAGTCCCACGAATGTCGAGGCGCCGCCGTGAAGAATTTCGCGCGGAATGGTTCCTTCTTCCGCGCGAGCCGTCATTTTGCGTGCCAATTGGGGACAACTGAAAAACGGCGCGAAATCCAGATACAAGAGAAAGAACGCAGCGCAACTGAACAGCGCAATCGCAAACGCAACGAAGCCGGAGGTAAATATGTCCAGCGAAGCGAGGCCACGAAGCAACAGCGCGGGAGCCATGGTGATCAGCAGAAGCGAGGAAAGATAGGAACGCAGTGTCACAGTCTGCTTGAATTCGGTGGAAAAAACCTTCTGCGCGATGCTGCCGGGAGTTGGGAGTGAATAGAACTGCGAAGCGTCAGCCGAATCAGCACTTTCGGAAACGGGCGAGGAGTGCACGGAGTCCTGTATGAGTTGCGCAATCCGCTCGCTGGAAATATTAGCCAAGCGGGCGATGGCGTCGGCACGGCGAATGGTGGACGGATGGGTGAGAAACTTCTCGTTCCACTTACCCCATTGCAGAGGCAGCAAGTTGAGGCGATGAAGCTTGACCAGTGCCGTGATCATAGCGGCTGGGTCGCCGGTGAGGCGGACCGAGGTGGCGTCGGCAGTAAATTCGAAACGGCGCGCGATGACGTAATAGGTGAGCAGCGGCACCACGATAAAAAGGATGTCGAACAACGGTTTCCAGACCGGCTGCCAGGGAAACGTAAAATAAGGGACCGCAACGGCCGCAAATCCTCCCATCAAAGCAGATCCCAAGAAGCGTGGATGATCGTACTTGATGTGCGCCAGTTCATGGGCGATCACCGAATCTACTTCGCGGCGGGTGAGATGCGAAAGCAGATAGTGGGTGAGCAGAATGCTGCGCCCGGAGCGGGCGAAGGCGTTGGCCATGCGGCTTTTGTTCGGTGGAAGAAGATAGATCTGCTGGAGCTTGATGCGCAGCTGGCCGGCCAGTTGGAAGGCGCGGTCGCGAAGTTCTCCAGTGGTGAGCGCGTTGGGAGAAAGCTGCATCTCCTTGCGAAGGCGGCGTCCAAAAAAGATGGCGAAGGCGGCGGCGAGAAAATAAGAGAACAACAGGGAACGAATGCCGCCGGTGTGCAGCAGATTGTTGAATCCGGAAATGACGAACAGCAGCGGGAAAAAAGATGCGGCGAGACCGTAAAAAGACTGGCGCGCCAGCTCGGCACGGGTCCATTGCACGCCGCGGACGCCGGAATAAACGGGCTGGAAAAGAGTCTGGCAAAACACGACGACGAACACCGGAGGAAGCCAGAAGACGACGATCGCAAAAAGCGCTGCGCTAGGAACTTCAACAAATCCACGATGGATGAGGAAATCATCGAAACGGGGTTTCCAGCGCACGATGTCAGTGGACACCCACGAACAAAGCATTGTTCCGATGGTCAGGTAACGAAGAAAACGTACGCAGGAATACCAGATGGCGACGCGGTTTTCGTCGGAGACGTTGCGGGCATTGCGGCGCACCCAGAGCGTGATGGCGAGCGGGAGAAGAAGCGCGGCGAGCGGAAACAATGCGGATGGGGAGAGCGAGATTGCCACCGACACGTTGACCTCACGCCGAACTGCGCTGACCGCCTGTTGGAGGAACGTTCTGCGGAGGCGGCAGGTTTAAGAATAGCAGGCGCAAGAGTGGAGGCGTCGGAGCGATGGAGTTCGGGTGCTCTAGTGAGAAATTCGCGAAGGCGGCGGGCAGGACAGGTGTGACGGGCGTCACATTTGACGGTGACCGTGGACACTGGCCTGTTTTTGCGTCGAACATTATTATGCTTCGCGATGGCGACGGCGCGTGTGGTTGTGTGTCAGGCGTCACCCGCGAAACACAGAATAAAGGAGAGCGCGAAAGAACAGAACAGCAAAGCCGTGGAGCAAGACTTTTTTCCGAAGGGCGCGTGGAATCGCAGCGCTAACAAACGGCGCTTGATGCCGACAACCCCCCAGTTTGTTCGATGCGGTGGTATTTCGTTCAGTGGTCCGTACGTAAACGCTTGCATCCTAGAACTGCAAATATTCCGATTCCTCAATGAGTACTCGTACTACGAGGCCGCGCACCGTCCGCGGCGCGCTCCGCCAGTCGTTCCAGTTCGATACATGTCGCTAAAGCAAAATTAATTGCCGCATTGAGCAACCATTTTACGGTGCAAGAAATCACTGTTGATACGTTCTTCTTTTCAGTGAGGCAAACATCCATGGAAAAAACAAAACGCTGGTGGCGGTTGTCAAAGTGTGTCTGCACGCTGTTGCTGTTTGCATTCGCAAGCTTCGGTCTGTTCCTGCGCAGCGGCACGCTTTACGCGCAGGACGCTTCGCACTCACCCGGTTGGGTGGTGATTTCAGTTCCGGACTATCACACGCTGCGGGTAAAGGCGTTTCCGGCGGAACGGGAGCCAGAGCCGCCGCCGGTGGACGCCACGTTGAGCCGCGTGGATTACGATTTGCGCGTGGACAGCGACGTGGCCGCGGGCCACGCCATGCTTACCGTGGATGTTTTGAAAAACGGCTGGGTGCACGTGCCGATTCCGGCTGGCTTGTTCGTACGCGAGGCAAAGCTCGATGGAAAACCATTGTCGCTGGCCTCGATGTCCGGCTCCAAGACCGGCGCTCAGTTTTCCGCGCTGCTGTCGCACCCCGGCCGCTCAGTGATTGCGCTGGAGATCGCGCTGCCGATTACCGCGTCGGCCAGCGAAGAACGCGTTTCGATTCCTTCGACATTTTCAGGAGTAACGCGAGTCACACTGGAAATTCCGCGGTCCGGTGTGAACCTGTCGCTCTACGGCGGGTTGTTTTCCGAGAGCAAGGAACTGGCGTCGGGCGGAAAGTGGACTGCATACGGAAAAGGCGTTGAGCCAATTGTTTTCGCGTGGCGGCGCAAGGCGGAAGAGCGGCACTCGACGCTGCCGCTGCGGATGCACGGAGCGCTGACCGAATTCGTCGGGCTGGGCGAGGATTCAACGTCGGTGAGCGCGAACGTCGCGCTGGAGGTCACGCAGGGCGCGGCGAAAGAGGCGCGCATCCGGTTGCCGGAGAACGTGACTGTCAATCAGGTGCAAGGCGCGATGGTGGCGGACTGGGAGATGAAGCCGGGCGAGCTGCTGGTTACATTTCTCGAGCCAATCGAACAGTCGGCGAGTTTCGTGATCGCGGGCGAAGCTTCCCTTCCGCGTGACGGGCAGGTTGACGTTCCGTTGCTGCGCGTAGCAGGAGTCGAACGGGAAACCGGCGGCATTGGAGTAGATGTGCTGGGCGCAGGTGAGATCAAGGAAGACTCCATCAAGGCGCAGGGATTGCAGCGGGCCGACGGCAGCGATTTGGGGGAGCCGGTCTCGGGACGGCTTTCGCCCGCGCTGATCGCGTTCCGCACACATTCCGTAGACGCCAAGTCGCCGCGCTCGCTGCACCTGGCAGTGTCGCGCTACATTCAACAGACAGTGCTGCTGGCGAATGTGGAGGAAGCGCGCTACCGGGTGCTGATGACCAAGGATGGGAAGTCGCTGGTCGAGGCGCGCTACGCGATTCGCAATAACCAGCGCAGTTTCATCAAAATCATGCTGCCGCAAGGCGCGCTGCTGTGGAGCGCTTCACTTTCTGGCAAACCGGTTCGCCCGGGTTCCGGTCCGGACGCCAGCCTGCTACTGCCGCTCTCGAAGGCAAAATCCGGCGAAGAAGCGCCGGAGTTCGCCGTAGAGATTGTGTACTTCGCACCGGGGCCCAGCTGGACTGATAAAGGTCGGCTGAAAATTGCGCTGCCGGCGCTGGATTTGCCGATTTCGCGTACCGGACTGCTGGTTTATTATCCGCCGCAATTTCGATTTTCCGCCGAACCTGGTTCGTTTCGCGTAGAGAATTATTCCAATCCGATTTCCACGGTGCTGACTGCAGGGATCGCTGAGCCTGCCGTGGACACCGTTTTGCCACCTCCGCCAGACCACTTCCCAGGCGCTGGCGCGGCTCCAGCCTCTCCCTCGAATGAAAGTGGCGCCGCCGACCAGATAACCCGCAGGACCAAACAATCAGCGCAAACCTTGGTCGATAAATTCCATTCGGACGACCGCGGGGCACGCGCCACGGGAATCTTGCCGGTTCGAATCAATTTTCCCCAGTTCGGCTCGTCGTTGTATTTGGTTTCGCAACTCACCAGTGAAAATCAGGCACCCTCCGCTGAGTTCAGCTATCAGCAGGATAAAAAGGCAGGTGGCAAGTGAAACGCTATCTCACGCTTTTTGCAGCAACAGTTATTTTCGTGCTGCCGTCGATCGCGCAAATCAGGTCGGATGCATTGCCGCCGGCGGCTCCGGGCAACGTCACGCTGTCGCTCGATGAATACAATCGTTTACTGGCGCTGGCCAACCGCCCAGGCAAGAAGTCGGAAGCACCGCCGGTGCCGTACGTTTTGAAGCATGCGGAGCTGAAACTGCGCGTGGTCAACGACGATGTCCTCGGTTCAATTCAGTTCGATGGTGAAACACTCGGCACCAATGCCACCAAAGTTCCACTGGTGACCGGGATGACGATTCTCGATGCGCGGCACGGTACGAAACCTTTGCCGCTGCTGCTCGAAAACGGAACGCACACTGCGATTTTGCCGGGCGAATCCGAATTCGCGGTGAGCCTTGACGCGGGCTTGCCGGTTGCGATCGAAGCAGGACGCGCGTCGTTTACATTGCCGATTCCGTCGGCGGGAAGCGTGCGGCTGACGTTGAGTGTCCCCGGCGAACGCACCAATATTCAATTGAATCACGGCATCATCACCCATCGAGCGTCGGTGGGCGGCAATACCGAAATCGAAGCAACACTTGTGCCCGGCCAGAACGCGAATGTTTGGTGGAACACACGTGAAGTGGTGGCGCTCGCCGTGCCGCGCGAAATCCGATTTCTGTCCGACGTGAAGACTCTGGTGTCGGTGACGGAATCTGATTTGCAGATTGCGGCGCTGGTAGATCTGAACGTGGTGCAGGGCGAAGCCGAGCAGTTTTCACTCGCCGTCCCGGATGGTTTCGAGGTGACCGCGGTCAATGGTCCCACGCTGGAATCGAGCGAAGTACAGAACGGCGTGTTGAACCTTAAAGTGGTTGGGCACGGGCCGGGCACGCATCAATTCCTGATCTCATACGAACGGCCGATCAGCGATTCGAAAGCCGCTTCGCCGATTCTGACTTTCAAGGATGCACAACGCGAGACCGGCGAAATTCTGGTGGAAGGTCAAGGGACGCTGGAACTTACCGCCAAGGAATCGGGTGGCCTGAAGCGCCTGGACATTAAGGAAGTAAATCCGTATCTGCGAGCGCTTTCGCGGTACTCGCTGCAAACCGCCTTTCGCTATCACCGCCAGCCCAACGAATCACCTGCACTATCGCTGGATTGGACGCGCTTTCCGGATTCCAGCGTGCTCGCGGCAATTGCCGAACGCGCGACGGTAACCACGCTGGTGACTTCCGAAGGAAAATCACTGACCGAAGTGAAGCTGACCATCAAAAATCAGGCACAGCCATTTTTGAAAGTCGAACTTCCAAAGGGAGCGAGCATTCTGACCGCGGAAGTTTCCGGCGAAAAAGTGAAGCCGGTGCAGGGTGCGGACGGAAATCGCGTGCCGCTGCTGCGCACGGGATTCCGGCCGGCGGGAGCTTACACGGTGTCCTTTGTGTTCTTGCACGCGGGGACGCCGTTCGCCAAAAAAGGCGATTCGGATATTTCGTTGCCGAAGATGGATGTGCCGATCAGCGTACTCGAGTGGGAACTCTTTCTTCCCGACCAGTTCAAGGTGAAGGATTTTTCCGGTGACGCGGTCTCCGCGGCACTGGTGTCGAGCGAATTCTATCTCTACGCAAACCTTGAGAGCGCTGGCGCTGCGGGCGACACGTTTCAGGGGGGAGCCGGCTCGGGAACCATAACCAGCCAGAGTGTCGCGAATCTTTCGCTAAACGGTCGTAATTTTATGGCCCTTACCACTCTGGCTCCGGGCGTGGCACTTTCCCGCGGCCAGCTTGGCGGCTACGTTTACGATTCGTCAGGAGCGGTAATCCCGAATGCGCATCTCGAGATCCAAAACGTCGCCACCCATACCACATGGAATGCCGAAACCACCGAGGAAGGTTCATGGCTGATTCTTGGCCTGCCCTCAGGCGCGTACCAGATCACCGCGTCGGCTACGGGTTTTCAATCAGCCCGCCAACACGTTTCGTATGACGAAGCAAATCCCCGCGGGTACCGCATTGCGCTGAACGTCGGGGCAGCGGCCGAGACCGTTATGGTCGAGTCCGCGGCAGATATGCTGTACACACGATCGTCATCGATCTCGTCCAAAGACAAAAAGCATAAAGTAGCGGCGACTCCGCCACCAGCACCGACCGCCTCCGCCAATGTTTTCAATTTGCAGCAGCGCGTAGCAGGCGTGCTGCCGATCGCGGTGGACGTGCCGCGCGCAGGAACATCCTATCGATTCGTCCGGCCGCTGGTGGTCAACGAAGAAACCAAGCTGGCTTTTACCTACAAGACGAAATAGTCCGCTCGCGCGAGCGGCATAATCTGTGAGGAAACGTCAGGCGTGGCGCGCTTCGGTCCTGGATCGCGCCAGCCACTTCTTCAGCAGCGACGCGAACTGCGGCTCCATCGAGTTGAAGGCGAGCCCCATGCCGCGCTTTGGCATGTAGTAGACAACCGTGGCCGGGGTCTCCAGAAAATCCTCGTCTTTGTAAATTTCCACGGTGACCGGCGTGCCTTCCGGAAATGGATTGGGCAATTGAACGAAGCATCCGTGCAGGCTGAGATCGCACACTTGCGAAGCGCTCCGGGTGTTGTCCGCACCATCGATAATTTCGGCGGCGGCCTCAAACGGAATGCGCGAAGTGCGGCGGCGTTCGACAGACATAAGAAAAACCTTTCCCGGGGGACAGGGTCAGCAAATCGTAACGCGCCCGCCCGGAAGCAGGGAGAAAAGTTTGCAGCGCGACGCGAATTTATAATGTATGGGCGTCGTGCGGGCCGCCCCCCGCTGCCTTGTGCACGTGATCGTGAATGTCGGAGAGTTTGTCGTCCAGCGCATTGAGCTTGCGCGCCAGCCCTTGAATCTCCGATTCGGAGCGGCGATTCACGTCGTAATCGAGTTCACCGCGCAGGCGATCCTTGGTGTCCTGGCGATTCTGGCTCATCATGATCACCGGCGCCTGAATTGCGGCCAGCATCGAGAGAAAAAGATTTAGCAGTATAAAGGGGTACGGGTCCCACGATTTGTTGCGCATGCCGATGCTGATCGCCGAGTAGATGAGTAACGCCCCGAGAAACGTGAGGATAAAGGTCCACGAACCGCCGAAGCCCGCGACGTGATCGGCGATGCGTTCGCCGAAAGTGCTCTCCTTTTCGATGACTTCGTTCGGATTGCGCATGGCGCGCAGGCGGACGAGTTGCTGCGAGGCATGAAATTGCTTGCCGAGCACGGTGAGCATGTCCATGCCGGCCATAGGCTTTCTTTGCAACAGGACGGCGATGTCGTTGCGATCCACTTCGATGCAGGTGGTTTCTTCTACGGCGACGGCGTTGGTCTGGTGCGGAGTTTGTTCGAGCATGCTCGCGAAGCCGAAGAATTCGCCGTGGCTCGGTTCATCGACAACCACTTCCTGGTGGTCTTCGTCCACCGTGGATACACGCACTCTGCCTGTGACCATAACGTAGGCACGGTCTCCGGCGTCGCCGATTTTGTAGATGCGCTGGAGCGGGACAAATTTTTTCATCTCGACCTGTGAAGCCAGAACCGCAGCCTCTTCGTCATCGAGCAGCGCAAAGAGTGGTACGTGTTTAAGTTCCATTGCATCGCAGGCCATGGGCCACCTCGCGGCACACGAAAATTCAACCAGAAGCTGCACAGAGAATTCCACAAAAGGGAACGCGGAACAAGTTCACGATGCAGCATTCGGAATTTATCGGCGGGACGGCGGACAATCGAGAGCGCGGTGCGGGTTATTTTCGCTGCGCGGAACACTCCGAGCACGGGCAGATCGAGCGTAGATGATCGTAGGAGTAGATGCCGGTGGAGTGGCCGTCGGAAAACGATAGTTGAATCGCATATTGCCCGACGGGCGTGGCCGATTGCGCGCGGGGTTTGGGCTTGAACATCGGTAGCGCGGGAGATGACGCGAACGCCTGTGAAGTTTCCGCGAGCGATTCTTTTTTGATGCGTTCGTCGTTGCAGGTCGCGCACGGACAATTTTCGCGAAGGTACGCGAAATCGAAGTGGCTGGCGTGGCCGTCGGCCCAGGCAATATCCACACCCGCGCCGGTGCTGACGTGAATTTTCACGCTGGCGGGCTTGCGGCGCTGGTCGATGGGGATGGGCATGAAAGAGAGTCGTCAGTAATCAGTTTTCAGTAATCAGTCTCGGAAAAGCACTCACAGACGCTCGAACCTTTTCATTGCTTCGTTACTTTTTTACTTCGCGTTCTTGGTTTCACAACAGACACCGGGCGGAATCGGATTGCCATGAGGGCAAGTTTTCGGGTGGCCGAGGAACGTGCAGATACGCTGGTCGAGGTCCGGGGTGATGATGTGCTCGAAGCGGCAGGCTTGCAGATGGGCTTCGGCGTCTTCGACAGCGAAGGTGTCGGTGAAAAGTCGTTCGGCTAGACGGTGGCGGCGCACGACATCGCGAGCGCGGCGTGAACCGGCGTCTGTTAAGTGAACTTCGCTGCTCGCCGCAATCGCCGGATTGTCGGCAATACTGCTGTTTTTATTTCCGTTGAATTCGACGAGGCGCGAGTCGGCCATGCGCGCCAGCAGGCGGGTCGCCGGTTCGGCGCCGACGATTGGCAGTTGCCCGGCTGGGCCTTCCACACGAAGCAGTTCAGCTTGCGCGGGCTTCCCCTCCTCACCGCAAATCCAAATCTGCTCGAGCAGGTGATCGACTCGAACTTCCTCATCGGCGGGGATCGGCGTGCAGCAGTCGGCGGTGTTGGCCAGCGGGCAGGCCATCGGATGATTCGGTCCGTGCTGTGCGGTGTCAAACGAAAGATGGCCGTGCGCGAGTTCGATGCGGCGATCGGCCTGGCGAGCGATGTCTGGATCGTGAGTGACCATCAAAATGGTGTGGCCGGATTTGTGCAGGTCGCGGAAAAGTTCGATGACGATTTGCTCGTTGGCTTCGTCGAGGTTGCCGGTGGGCTCGTCGGCCAGTATCAATTTCGGCTGATTGATCAACGCGCGGGCGATGGCCACGCGCTGCTGCTCGCCGCCGGAAAGTTGCGAAGGCAGGTGCGTGAGGCGTTCGCCGAGGCCGACGCGCTTCAAGGCTTCGGCGGCCTGTCTTTCGTCGGTGACCGAATGGAAATACTGCGCCAGCATCACGTTTTCAACGGCGTTCAGGTACGGCACCAGGTGAAATTGCTGGAACACGAAGCCGATTTTCTCGGCGCGGTAGCGGACCAAGGCGTTTTCATTGAGCTTTGCGAGATCCACGCCATCCACCACGACGCTGCCGGACGTGAGCGTGTCGAGTCCACCAAGAATATTGATCAGCGTGGTCTTTCCGGAGCCGGACGGGCCCATTAGCGCGACCCATTCGCCGGACGCGATGTTGAACGACACGCCATTCAGCGCGCGCAGCGAGCCGTATTGCTTGACCAGCGCGTCAATGACAACCTGGGGCGCCACCTGCGGCGAATTTGTTTTCGTATCATTCATCTAGACTTTTCGATCGCAACTCGCTCCACCACTACCGTCTCTGCCTTCTGCTCTCCCGTCCTCGCTGCCCTCTCTGCGTTACAATCCACACGCTGGTGCGCCACAAAAGTCTATTCCTCTCCACGAAACACCGCCGCTGGACGAATATGCACCAGCCGCCGCAGCGGATAAGCCGCAAGTATCGCGACAATCACCGTTAAGGCCACCGAAATAGGATAAACGATGAGCCGCGGCTGCGCGGCCACGCCAAACACCGCTTTGCCCAGTTCAATCGAAATCACAATACCGATCGCCGCGCCAATCAGGCCGCCAGCAAGTCCGAGCAGCGCAGCTTCCGCCAGGAACAATCGCAACACGCGCCGCACCGATCCGCCAATCGCTTTCATCAAGCCAACGTCGTTCTTGCGCTCCATCGCTACGTTGGTCATCGCGGCCATCACGCACAGCGCCGTCAATACCAGCACCACCGCCACCGTCGCCGTCAACACGCCAGAAATTTTCCCGTACAGGCGCGCCTCGCCTTCCGTGAATTGCCGTATCGGGCGAACTTCGAGCTGAGGCAACTTGGCTGCGAGCTGGCCTCGAAATTGTTCTATTTCCGCCGGAGTCCCTGGAAAATTGACCTCTACGAGGCTCGCGCGGCCGTCCAACTTTGCCAGGGTCTGTGCCGTCCTTAGCGCAACGAAGATCCGATCATCTTCATCACTACCGGTGGAAATGATATCGGAAACTCTGAGGTGCGCGATGCGGCCATCTTGCATCAACTCCACGCTGTCCCCTTTGTGAACCTGCAGTTGTTGCGCAACCTTCACCCCTAATAGGCAAGGGTAATCGGTATCACCCGGTTCCATCGAAAAAAGTTGTCGGACAGTCCAGCCCGGAATAAGTTGCTCCAGCGGTGAACCAATATAAGTTCCCGCAGCAATCAGTTTTGTGCGGCGATGACGCTCGGGAACCATGGGGTCGCTGCCCTTTTGAATTTCTGCCGTGAAATACAGAAAGGGAGCCCAAATAACTGGCGGACTCGCAAGACCTCGAATGGCTTGGATGGCTTGGCTTACCTTCTGTTCGTCGAGCGTCGCGGAATTCTGCTCAGGACTCCGTGATGCGGGCGAATCAACGACAAGGTTTGCGCCGAATGCTCGGAATTCGGTGGTGATGCGCCGTTTTGCATCAACCTGCAAATTCAGCAGAGCCGCGGTAATCGCCGCGCCCGCTCCCAGCGCCAGCAAAATCACCAGAAGGCGCCCGCGATTCGCAAACACCGACCTGCGAATCACCCGCCAAAACATGCTGCGATTGACGCTGCGCCGATCCGCAGCAGCTGATCCCTGGTCGCTGGTCCCTGGCCGCTCGCTCCCCGTCATCATTCGCCTCGCAGGATCGGCGCCGGATCGAAGCGCGCGGCGCGACGCAACGGCAGAGCGCTGCCAAGAAGTGTTACGGTCGCGGCCAAGACAAGAACTACGCCGAGGACCAGCAACGACGGTTCAGGCGGCACGCCAAAAATTCTTGTGCCGAGAAAACGCGCAAGCAGCAGGCCGAGCGCATAGCCCGCGCAGCCTCCAACAAACGCGAGAAGAAGCTGTTCCGCAGCCAGCAGGAAACCGACGGTGCCGGAGCCCGCGCCCAGCGCTTTCATCAATCCAATTTCGGTGCGGCGTTCGATGACCGACGCGGCGGAAGATGCGCCGACAGCCAGCGCGGCGGCAAGCAGCGACGCAAACGTCACCAACCACAACAGCGCCCGTACACGCGTAAGAATTTTCCCTTCGCCATCGGCCACGCGCCGAATCACCCGCACATCCGAACCCGGCAAGGCCTGCTTGATCGAATAGGCAATCGAAGAAACGTACGGCGAGCACGACCAGCGCTCCAACTCTTCCGGTTTCATCGTTTTCGGATCGCGCCGCGCAAAATCATCTTCCGGCTTGGTCAGCGCGGAAACATAGAGTTTGCGGTATTGGCCGGGCTTCCCGACCAAGTTCTGGACGAAAGATAATGGCGCAATCACCGCCGCCTCTTCAGCATCGCTCGTCCAAACGATTCCTGTCACCCTCAGCAACACATCCGTATAGTCTCCGGTTTGCGAAGGAAAGTGCAGATCATCTCCAATGCTAACTCCGTACTTCTCGGCAAATTGTCTGCCGACAATGCACTCTTGCGCATCATCGTTGAACCAAGAGCCTTCGACCTTCCACCATGGATTTGTCTGCTTTAATCCAGTCTGAAATGTATGGCCGTCGGAAAGCTTCACTGCACGATCCACCCAAGAGCCTACAAGTACCGATTTACCTGAAGCGGAAGGTTCGATTTCCACGACAGCTGCCGCTGGTGAAACCTGAGGGATCGACGCTTGAATGGGAATCTCAAGAATCGGTGCGAAGGCGGTGATGTTGTTGTGCCAGAAGACGGATTTGATTTTGTTCAGGTCGGATTCTGGCAAATACGCGCCGGAATTGGCGGGGCGAAAATCCACGCCGCCGATTTCGAGCGGCAGCGAATCGGCTTCGGGAGTAACCACCAGATTCGCGCCAAGCGATTTGAATTCCTCGGAGAGCCGGTCGCCGACATCGAGCGAGACGCTGAGCGCAGCGGTCGCCACGGCCATACCGAGCGAGAGCGCGGCCGCGGTCAGCAGCTTGCGCCGCGGCCGTCGCGTAAAATTATCGGCGATCAGTCGGAAAAACATTTTCGTGTCGACCTTTGCAGTGCGGCGGCTTGACGCCGCACTGCCTTTCGACCGTCAACCCTTCCATCTCTCTGGCTCGGTATGCTCTGTGCCTCGGTGGCATGCTTCTTTTTTCTTCCTACTTCGGCACTTCCTCAAATCCCTTGGCCAGCGCCGCCAAATTCAGCACAATTTCCCCGCCATCCACGCGGAACGGCACACCCACCGGATTGCACCCGCCAGATTCGCCGATGGTAGGAACATAAATCGCCGATCCACAGTGCCGGCAAACCACATTCTGCCCATCCTGGCGGTAGCCTTCCGCTCCGCAAATTCGGCAAGCGTCTAGCGCCACGCCCCAGCCTTGCGGCTTCTTGATGATTAAAAAACGAAACGACTGGTCGCCAGTCTTTGCATCAACGACGTGCGCGGTAAACAGATGCAGATTGCCGTCCTGCACCTCGCTCAGCGGAACCCGCAATTCGTCGTTCCCTGCCCCAGATGCGGCGATCGGGCGCGCCGACGGCGGCGCCGAATTTGCCCGAACATAAATAAAATCGGCGGTGAGGACCAGGATCACCGCAAGGCACGCGGACGCCGCAGCAATCATCCAGTTGCGCTGGCGGCGCTGCTGCGAGGCCAGCAAACGCTTTTCCGCATCATTCAACGCGGTTTCCGCGGCAACCTTCGCATGCGAAGCAGTAAGCCATTCGCGCAAAATCAGCAAAACCGCCGCGCCAAAAATAAATACGAAGAAGAAAATTTCGTTGCGCACGATTGGCCCGATCATGGCCATTTCGAGTTTGCTGGAAGGGAGCCACTGCGCTTCGCTCAGTTCGTGCAGGCCGGTGAGCGCCAGCTGCGCGGTAACCAGCCACAAAATCACGGTGGTGGCGCCAAAAAAGCGGTGCAGAGGAATTTTCAGCGTGCCCTTGAAGAAAAATACGCCGACCGCAATCGCGGCGGCCAGACCAACAATGGTGCCAATCCAGGTCTGGATGCCTTCGCTAGAAAGTTCCACCGCGCGCAGAATCAGGGCCAGCTCCGCGCCTTCGCGCACCACCATCAGAAAAACAAAAAGAAAAATTCCCCAGCCGGCCGCCGAGCCCGCGCGCACCGCGTAATTCTCAATTTTTTGCTCGATGTCTTTTCGCAGATGCCGCGCAACGCGGTTCATCCAAATGATCATCGTAATGACGAACACCGCGGCCAGCAGCAGCATCAGGCCTTCGAAGCCGTCTTCGCTGATTTGCCAGCGTTCGAGGGCGACCGCGACCGCCAGGCTGAGGGCTCCGGCGACCGCCACGCCGGCCCAGACGAATCGGGAAAGGTGCGAACGCCCCGTGCGGGCCAGATAAACGAGTATGATGCCAACCACCAGGGCGGCTTCGACGCCTTCACGGAGAGCGATGAGAAAAGCAGAGAGCAAGGCAGTTCCAGTTGTAAGTGATTTGCAACTACGATTCCAAGTTTACCGCTAGAGGCGCGCGAGGTCAATCGGACTAAACTAGTCCTATTTCTTCGCGATAGAATACACGAGTCTTATGAGAATTGCAGAATCACTCACAAAACAGCCGTCAAACGCGCACCTTAGACTGAGTGCGGCGCTGACTGCAGTGCTGTTTCTCGCCGGAAGTTTCGCGTGGGGGCAGGCGCAAAGCGCGCTGCCGAAAGACGACTTGAAAGCGGCGGAGAGGGCTGCCGAGCGCGGCGACAAAGCGGTCGCCGCCGGCAAGCTGCAGGAAGCAGTTGAGGATTACCAGCAAGCGGTGAGGGCGGCGCCGGGAGACGTCGGAATCGCGCGAAGGGCGGCAGGGGTGCGCGCACAAGTAGTGCAGAACATCGTGGATGAGGCGGAAGCTGCGGCGCTGGACGGCGAACTGGACAAGGCGACAGCGCTGATGCGCGAAGCATTGCTGATCGATCCGGGCAACACCATCGTGGCGGAGCGGATGGCTCAGATGAAGCAAATGCCCAAGGAATATCTGCCACGTGGAGATAAGGAAGATTACGCGCTAAAGGGCCCTGCAACGCTTAAGCCGCAGCCGGGCAAAAAGCCGGTGAATGTGCGCGGAGACAGCAAGAGCGCGTACGAGCAAGTGGCCGGAATGTTTGGGATCAAGGTGGCGTTCGATCCCGATCTGACGGGGAAAAACATCAAACTACGGCTGGAAGGCGCTGATTTTTATACGGCGATGCAACTGCTCGGCGTGGAGTCGCAAACCTTTTACCGCGTAGTGAATCCAACGCTGATTTTTGTGGCGACCGAGAGTATCGAAAAGCGGAAGGAGTATGCCGAAGTCGTCGAGCAGACCTTCCGGCTGGATGACGCCGTGGCCACTGAAGACATCACGGAAATCATGCGAGTACTGAGGGAAATCACCAACTCGACGCATATCACTATGGATGGCAAAAGCCGCAGCCTGACCATTCGCGAGTCCGGAGACAAGGTGGCGCTGGCGGGGGCCTTGATCAAGGAGTTGGAACAAGCGCGGCGCGACGTGATGTTGGATATCGATATGCTGGAGGTGGACCGGAATTATGCGCGGAAACTGGGAGTGACGCCGCCAGCGAGCGTGCAGCTAATTCCGTTGAACTCGAAAGTGGTTCAGCAGTTGGAAGCGGCGACGGATATCAACAATTTGCTGACGTTGGTGGCGCAGGTATTTACATCGCAAGGGATCACTGCGAGCCCGACCGATGTGTTTCCGGTGGGCGGGGGAAAAAGCACCTTTCTACTGACCATGCCGAGCGCGTCAGCGACATTTTCCAACGGGTTGTCGCTGGTAAAAAGCGGGCGGGAGGTTTTGCTGCGCGCGCAGGATGGGAAGCCCGCGACATTTTTCGTGGGTCAGCGTTTTCCGGTGACCCTGTCGCTACTCTCCACAAGTCTGGGAGGAACGATTATCGGCGGAGCGGTGACTTCAACGGTATTCGCGGAAACGAATTTCGCGGTGGGGAATAATCCGGTGGCGGTGGTGGCAGAAGATTTTAACAACGACCTGAAGAAGGATATTGCCGTAGTGAATCAGGGGGACAGTTCGATTTCGATTTTAATCAACAACGACAATGGAAGTTTTTCCCCGGCCACAGGATCGCCAATCAAATTGGGAGCGAACGAGCAGTCGCCAGCGGCGATCGCTTCGGGACTCTTTCGCGTGACCGATGCGACGCACCTGGTGCAGCCTGAGGACCTGGTGATCACGAACCAGGGATCGAACACAGTGAGTGTGCTGCTGGGCAGCCAGAATTTTGACGGCACTTTTACCGAAGCGGCCGGATCGCCGTTCGTTGTGGGAGATCAGCCGAGCGCGGTGGTAGTGGCGGATTTTAACGGGGACGGATTTCTGGATTTTGCCGTGAGCAACGAAGGCGACAGTTCCATTTCTGTTTTTCAAGGCGACGGCACCGGTGCTTTCACTGAGTTTGCTGGCTCGCCGTTCAGATTTGCCGGCCCGCTCAACATCGGGACGACTTCGCTGGCGAACGGAATGTTGAGCACGACTTATGCGACGAGGCTGCGTGCTTCGGGCGGAACCGGAGCGCTAACCTGGAGCGTTTCCAGCGGTGCGCTGCCAACCGGCTTGACGTTGAATACGGCAAACGGAGTGATTAGTGGAACGCCAACGGCGGCAGGTACCGCGGCGTTTTCGCTGACGGTGACAGACTCCGCGACGCCGCCAGCAACAATCACCAAGAGCCTGAGCATCGAGGTTGATACGACTCCGGCTACGCTGGTAATCACCACGCCGGCGTTGCCGAACGGATTTACAACTAGCGCCTATAGCCAGACGCTGACGGTTGCCGGAGGTACGAGTCCCTACACCTGGAGTGTCCCTCCGGGTGCGTTGCCGCCGAACATCACGCTGAATGCGACGACCGGAGTGCTGTCCGGCACGATGACTGCGGGCAGCTTCAACTTTACGGTGCAGGTGACGGATTCGAGCGCAGTTCCGATTAGCGCAACGAAGCAATTCGCGCTTTCTCCGGTGGCGGCCAGCGCGGGCGGCGAACAACAACCGATTGCGATGCAATTGGGGACTTTCGATAATTCTGGAGTTTCGGAGATTGCGGTACTGAATTTCGCCACGGAAAACGTAGGAATTTTCAAAGCCAGCGGAGGCTCTGCGTTTAACGGAGTATTTACGGAGTTGAACGGTTCGCCGGCGGACGTCGGAGTGGATCCGGTGGCCTTTGCTACTGGCGATCTGAACGCGGATGGTTTTTCCGACTTGGCGATCGTGAATCAGTCATTGAATGAGGTTACGGTGCTGTTGAACGACAGCACCGGCTTTTTTACTGCGGCAACGGGATCGCCGTTGGCAACCGCGGCGACACCGGCGGGAGTGGTGATCGCGGATTTCACCAACGACGGCATCGGCGACATCGGAGTGACCAACAATGGAACGGGCACCCTGGGCGTCTATGCGGGGTTGGGATCGGGACAATATTTGCCGCGAATCGAATTGACGGTGCCCGCGGGACCGCTGGCGGTTTCGGCCGCAGTGTTGACTTCGAGCGGATTGCCCGATGCCATCGTCACCGCAAACTCCGGAACAAATAATCTTGTGAGCGTGCTTCTGGATCCTTCGACCTTTGCAGCGGGAGGAGGTACGAGCCCGGGGTCGGTGCAGACGCCTTATCCAGGGTCGGAGTATGTCGATCTTGGCGTGAAGGTGAAGGCGACGCCGTCGATACACGAAAACAATGAAGTGACGCTGCAACTGGAATTCGAGATTCGCGCACTCTCGGGAGATAGCGTGAATGGGATTCCGATTATCACCAACCGGACTATTTCGCAAACGGTGCGGCTGCGGGAAGGCGAACCCTCGGTCATTGCGGGATTGCTGGACCAGGAAGAGACGAAGTCGCTGAACGGGATTCCGGGATTCGCGAATTTGCCGGGAGTGGGACACGCATTTGGACAGCGCAGCACAACTTCGACGGACACGGAATTGCTGATTGTGGTGACGCCGCGGCGGATGAGCGACCGAATACGGCAGGCTCGCACAAAGTATGCGGGACGGGGTGGAGCGACTACCCCGGGCGGACCGCCACCGACTGCTCCGCCGCCCGCACCTGAACCCTAACGAACCATTTATTCCTGCCTTGAATCAAGGCGAAGCGAGCCACGAGAAAACGCTTCCAGCGATTGTCGTTTGCAATTAAGGTGACAGGTAGAGAAAGCGGACTGCGCGCAGCGAACGGAGTGCAGAAAGTTTTCCGGGGGAACGCGAGATGAAAACTGTAATGGCGCGATTGATTGGTGCGGGACTGGCGATTTTGCTGGTTTGTGGCGGCGCTTGGACGGGCAGCGTGGAGGCGGGGCAAGCTGGAAAGGCTGCCGGCTTTGCGGAAGCGGAACGCGCGGTGACCAAGCTGGAGCAGGAGTGGTTCGCGATTCAGCAGGCCAACGATTGGGCGAAGCTTTCAAAGATGATTTCTGAGGATTTCGTGATTGTGGATTCGGACGGAAGTTTGGGAAATAAGGAATCGATGGTGGCGGGGTACAAGGAAGAGGCGTCACGGGTGGTGAGTCTGAAGATGCAGGTGCTGGTGGCGCATGCGGTGGCGGCGAACACGGTGATCGCCACCGGGCTGGACGATATCGCCACGAAAAGCAGTAGCGGCGATACCGTGCACCGCTACGAGCGGTTTATTGATACGTGGGTCCTACGCGACGGGCGGTGGCAGTGCGTGGCGGAGCAGATCACACTGGCGAAGGCGGAGAAACGGTAACCCGCAACAAGTACCTTCGTGCAACCTGGATCTTGCGCAGTGCGGACATCAACATCTCGAGTGATCCAAGAATAAGTGGAAAAACGGAGGCGGACCAGCTTGCCTGATAAATACGGCCAGCTGGTCCGCCTCCGGCAAATCGGATTGCCATTGCGACGCGAACTCTAGCGGTCGCCTTGACCGGGTCGAGGTTTATTTCTCTGGCGCGGCTGAGTCGTTGACTACCACTTTCACGCGCATCCAGGGATGGATGCAGCATTGAAAGTAGTGCTCGCCTTTCGAAAGCCCCGTGACCTGAAGTTGGCTGCCCTGCAAGATGCGCGTTCTGGCCACCGCGAGATTCGAAAAACCGTTTGAACATTCGGGAACGACGTCCTGGCCGCTATTGAGTGGAGGTATGAAGCCGCCGCCAAAGTGGGCGACCTCGGTGAAGGTGTGAGGTTCGCCGCCCTGATCGACCACAATGATCGGAGTTCCCTTCTTGATGTTGACCGTGTCAGGCTCAAAGTCCCAGTTCGGATCAGGAGTTCCCGCAGCGGCCTTTGCAAACAGGTCCGAAAGCGTGGTGAATGCTCCTAGCGTGACGTTGTGGCAGAAAGCCGGCCCCAGCGCGGCATTGAAGGTAGCCGGATCGCATTCGTCCAAGGCCACGACCTGAGCCGGCGGAGTTTGCTGAGCGTGAGCGCTGGCAGCCGCAACGAACGTCAAAAATCCGGCCATTACCACGAACTTCATAAATGTAATTCTCATCTTGTTTTCCTCTTTCCTGGTTCAGCGATTCGCGCGGGTTCTCTGAGGCGGCCCGCAGGCGATGGCGCATGTTGCGCGAGATGGCAGGTCCGTGACAATAGTCGCGGACTGAAAAAGGTCTTAAATCTCGATGAAAAGCGCGCAGCCGCCGAGAAGGAGCGGGTTATAATGCCGCACAGTCCCACAGGGTTGTACCCGATATGGCTCCGAACATTCTGAAACTTGCGGACAATCTTGAATTGGATCGCGGCGCATATGAGCTCCGCCGATCGGGCAAAGCGTTGCGATTGTCGCGTATCCCCATGGAATTGCTGCTGTTGTTGGTGGAGCGGCGGGGAGAGCTGGTAACGCGTGAACAGATAGTGGAACGGGTGTGGGGAAAAGGTGTTTTCCTGGACACCGACAACAGCATCAACGCCGCCATTCGAAAGGTAAGGCAAGTTCTCGAAGACGATCCCGAGGCGCCGCGGTTTGTGAACACGGTGACCGGTAAGGGGTACCGGTTTGTAGCTTCAGTACTCGAAGTAAGCGGCACCAAACAAAGACCAGGCGACGCGCCGGGAGAAAATTCGAAAACTGCGGTCCCCGGAAGCAGAGGCGTCACCTCGCATTACCGCATCATGGAAAAACTGGACCAGGGCGGAATGGGAATCGTGTATAAGGCGAAGGATTTACGCCTGGAGCGGAATGTCGCGCTGAAATTTCTGCCTGACAGCCTACTGCGCGATGCACCAGCGCTGGAACGGTTTCGCCGGGAAGCGCTAGCCGCTTCGGCGCTGAATCATGCCAACATCTGCACGGTATACGACGTCGGCGAACAGGATGGCCGGCCTTTTTTGGCGATGGAGTTTATCGAAGGTGAATCGCTGCGCCAGCGGATCGATGGAAAGCCTTTAGCGATCGAAGAGATCCTGAATCTGGGCATGCAGATTGCCGATGCGCTGGACGCGGCGCACACCCAGGGCATCATCCATCGAGACGTCAAACCGGCGAACATACTGGTTACCAAACGCGGACATGCAAAAGTGCTGGATTTTGGGCTGGCCAAGCTGGCCAGCAACGGCGGCGAAGATGAAACCACGATGGACCTTGCGCGGCCTGCGGCCGATGCCGGAATTTCGGCTTCTGGCGTCATCTGCGGAACACCTTCCTACATGTCACCTGAACAAATTCGCGGCGACGGTGTGGACAGCCGTGCGGACATATTTTCGATGGGGCTCTTGCTGTATGAAATGGCTACGGGCCAAAGAGCGTTCCCGGGAGTGACTGCCGGCGTAATCATCGAACTAGTTTTCAGCCGCACCCCGACGCCCGTACGCAGCATCAATCCGGAAATTCCGCCAGAGCTTGAAGCCATCATCAACAAGGCCATCGAAAAAGACCGCGAGCAGCGTTACCAGAGTGCTGCTGATGTCCGTGAAGATTTGCAACGGCTGAAGCACGACATAGAAACGGGGCGAATCGTTTCGGCGGCGGTCGAGGCTTTGGCCGAGATGCTACCCGATGAGCGTTATGGCACTACGGGAAACATTGCAAAGGAACTTCCAGCCACACGCGATCGCGATTTGCAGAGGCAAGAAGCACAGACAGGCGCGCAGTCAAGCAATCTTCCAGTGCAGCGAACCGGATTGGTGGGGCGAGAGAAGGAAGTAGCGGCCGCCAAGGAACTGATAATGAGGCCCGGCGTGCGTTTAGTGACGGTCACGGGTCCGGGCGGAATCGGCAAGACCCGGCTGGCGGTGGAGGTAGCAAGTCACCTTGCCGAGGCGTTCGATGGAGGCACTCATTTTGTCCCGCTCGCGCCGCTCAGCGATCCAGGCTCGATCGCCTCGGCAATCGTTCAGAAGCTGGCGATACGAGAAGTAGGGGGCCAGTCACCAGTTGAAATACTGAAAAAACACATGCAGGAATCGTTGCGCGCGCCGATGCTGTTGGTGCTGGACAATTTCGAGCACCTGATGCCGGGTACGGCTACGGTGGCGGACCTAATGGCCACAGGTTCCAACCTTAAATTGCTGATTACCAGCCGCGCAGCGCTGCACGTGTATGGAGAGCATGAATTTCCGGTACCGCCGCTGGAGTTGCCGGATTCGCGGTCACCGAGAACGGTGGAAACGCTGTCGCAGTGCCCTGCGATCGAGCTGTTCTTAGAACGCGCGAAGGCGGCCAAGCCGGATTTTGAACTTAACCGTGACAATGCGATAGCCGTGTCGGAAATCTGCACGCGCCTGGACGGCTTGCCGCTGGCGATCGAGCTGGCGGCGGCGCGGATCAAAGTGCTTTCCCCGGCTTCGATGCTGGCGCGGCTGGCCAGCCGCTTGCAGCTACTGACCGGCGGCGCGCATGATTTGCCGCAGCGCCAGCAAACCCTTCGCGCGGCGATGGACTGGAGCTACGACCTGCTGAACGAGGCGGAGCAAAAGCTTTTCCGGCGACTGTCGATTTTTGTCGGCGGTTGCGATCTGGAAGGCGTGGAAGCAGTGTGCGATACCAAAGGCGACCTGCAGTTGGAACTGCTCGATGGCATGTCGTCAATGGTGGACAAGAGCCTGGTGTGGCGTGCAGAAACGGCGGACGGAGAGTCGCGATTCGCGATGCTGGAAACGATTCGCGACTATGCGCTGGAAAAACTGACGTCTAGCGGAGAGCTGGCCGCCACCAAACGCGCCCATGCCGCTTACTGCCTGGTGCTGGCGGAAGAAGAAGCACCGGAACAGAGCGGCGCGGACTGGCAGGAACGCTTTGCGCTCGAACATAATAATTTCCGGGCGGCTCTGGATTGTTTGATCGAGAGCGGCGAAGCGGAGTGGGGGCTGCGCCTTGGCACGGCGTTATTCAAATTCTGGGAACTGCGGGAATATCTCGCCGAAGGACGAGAAAGTCTAAACCGGTTGCTGAATCTGGCAGGAGCCTCAGCCCCCTCCAAGGCGCGAATGCGAACGCTTTTTGCGGCGGGCGTGCTCGCCGGCGAACAGGGAGACTACTCCGCGGGAGAAGCGTTGATCCGTGAGAGCCAAAACATCGCACGGCAGCTGGGCGATAGCACGGGTGTGGCAGTTTCGTTGAACGCGCTGGCCGTCCTTACTCTCGACCGGGGCAACATCGCATCAGCCAATGCGCTATTTGAAGAGAGCCTGACGCTGTGGAGGGACTTGGGCGACCTGAAAGCGGTCGCCCGGGCCCTGAGTAACCTGGCGAACGTCGTTAAATTGCAGGGAAATTATGATCGGGCACGAGCGCTCTACGGTGAGTGTATTTCGATCTTCCAGGGACTGGGAGATCGGACCTGTGTGGCGTGGTCCATCGACTATCAGGGCGACGTGGCCCGGGAGCAAGGCGATTCCGAAGCGGCGCAGGCCTTGTACGAACGAGGCTTGGCAATCTTTCGGGAACTGGAGGACCGTTGGGGAATCGCAGGCACCCTGGCCGATTTGGGAAGTCTGGCGCGGGAAGAGCGAGATTATCGCAAGGCGCACGCCCTCTATCGGGAAAGTATAAAAATTTTCCAGGAGCTGGGACATAAGCGAGGAATCGCGCGGTTACTGGAGTGTTTCGCTTGCTCTTCGGCGGCGCAGCTCGATGCGACGCGGTCGTTGCGACTGGCTGGTGCGGCCGAGGCGCTGCGGCAAAGTATAGGGGCTCCGCTGACACCGGTGGAACAGGCTCGCCTGGAAGTCAGCCTGGAGCTTGCGCGAGAGCAATTGAGCAAGACTGCTGGTGCAACCGTCTGGGACGATGGAAGAGCGATGCCTTTCGAGAAGGCGGTTGCAGAAGTTCTGATGGGCGAAGAGGCAGAATCCTCCGGATAACCAAGCCCACTGGAGACGCGATACGAAAGGTGTGGTGTTTATTCTGCGGTAGATGGGTCGATGAGCCGGCGGACGGCAGAAACGCGATTGGCCGGAATTCCGACGCGCTTGGCGTGCTCCTGAATGATTGCCTCGTCGGGAGCGAGGTAGACGCAATACACCTTGTCGCCGGTAACGTAGCTATGAAGCCATTGAATTTCCGGGCCAAGGCCCCTCAAGACGCTTACTGACTTTTGGGAAACCTCGCGCAACTGGGCATCGGTCAGACTGCCTGCACCGGGAATCTCGCGCTCAATGACGAACTTGGGCATGATCAGTCTCCTGTCTGGCAGGGATGCTAGCATGCGAGTAGAGCGGCTTCAAGAAGACCGAACCGGAGCCGCCTAAGAAGACCGAAACGGCCAGTTAAAAAAAGGATGAGCGCACCATGGACCTACGATCTCTGCAAAAGCCGCTGAAAGAACAGTATCGCAACGACCCAAGTGCTTCGCGAATCACGCTGCGGGCGAAAGGCGGACAAACGGATGTTCCGATTTCGTGCTCGGTGGATATTGGGCGCGCCGTCTATAGCGCGGAGGCCCACCAAGGGGTAGGCGGCGCTGGTGCTGGTGCGTGTTCGGGTGACCTGTTGCTGGGCGCGCTGGCGGCCTGCGCCCAGATTACGTGTCAGATGGTGGCAGCGGCAATGGGAGTGCCGACCGAGCGAATTGAAGTGGTGGTCGAAGGAGATATGGACCTGCGAGGGACGCTTGGAATCGCCAAAGAGGTTCCGGTCGGATTCGAGGACATTCGGCTGCGCTTTAACGTGGCGGCGCCGGGGGCGACGGCGGAGCAACTCAAGGGGCTGCGGGAAAAAACGGAACAGTATTGCGTCGTCATGCAGACGTTGATGAAGCCGCCGAAGCTGGAAACCGAGTGGACTGAGCAAGGCTGAACTTGGTTTGGTACAGGTAGAATGCGGGCGCACGAAATCTGCTGGGAGGCGGGCTATGAGGATGAGTGCTGGCGGAAGACGGATTGCGGCGTTCGGCGCGGAGGCGATCCTTGCGGCCATGGTTATGCTGTCTGCCACCGCCGGCGGCGCCGGTGCGCAGACGGCGAGTGGGCAAAAGATGGTGGGCCATGATCCGGCGGAGCCTCCCAGCGGGAAGCTGCCGGCAAAGATGGTGTTGCGGCCGGTGGGACGGATTGCGCGGCTGGCGGTGGACGAGAAAGGGATGCGTTCGCTGATATCGGAGCTGGTAGGGTGCGGGACGCGTCTGACGCTTTCGTCGTGGGATGATGGCAAGCGCGGTGCGGGATGCGGGAGGGATCACATCAAGGCGCGGCTGGAAGCGATCAGCAGCTCGACCGGAGGAAAGCTGCAGGTGGTGGTGGATAGGTTTGAAATGACCGCGGAACGAACCGGCGGAAAAGCGGTGCGGCTGGAAAATGTGTACGGAATTCTGCCGGGGACGGACGAAAAGCTTTCCAAGACAGTTTTTATTGTTTCCGGACATTTTGATTCGATGCCGAGTTTCAAAGATATCATGGATCCCAGCAAGGATGCGCCAGGCGCGGATGATGATGCTTCGGGAGTGGCGGTAAGCATGGAGTGCGCGCGGCTGCTGAGCAAGTACGCGCAGACGCACGGAGGATTTCGCAGCACGTTGCTCCTTGCCGCGGTTTCCGGCGAGGAGCAGGGCTTGCTGGGTTCCACCCACTTGGTGGAGTGGATCAAGCAGCAGGGCTATACGGTGGGAGGAATGTTGGACGACGACATTGTGGGTGCGGACATGGCCCCGGGCGGTCCCCACCGGGTCCGCCTGTTTTCCGGCAATGGGGATCTGGACGACGCCGATTCGCCTTCGCGCGAACTGGCCCGGGCCGTCGAGGAAATTGACGGCCGCGCCGGAATACGCATGGTCTTCCGGCAGGATCGTTACGGGCGGGGCGGCGATCATTATCCTTTTTATAAGGCGGGATTGCCTGCAGTACGGTTTACCGAGCCGCTGGAAGATTACAATCACGAACACCAGACGCCGCGAACGGAGAATGGCATTGAGTACGGGGACTACGAAAAATATTTGAACTTTGCGTTTATGGGAAACGTTGCGCTGGATAACGCCGAAGCACTGCGAGAACTGGCGATGGCGCCGGCGCCGCCAACGAAATCGCGTCTGGGCGGCGCAGTGAAGCCCGATGCAACGGTATCGTGGGAAGCTGAAGACGATACCGAACGCGCGGGATTTGAAATTTTATGGCGGGAGACGACTGCGGCGAGGTGGCAGGTTTTTGAGTTTGTGGAGAAGGCGGGAGAGACGGCGCTAGAGAGGGTATCGACCGACAATCATTTTTTTGCGGTACGCGCGGTGGGGAAGAATGGGGCACGGTCGATCGCGGTGCCGACGGAGATGGAACGGCGGCCGCCGCCGGGGCCGACGAAGTAGGCCGAACCAAAGGGCGGCCCGGGCACGGAGAGAGATTCCTCGCTTCGCTCGGAATGACCAACAGCTGGTGCTACCAACGGATGCGGCGAAGGGCAGGAATAACGTCGAAATGATGGTCGCGGCTCAACAGCGGAAGTGCGTGCTGGCGGCAGAGAGCAGCGATCCATAAATCGTTGGTAGCAATTGGCTTTCCGATTCGTAAAACCTCAGCAACCAAATCTGCATAGTGCAAGCTGGTTTCTTGAATGACATCCAATACGGTACAGCTAGCCACAAACGCTTCCAGCCAAAGCTTGTAGCGTTGTTTGTAGCGGGATCTCGCAATGCCGAAGCGGTATTCGCCCAAGGCCACAACCGGAAGGTAAACACGACCCGCCTGCGACAGCACGCTGGCAATCGCCGGATTGTCATCAGCGGCCGAGCAGATGGCGTTAGTATCCAGAATCAACGCCAGACCTCGGGTCAATTTGCTCAAAGGTGGATTCAATGATCTTGTTAATGCGGCGGGTTTCTTTGCGCAAATGTTTCAATTTTCCGAAGTGTTTCATCCAGGGTTTCTGGTCGGAGGACTCGGCTTTCAGTTTTTCCTCGACGGCTTCGATGACAAACTGCCGCAGCGGCACGCCGCGGGCGGCAGGCGCGGGACTTGGCGCGCCGAAAGACGGTGTCGGGAAGGCGGGAGCTGGGCCTCCCGCACCGCAAAAGCCGGGCTACGGCCCAGCACTACGTTAAGAGCGGAAAGCGATTAGTGCTGGGACCAGAAGGCGATCACAGTGACTTTGTCGAGATAAGGGCCGAGGAGCTTGCCGAATTCTTTGTGGGCGGGATGGACGAGGTAGGCGTCGCGGTCCCTGTCGGAAGTGAAGGTTAGAAAAAAGCAGTGGGTGTAGCCCTGAGCGAGATTTTCCGGGCTGACGTTGGTGCCCCATTCGAAGCCTTTGATCAGATCGATTTTTAAAGGCAACGCGCGGAATGCGTCTTCGACCTGCTTGATTTGCTGCGGTGTGGTTCCCTCCTTGAATTTGAACAAGACGACGTGGCGAAGGAGTTTTTCAGCGGGCAGCGGCGGTGTTGAAGACCCGGCGGCGAAGAGTGAAAGAAATACTCCGGCAAACGTTACGAAAAGCATTGTCGCACGCGGAATGGGAATTGGCGAATGCATAGTTCTCGGCTCCTCATTGAATTAAGAAAGTCTGTGGCCGAAGCGTGATCCAGGATAAGCAAAAAGAACCGGTCTGAAGACCGGCCACTACCAATGCAAGAAGGCTACCGTTGGACAGCCCAGGCCATGCCGTCGGGATTGCGGCCGGCGTCGATGTGGGCGGTGACCGCGAGGGTGGGGAGGTCGACCACGGCGACGTAGTTGTCGGGCGTGCAGGCGATGAAGACACGGGAGCCGTCAGGCTGCATCTGAATGCCAGCGGCGCCGTGGCCGACGGGGATACGTTTCACTTCACTGCGAGTGGCGGTGTTGAGGACTACACCGTCGGAGCTGCCGAGCATCGAGACAAAAACCAGTTTGCCGTCGGGAGTGAACTTGAGGCGATTGGCGCTGCGGACGTTGGCGCTGAGGGTTTGCGTCACTTTTTTCTGGGCGAAATCGATGATGGAGATGGTGCCGTCCTGAGCGTTGGCGGTCCAGATTTCTTTGTGGTCGGGGGAGATGTCGAAGCCTTCGTCGCCGTAGCCGACGGAGATGACGGTTTGATTCCAGTCGGTGCGCGCCGCGCCGGGCGGAGGGCCACCAGGGCCAGTGACAGCGAACTTTTCGATTATGCTGACGGTGGCGGAGCTGACATTGGTGGTGACGATGCGCTGCGCGTCGGGCATGACGTAAATCATGTGAGTGCGATTCTGGCCGGTGCCGAAAATCCAATCGATTTTTTTGCTGGCGGGATCGTAGCTGGCAATGGCTTTGGCGGCTTCAGCGGTGAACCAGACTTTGCCGGCGGAGAAATCGAGGCCGTGGGGGCCGCGAAGAGCGCCCAGGTCGATTGAGGCCAGCGCTTTTTGCGCGACGAGATCGATTACCGCCAGGGCGTTGAATGCGCCGGAGCCGTAGTTGGAGACGTAGGCGGTTTTGCCGTCGGAGGAGGCGATGACTTCGTGGGGATCGTCGCCGACGGGAGCTTTGGCGATGAGCTTGAGAGTGGCGGGATCGACGATGGCGAGGGTGCGGTCGTGTTTGGAGAGGACGAGCAGAGATTCGCGGGGAGCGGCTTGCGCGGGAAGAGTTTTTGCGAGTGGAAGAGTTAGAAACGCGACGAGCAAGATTCGAGTGAAGATTTTCGTGGACATGCATAGCCTCAGTCGGGTGGGTTGGCAATACGGCCACAATTTATCACGCAAAGGAAAGAAGAAGAAAAAGATAACGCAAAGGGGCAGAGAGCGCAGAGCAAGCGCGGAACGTCGGTGGCAGGCGGGCCACAACTATATGAAAAGTAAGTCGAACGCAGGGATGGGTGGCGGAAAAAAGGGCGCAGCATGCTGCGCCCCTACCAAAGAGCAAGAGACACTCGCGGCGCTACGGAATAGGGTCGAAGACGACCACGGGCTGGTAGGTACGGGGGACAACCGCTTCGGCGATGGCGATTAATTTTTGCTGCTGGTTGAAAACGCGGAGGCGAGGGGGCTTGGGCTCGCCGCCGTCGAGCTGAGCAGTGGAGCCGGGAGGCGGTTCGTTGCGGCCCGGCTGGAGTTGGGAAAGCATGATGGTGAATTTGGAGCCGTGGCGGACGCGCTTTTCAACAACCGGAAGAACGGTGACGCTGGGAAAATTGGCGAGGAGATGTTCGAGTTTTATGACGCAGGATTCGAATTTGCCGTTGCGGGCGGCTTCGGCCAGTTCTTCGAGTTTAAAGGCTTGATCGAGAGAAAATTCACCGACCGCGTTGCGGGAGATTTCGGTGAGATGCGCGCCCACTCCGAGCTTTTCTCCCATTTCGTGGGCGAGGGAGCGGATGTAGGTGCCGGAGGAACATTCGATGACGAAGCGGGCGATGGGGCCTGCAATTTCGAGAAGGCGGAATTCAAAGACTTCCACGTCGACGGGTTTTAGTTCGACCGGCTGATTTTTTCTGGCGAGTTCGTAGGCGGGGCGGCCGTGAATTTTTTTGGCGGAGAAGGCCGGGGGCATTTGGGAGAAAAGGCCAACGCGTTCGTTGGCGAATTTTTCGAGAGTGGCTTTGTCGAGGACCGGAGGATTGTCAGGACCTTGCGGCTGGCCTTCGGAGTCGTAAGTGTCGGTGGCAAAGCCGAAACGGAAGCCGGCGGTATAGCGTTTGCGGCGGCCGGAATAAAACTGGACGAAGCGAGTGGCGCGGCCGAGGAGCAGAACGAGGACACCGGTGGCGAGAGGATCGAGCGTACCGAGATGGCCGACCTGGCGGAATCCGGCGAGGTGGCGGACGGCGTCCACAATGTCGTGCGAAGTTTTGCCTTGCGGCTTGTCGACGACGAGGGCGCCGTCGAAGGGAGCGGGTTGTGGTTTGCGGGGCAAGGGTTAGTGACTGTTGACTCGTGACTGGTGACTGGTGGCCGGCGGTTGAGAGTCGACAGTCGACAGTTGAAAGTTGAAAGAAAAACGGACTGAAACTACAAGGAGAACTTTCGCGAGAGTCATGTCGTCGGCGGAGAATTCTTTTTCATTTCTTTGAGGAGCTGGTCGATGCGCTCGGTGTACTCCTGGGAGTTGTCGAGGGAGAAGTGGAGATCGGGGACACGGCGAAGCTGGAGGCGCTCGAGAATTTCGTGCCGGATGTAGTTGGCGGCGTGTTCGAGAGCCTTGATGGCGCCTTTTTGTTCGGCTTCAGTGCCGCGTGCGCCGACATAGACGCGGGCGTTGCGGCCGTCGGGCGCGAGGCGGACTTCGTTGACGACGACGGAAATTTCGAGACGCGGGTCCTTGAGTTCGCCGGCCAGCATGGCGTTGATTTCGTGGGCGATTTCCTCGCCGATGCGTTCGCGACGGTGGTTGACGGTAGTCATGGTCGGTCAGTGCAAAATATGAAAATCTTTTGTACAGCATTGCCGCGAGTTGCACAAGTGCGGCGCCAGAGCGCATACAAAAACACCAGAACATAAAAGTATAAGCGATACACTCGTGGTTAGAGAAAGTCGACGGAATGGTCGACGAGGACTGGGCCGAGGATGCGCTGGGCTTCGGCCAGGACGTGTTGCAGTGATTCTTCGACGTGCTGCTCGGCGTTGGACAGGGTGACGATGCCGACAGTGCTGGATTGCCAGACGTCGTGGAAGTCGAGTTCCGCGATGGCGATGTTGAATTTGCGGCGGAGACGATCCTTGAGGCTGCGGAGGATTTGGCGCTTGTCCTTGAGGGAGTGGGCGTCGGGAATTTGCAGTTCGAGGAGTAGCAGACCGACGGGCATGAGGAGAACCGTACAAGGTACAAGAGTACAGAGTACAAGCGTAGCAGCGAGCTAGCAAAATTGTGATTCAAGCTCCCATAGTATGAGGGCGGAACTATTTGCGGGCCGAAGAGCCGGCTTGGGCGGCGGCTTCGGCGCCGGAAAGTTTCTGGACGTTGAAGGCTTCGAGCGCGTCACCGATTTTTACGTCGTTGAAATTGGCAATGCCTACGCCGCATTCAAAGCCGGTGCGTACTTCGCTGGCGTCGTCCTTGAAGCGCTTGAGCGAGCTGAGCTTCGAGGTGTAAATGACTGCGCCATCGCGAACCACGCGAATCTGCGCGTCGCGCTTGAGAATGCCATCCACGACGTAGCAGCCGGCGATGGTGCCAGCGCCTTTGACGCGGAAAGTATTACGAACTTCGGCGCGGCCGAGATAACTCTCCTGGAAGACCGGTTCGAGCAAGCCTTCCATGGCTTTCTTAATTTCGTCGGAAACTTCGTAAATGATGTTGTGGGTGCGGATGTCCACGCCCTCTTGCTG
>WNFM01033679.1_pt1 | contig 36043 bp, 33 predicted proteins | sample 5400271 | NCBI WGS metagenome assembly WNFM01 (sample SAMN13153352, study PRJNA577476) | soil metagenome | isolation source: 60 cm saprolite on Douglas fir-dominated hillslope | place: USA:California | collected 2013-09-17 | reverse complement strand
GTCAGACCTCATTGTGGGGATATGACCTGCGAGCGAGACCGGACCGGCCACCATGTCGCGACACGCTGACCCGAACGACTGGATGTGGGCGCAGGCCTGCGATTTCATCGCGCAGGCCGAGCGCATGCATCGCCAATTCTTCCGCCTCGGGACTTCGGCCGCCGCGCAGGCGTCGTGGGAGCCGCCCGCGGACGTCTTCGAAGATGAGGCCGAGGTGATGATCGTCGTCGCCCTGCCGGGGGTCGCTCCCGATCGTGTGCAGGTCGCCGAGGAAGCGGGAGCCCTCGTCGTTCGCGCCGAGCGGGCGCCGCCTTTCGCGAGCCGGCGCCAGGCCGTGCGCCAGCTGGAGATTCCCTACGGATATTTCGAGCGCCGCATCGCACTTCCGGCGCAAGCGCTCGAGCTCGCCTCGCAGCAGCTCGACCGCGGCTGCCTGGTCCTGCGACTGCTGAAGAAGGGCTAGAGGAGCATGGACGAAATGTCGAACATCCAGCCATACCCGTTGTCCGCCGACGCGGGCGCCAATAGCGAAACGCCCACGGCGCAGGCGGCACCGCACGCCGAGGGCGCGTCGCGCGCGCTCCCGCCCGACGCGATGATCGTGATGCCGGTGCGCAATGTCGTTCTCTTTCCCGGCATCGTAATTCCGCTCGGCATCGGCCGCGAGCGCTCGCGCGCCGCCGTCCAGGAGGCAGTGCGCCTCGAGCGCCCCATCGGCATCCTGCTGCAGAACCAGCCCGAAACCGAGGAACCGGGGCCGGGCGAGCTGCACTGGGTCGGCACCAGCGCGAGCGTGTTGCGCTACATCACCGCGCCCGACGGCTCGCACCATGCGATCTGCAAGGGCCTGCAGCGTTTCCGCGTGCTGCAGTTCCTCGACGGCTGGCCGTTCACGGTCGCGCAGGTGCAGCTCATCGAAGATGCGGCGGCGGTCGACCCCGAAGTCGAGGGCCGTGCGCACGCGTTGAAGCAACGCGCCGCCGAGATCGTGAAGATGATGCCGCAGGTGCCCGACGAGATCTCGAACGCGTTTCTCGCGCTCGAGACGCCGGGCCAGCTCGCCGACTTCATCGCCGGGATGATGGACATCTCGCCGCAGGAAAAGCAGGCCCTGCTCGAGACCTTCGACCTCAAGTCGCGCCTCGACAAGGTGCTCGAGCTCCTCTCCAAGCGCCTCGAGGTCCTCAAGGTGTCGCGCGACATCGAGGAGAGGACGCGCGAATCGATCGGCGAGGCCAATCGCAAGCACCTGCTGCGCGAGCAGATGCGCGCCATCCAGAAGGAGCTGGGCGAGGACGAGGAGGGCGCGGTCGAGGCCGCCGAGCTCGACAAGGCGATCACCGAGGCCGGGATGCCCGCGGAAGTCGAGAAGCACGCGCGCAAGGAATTGAAGCGCCTCGAGCGCATGCCCGAGGCGATGGGCGAGGGCGCGATGATCCGCACCTACCTCGAATGGCTCACCGAGCTGCCGTGGAAGACCGAGCCCGAGCCGCCGATCGACATCGCCGAAGCGCGTCGCACGCTCGATGACGACCACTATGGCCTCGACAAGATCAAGCGGCGAATCCTCGAGTACCTCGCCGTGCGCAAGCTCAACCCGGCGGGACGCTCGCCGATCCTGTGCTTCGTCGGCCCGCCCGGCGTCGGCAAGACCTCGCTCGGCCAGAGCATCGCGCGCTCCACGGGGCGCAAGTTCGCGCGCGTGAGCCTGGGCGGCACGCACGACGAGGCCGAGATCCGCGGGCACCGCCGCACCTACGTCGGCTCGCTGCCGGGCAATATCATCCAGGCGCTGCGCAAGGCAGGCACGCGCAACGTCGTGATGATGCTCGACGAGATCGACAAGCTCGGCGCGGGGGGCTTTCACGGCGACCCGGCCTCGGCGTTGCTCGAAGTCCTCGATCCCGAGCAGAACTCCACGTTCCGCGACAACTACCTCGGCGTGCCTTTCGACCTGTCGCGCGTGATGTTCATCTGCACCGCGAACGTGCTCGACACGATCCCGGGGCCGCTGCGTGACCGCATGGAAGTGATCCAGCTTCCGGGCTACACGGCGCAGGAGAAGCTGCAGATCGCGCGCCGCTACCTGGTGCCGCGCCAGCTCGCCGCGGTCGGCCTCACCCCCGAGCGCGTGGCGATCGACGATGGGTCGTTGATGGCCATCATCGACGACTACACGCGCGAGGCGGGCGTGCGCAACCTCGAGCGCGAGATCGGCAATGTCTTCCGGCACGCCGCGATGCGCGTCGCCGAAGGCGGCGCCGAGGAAGCGCGCATCGATGCGAATTCTCTACAGGCGATCCTCGGGCCGCGCAAGTTCGAGGCCGAGGTCGCGATGCGCGCGTCCGTCCCGGGAGTGGCGACCGGGCTTGCCTGGACGCCGGTGGGAGGCGACATCCTCTTCATCGAGGCCGCACGCATGCCCGGCAACGGCAAGCTGATCCTCACCGGCCAGCTCGGCGACGTCATGAAGGAAAGCGCGCAGGCCGCGCTGTCGCTGGTGAAGGCGCGCTCGCGCAGCCTCGGCGTCGCGGCCGAGACGCTCGACAAGTCCGACATCCACGTGCACGTGCCGGCGGGCGCTACGCCCAAGGACGGGCCGAGCGCCGGCGTGGCGATGTTCGTCGCGCTGTCGTCCTTGCTCACTTCGCGCCCGGTGCGCAGCGATGTCGCCATGACCGGCGAGATCAGCCTGCGCGGGCTGGTGCTGCCCATCGGCGGAGTCAAGGAGAAGGTGCTGGCGGCATTGCGCGCGGGGATCAAGACCGTGATGCTGCCGGAACGCAACCGCCGCGACCTCGACGAGATTCCCGCGGACGTACGCAGCCAGCTGCAGCTCGTGTGGGTGAGCGACGTCGACCAGGCGCTTGCCACGGCCTTGTCGCCCCTTCCAACGGCGGCCGCCGCGTAGCCTGGCGCGGGCGCCCGCGCGAGCGTGCAAGAATGGCGCATGGATGAGGCGCGCGTCACGAAGACCGAGGTCGGGCCGCTCGTCGATCGCATCTATCGCGACGAATCGCGGCGCGTCCTCGCCACGCTGATACGCCTGCTCGGGGACTTCGACATCGCCGAGGAAGCCGTCCACGAGGCGTTCGTGGCCGCGGTCGAGCAGTGGCCGACCGAGGGCGTGCCCGGCAACCCGCGGGCCTGGCTGGTCTCGACCGGGCGCTTCAAGGCGATCGACCGCATTCGCCGGCGCGCGAAGTACGACGTGTCGCTCGAGGACGTCGCGGAGCAGGTCGAGTCGCTCGCCGACAACTCGTCGGCGGACGAGCGCGAAGGCGTCGAGGACGACCGCCTGCGCCTCATCTTCACCTGCTGCCACCCGGCGCTCGCCCAGGATGCGCAGGTCGCGCTCACCCTGCGCGAAGTCTGCGGCCTCAGCACCGAGGAGATCGCGCGCGCGCACCTCACTCCCGCGTCCACGGTGGCCCAGCGCATCGTGCGGGCGAAGGCGAAGATCCGCGACGCGCGCATTCCCTACGAGGTGCCGGGGCGCGGCGAGCTGGGGCAGCGCCTCGAAAGCGTGTTGCGCGTCATCTACCTGGTGTTCAACGAGGGATACCTCGCCTCATCGGGCGAGGCGTTGACGCGCCACGACCTGTCGGGGGAAGCGATCCGGCTGGGGCGCCTGCTGGTCGAGCTGCTTCCCGAGCCCGAGGCGGTCGGGCTGCTCGCGTTGATGCTGCTGCACGAATCGCGCCGCGCCGCGCGGGCCTCGCCCTCGGGCGAGCTGGTCCTGCTCGCCGACCAGGACCGGTCGCTCTGGAACCGTGAGCAGATCGCCGACGCCGTGCGGCTGCTGGAAGCGGCGCTGCGCTCGGGAGGCGCGGGGCCGTACGCGATCCAGGCCGCGATTGCCGCCGTCCATGCGGAAGCGCCGGACGCACCATCGACCGACTGGAACGAGATCGTCGGCCTCTATGGCGTGCTTGGGACGCTCGATCCCTCGCCGGTCGTGGAGCTCAATCGCGCGGTGGCGGTGGCGATGCGCGATGGCCCCGCGGCGGGCCTGGCGCTGGTCGATGCGATCCTCGCCCGCGGCGACCTGGCCGAGTATCACCTGGCCCACGCCGCGCGCGCCGACCTATGTCGCCGCATGGGCAACGCCCCCGAGGCGCGGCGATCCTACGAAAGAGCGCTTGCCCTGACCCAGCAGGCCGCCGAGCGGCGTTTCCTCGAGGGCCGCCTCGCCGAGCTGGCCGGATAAATTGCTTCCGGTGGGGTGTCGAAACGCCCCGGCGCCATTCGACTAGCTGGTGAAAGGACACCCGTCCGATGTGGAACTGGCTAGCAAAAGACTCTTTCGTGGACGCCATGGCGATGCGATATCTCTGCCTGATCTATCTCGACGAGGACCGCCTGGGGCAGATGCCCGGGGCGGAAATGAACGCGCTCAATGCCAGCCACCTCGAGTTCAACGACGGGCTGTTGTCCGTGGGCCAGTTCGTCGAGGCCGAGGCGCTCGAGCCGGCGCGCTCCACGGCGCTGGTGCGCGTGCGCAACGGGCGGGCGTCGGTCACCGACGGCCCCTTCGCCGAGACCAAGGAACAGGTGGCCGGCTTCTATTTCATCGAGGCGCGCGACTTCAACGAGGCGATACGACTTGCCGCCCGTATTCCGGCAGCTTCGCTCGGGGCCGTGGAAGTACGCCCCTGCCGCGACCTCGTGGTCGACGGCGTGGCGCGCAGGGCTTCGCGCAAGGTTCGCTGACTTTTCTTCCACCAACGACTGAGGAGACGACGATGAGATTCATGGTGATGGTCAAGGCCACCAGGGATTCGGAAGCGGGCGTGATGCCCAGCGAGAAGCTGCTCGCGGACATGGGCAAGTTCAACGAGGAGCTCGTCAAGGCGGGGATCATGCTGGCCGGCGAGGGACTGCAGGCGAGCTCCAAGGGAGCGCGCGTGCGTTTTTCCGGATCGAAGCGCACCGTCGTCGACGGCCCGTTCCCCGAGACCAAGGAGCTCGTCGCCGGTTTCTGGATCTGGAAGGTGAAGTCGAAGGAAGAGGCGATCGAGTGGGTCAAGCGCTGTCCCAATCCGATGCCCGGGGATTCGGAGATCGAGATTCGCCAGATCTTCGAGGCCGAGGACTTCGGTGCGGAATTCACGCCCGAGATGCGCGCGGCCGAGGAGAAGATGCGCGCGACGATGGCCGCGAAGAAATGAGCGATCCCGCGGTCGGAGCGCTCCTGCGCCGCATGGCGCATGCCCGCGAGGAATAGGAATGCGCTCTCGATGTTCGAACTGATTGCATCCCCTTTTGCGGATGCGTTCGAACGAAAGGAGCACATCATGAAACGTACCCTGCTGGCCGGCGCGATCGCGGCCATGTCGCTCGCGGCGTTTTCCACCGCCGGGTTCGCGGCTGCAAACCCGAGCGCAGGCCACTCCGCGGCCGGGTCGACGCCGAAAGCCGAAACCACCACGACCCCGTCGACGCAAACCACCGCGATGGCGCCGAGCGCGAAGAGCACGACCACGCCCACGGCGGCAACTCGCGGTCCCGCGAAAACGGGCCAGCCGAACCAGAGCTGCGAGGACACGCCCAACACGCCCGGCAATGCCGCGGCGGCGCCGGGCTCCGCCTTCAACCCGAATGGAACCGCGGGGACCAAGTACGCGGGTCAACAGCCGCAGAACTCGCGCAACAGCGCGAGCGTGTCGCAATACGACGTCGCCTGCGCGCGCCCGTCGAAGTGAGCTCGAGCGGCGCCGGGCGCGAGAAGCGCCTGGTGTCGCTGCCGCCTACTCAGGCGTTGAAGTCGCTCGGCCCCGAGTTGCGCACCAGCTCGACGCCGTCGACCGTCATCTTCCAGGCCGATCTGTCGAGGTGCGGGGGCTTCGATACCACGAAGGTGGTGCTGAAGGGGCCGATGCCGACCACGAAATTGTCGCCGTCGAAGCGCTGGATGGGCGCGTTGACGGTCGTCTTGCCGTGCTCGTGGCGCCGCACGTAGTTCACGAAGCCCTCCTGGGTGATCACGAGCTGCATCTTCTCGGCGCGCCAATCGCCCACATAGGCTGAGCGCGCCTGCGGCACGGGTTCGCCGCACGCGGCCAGGAGCAGGGCGAGGCAGACGGCGGCTGCGCGGACGATTCCCATGCCGATACTCTAGCGCTATCCGAGCAGGACGTTGACGATGGCGTTGCCGATGCCCATCAAGGCCGAGCCGGAGATGAGGCCGGCGCTCCACCCAGGTCTCGTGGCCCCGCGTCCCCGGCTCGCGGTTCTTGCGCGCCATCCACCAGAAGATCATCGCGCCGACCCACATCGCGAGCGTGGACTCCGGCGGCAGGATCACGCCCAGGCCGATAGAGACGGCCGAAAGCGGGAAGCGCCCCTTGGTGACGATCTTCGCGATCTCGATCGCCGCCGCCGCCACCGCCGCGACGATCATCGAGACGATCGCGGAGGTGGGCAGCGCGCTCACGCCCTTGGCGATGATCTCGGCCACGCCCTTCCACTGCATCGCCGCGGGCATCGCGAACTGCTCGGAGACGATGGTCGCCGGGTTGCGCACGCCGTTCGCATCCGGGGGCAGGAACAGCAGGAAGAAGAGCGGCACGCAGAAAACCGCGCCCGACACGATGCCGATCACGTGGCCGACCGCCTGCTGGCGCGGCTTGCCGCCCAGCATGTAGCCGGGCTTGATGTCGGAGAGCAGGTTCGCCGAATTGGAGGCGATCTCGGAGGTCATCGCCGCGGGCAGCAGGTTGCTCGCCGGGTTGGTGCGGTCGATGGCGCCCATGGTGAACTGCGTGATCTTGGCGAGCGACCCGGTGGGGGTCCACGAGGTGAGCGCCATCGAATTGGTGCAGATCACGCTCAGCACGAAGATGAGCGGCAGCGAGATGAAGGCCAGCAGCCACGGGACGTCGAAGAATTCGTGCGTGACCCAGGCGCCGACGTCGGGGCCTTGCGCCTTGTTGCCGCCGCGAAGGTTCTTGAAGGCGCTGGTGAAGATCTCCGGGCGCGCGAGCAGGCTCACGAGGGAACCCACCACCATCATCGTCACGCCCCACCACAGCGACCATTGATTGACGATCTCGGCGCGAGAGATCGGCACCCTGGCGCCCGTGGGCGAGATGCGCTGCACGATGTCGCCGTGGTCGATCATGATCGGCGCGAGGATCACGAAGTTGATGAAGGCACCGAGCAGGCAACTCGTCGCCACCGCGATGCCCATGAGGCCGCCGACCCCGAGCATCGCCGCGTCGAGCGTGAGGCGCAGCCCCAGCTGGCGGATGTCGGTGCCGAGGATGCGCGGCACGTAGGTCGAGGCGGCGTAGTAGTAGCTGTCGACGCGCTCGTGGAGGTACCACGGCTCCTTCATTCCCGCCCACTGGTGCATGCGCAGGATCTTGAACTGCAGGAGCTTCATCCAGCCGTCGCTGATGACGAACTGGTAGAGGGCGGTGCCGAGCGCCGTGTAGCCGAGGAGCTTCGCCTTGTACATGCCGGCGCTTGCGGCACCCGTGTAGAGAGCGTCCAGCACCACGCCCGCGGCGCGTCCCTCCGGGAACGGCAGCTGCTCCTCGTTGATGAAGCGGCGCTTCATCGGGAAGGCGAGCAGCACGCCGATCACCGAGACCACGCACATCCAGACGATCATTTGCCACCACGGGATGATCCGGCCGGTGACCATCATGTAGGCCGAGAGGCCGGCGATCATCGGCGCGATCATGTAGCCCGCTGCCGTGGCGATCGACTGCGTGCAGTTGTTCTCGAGGATGGTGAAATCCTGCGCGAACCCGGCGTGGTTCATGGCGCGGTAGAGCGCGAAGGCGAGGATCACCGAGGTGAGGCCCACGCCGATGTTGATGCCGGTCTTGCCGCCGATGTAGAGCGCGGTGGCCGCGAGCAGCCCCCCGAGCAGGAAGCCGGTGATCGCCGATCGCAGCGTGAGCTGCGGCATGTCGCCGCGATAGACGTTCTCGAACCACCACGTGTCTTTCTGCGCGCGCGTCCAGGTGCGGATCTGCTCTTCGGTGAGGTGCAGGAGGGCCATCGCATGTCCTACCAGTAGTAAATCTGGAGCGACTCGCCTCGCCGCCGGGGCGGGATGTCGGCGAGGACCTGGCGCTGGTCGTGGAAATTCAGCGCGCTGCGCCCGATGAGGTCGTCGATCCCGCTCATCGGGTAGTGCTCCTGGGGTCGCGCGGGCCGCAGCTTTTCTCGCGGGGGAAAGACACCCATTCCAGCGAGGATGCAGTACCACGAGAAGATCGGATAGCCGCGCCCGATCGCCTGGCTTCCGACCTCGCCCGCGATGCTCTCGCCGTTGACCCACATGCTGAAGAGCTGCTTCAGGGGGTCCGAGAGATCCATGTTTGCCGCGTTGGCGCGCCAGTACTCGGTATCGGTGCGCGTGTTGGTCTTGTAGTGGGTGACGATGTAGTCTCGGGTTCCCTCGAAATGGGCGTTGAGACGGTCGTTGAACCGCTCGCGCGCGCGCTCGCCGAGATCGCCCGCCTCGAGGACATCGACGAACGCGGTGACGGTGCGCTGGATGAAGAGCAGGGCCGTCGCTTCGAGCGGCTCGATGAATCCCTGCGAGAGCCCCACGCCGAGGCAGTTGCGGTTCCAGTGCTTGGTCACGCGGCCGGTCTTCATCTTGAGGTGGCGCGCCGGCGTCTCGGAATCGAGCAGCCCGAGGCTTTCGCGCAGCTCGCGCTCCGCCTCGTCCGCGGAGCAGAACGCGGAGCTGTAGACGTAGCCGTTGCCGTAGCGGCTGGTGAGCGGGATCTTCCACGCCCAGCCGTGCCGCATCGCGGTCGCCCAGGTCTGCGACGGGATGGCCTCTTCCATCGGCGTCGGCATCGCGACCGCCGCGTCGTTGAAGAGGTTGTTGGCGAACGGAATGAAAGGGGTCTTGAGGGCCTGCTGGATGAGGAGTCCAGCGAAGCCGGTGCAGTCGATGAAGAAGTCGGCGGCGATGCGTTCGCCATCGCGGGTGACGATCGCGGCGATGTCGCCTTTCTCGTCGAGCGTGGCCTCGGCGACGTGGCAGCTCTTGTACACCACGCCGCGCGCGAGCGCCTTCTTGTGGAGGAATTGCCCGAGCAGCACGGCGTCGAAGTGATAGCCGTACCAGATGTCGAAGGGGAAGCTCGCGACGGGCTTGGGCGCCTTGCGGCCCTCGGCGAGGCGCGCCGAGATGAAGAATCGATCCGGATGCGCATACGCGTCGACGCCGCCCAGCCGCGCCTCGGCATTGCGCACGAACATCGCCATGGTGATGTTGTCGAGCATCGAAGCGAAGGGGTGGAAATAGCTCTCGAAACCCGGGCGAGTGGACCACTTGTCGAAGCCGATGCCGCACTTGTACGTGGCGTTGCATTCCGGCATCCACTCCGCCTCCTCGATGCCGAGGGTGTCGAAGAATCCGCGCAGCCAGGGCGTGGAGCCCTCGCCGACGCCGATGATCGGCACGGCGGGCGATTCGAGCACGGTGATCTCGACCCCCTTGGGAAGCAGCGCGTTGGCGAGGATCATCGCCGCCATCCAGCCGGCCGTCCCACCGCCGACGATGACGAGCTTGCGGATGGCGGCGGGCGCCGTCCCCGCGGCTTCGGCGGCGCCGATCGATCCGGAAGAGCTGAACGATCCGAACGAATACGTAAGGTTGGTCTGCGTGCCGGAGTAGCGGGAGTAGGGGGTCGTCATTGTTGGCGGGCCGCGGTCGCGCATAGAATAGCAACATGCCTGGATCGCAGACCTTCGAAGGCGGCTGCACGTGCCGCGCGGTGCGCTACCGGATGACGAGCGCGCCGATGTACGTCCACTGCTGCCACTGCACCTGGTGCCAGCGCGAAACCGGCGCGTCCTTCGCGCTCAACGCCATGATCGAGGCCGATCGCGTCGTCCTCCTCCAGGGCGAGCCCGAGGTGGTGAACACGCCCTCGAACAGCGGCAAGGGACAGAAGATCGCGCGTTGCCCGACATGCCGCATCGCCCTGTGGAGCAACTACGGCGGCGCCGGCGACCTGGTGCGCTTCGTACGCGTGGGCACGCTCGATGAGGCCGGACGCCTGCCGCCCGACATCCACATCTTCACCTCGACCAAGCAGCCCTGGGTGGTGATCCCGCCAGGCATGCCTTCCGTCCCCGAGTACTACAAGTCGGCGGACTATTGGCCCGCGGAGAGCATCGAACGGCGCAAGGCCATCCTCGGCCGCTAGACCCGTTCCGCACGGACTAGCCCGCGGAACTTCCGGGCGCTGGATTGGGCTCCAACGTGTCACAGCCCCTTCGAGGAGTCGCAATGCCCCGATACGGAAAGAAAGCCCAGAGCAAGGTCAAGCGCGCGATGCACGAGCGCAAGCACGGCACGCTGCGCAGCGGCCGCTCGGGCAAGAAGGTCACGAGCCGCAAGCAGGCGATTGCCATCGGCCTCTCGGAAGCGCGCCGCGCGGGCGGCAAGGTGCCGAAGAAAGGCGCATCGGCTTCGCGCCGCAAGAAATAGGCACTTCGGCCGATCGGGCTAGAATCGGCCGCATGGCGAAGAGGAAGAGGCTCACGTACTACGAAGTCCTGGGCGTGCCCCGCGATGCGCGCAACACCGACATCGGGCGCGCCTACAAGCGCCTCAAGGCCGAGATCACCCGCGAGACCGCGGCGCCCGACCCGGACCGCGAATCCCTCGTCGAAGAGTCCTACGCGACCCTCTTCGACCTCGACCGCCGCGCGGCCTACGACCAGACGCTCGTCGTCCCCGACCGCCAGCGGCGCATGAGCGGCGGCATCTACGCCGTGGGCGCCATCGTCGCGCTCGGCGCGATCGGCTATGGCATCTACCTCTACACGCTGCCCAAGAAAATGCCGCCGCCCGTGGGGCGCAACCCGCAGGACATCCTCTACGCCGCTTCCCTCGCCGTGGGGCGCGTCGAAAGCATCGACATGGGCGGGCAGGCCACGCCGATCGGGCTCGCCTTCGCCGTCGACGAGGACGTCATGCTCACGGCGTGCAAGGGCATCCAGCCGGGGGCGATCCTGCGCGTGAGCCTGCCGCCGCGCACCGTCCCGGCCCAGGTGATGACCGCCGACGAGGAGCGCGGGCTGTGCAAGCTCTCCGCCAAGGGCGTGGGAAGCAAGCCCCTGCCGATCGTCACCGGCGCGCCGAGAGTCGGCGAGAAGGTCTATGCCACGCGCGTGAACAGCATCGGGCAGGTCGCCCTCACCGAGGGCAAGGTGAAGCAGGTCCACCCCGAGCCGAAGGGCCGGCAGATCGAGGCGTCGATGGAGATTCCGGCCGGCGGGGGCGGCGGCCCATTGCTCGATTCCGAAGGGCGCGTCGTCGGCATCACGATGGTCGCGGCCGCCGACGGGCAGGTGCGCCACGTCGAGATTCCCAAGGCGTGGATCGACGACCTGCCGCTCTATCGTCCTGCGGAAATACCGGCCGCGCCACCGCGGGCAGCGGCGGCGGAGCCAGCCTCGCCGTTGGACCCCGAGCATTCGCGACGCCCGAAATCGCTCGAGAACGTGCCGCCCGAGCGCATCGAGAAACTCGAGAAGGCGTTCCGGCCTCCGCCCACGGTTCCCGACGACCTCGGAAAGTAGTTTTCAGAGTCAAGGAACGGGAAAGTAGTTTTCAGAGTCAAGGAACGCTAAAAGGCAAATTCCCTAGCGCACCGTCACGCGCTCGCCCTCGAAGGCGACGCTGCGTCCGCCGACGTCGACCTTCCATCCGTCGGCGAGGCGCGCCGCCGACGCCGCGGGATCGCGCGACGTGCAGTCGGACCCCAGGCGCATGAGGGCCACGAACTCGGCATGCTCCGAGGGCGTGGTCGCGACGAATGCGCCGTGCCACTGGTTGGGCATTCGCTGGCCGCGCGGCGCCGACGTGAATCGGTCTTGCTGGCGGAACGCGACCTCGGGGCCGGCGATCAGCTCGACGCACATCTGCGCGGCGCCGTTGCGCAGCGCCACCTTGCGCTCGGACATCTTCGCCATGCGCTCGAGGGCGTGGACATTCCATTCCCACCTGCGCGCGCTCGCCGAGGCGAGCCTGTCGTACACCACGATGACGTCGGGCCGCAGGTAGGCGATCGAGCGTTGCGCCCGCTCGAGGGCTCCGTTGTACGCCGGCTCCGCGCGCCCCACGGCGTAGTCGAAGTCGCGATGGCTCGCGAACGCGACGATCTTTCCCGAATAGCTCATCTCGTTGATGGCCTGGCCCTGCCCACCGTCGAAGGTTACGGCGTTGGCCGCGCGGGTCTGCTTGTACCAATCCTTCCAGTGCGCCGTTCCGTAATCGTCGTAGTAGCCCGAGGCGATCGCGAGCCGCCGGCCGCGGAAGTTGACGATGAAGGAATTCTGGTCGGCGTGGCTGTGGTTGAACGATCCGAAGGGGCTGCTCTTGAAGTAGATCGAGGCGCGCGCCGGATCCGCGAGGTCGCTGTGCATCGCGACCCAGCCGACCGACGCGAATAGCGCGCCGTTCGGCGTGCCGGCGGGGAAGGCGGCGTCCAGGCTCGGCTCCCGCGGCGCGAGCAGCAGCTCGAGGCGTGTGCCGTCCTCCTTGTTCATCTGGTTCGCGTACCAGCTCGCGAGCGGACTGGGGGCGAAACGCGCGTAGGCCTTGCCGATGCGCGACCACAACTCCGGGCTATACATCTCTTGCCCGTCGCCGAAGCCTCCGGCAGGCGCGCCGGGGGGCACGAAGTACGCCATGAAGCGTCCGAGGTTGCGCACCCACTCCTTCCTGGCGAGGTCGACCCCGAGCGAATTGCGGAATACGTACCAGGCGACGAGGTTGGACCCCGTGTCCCAGAACATCTGCTCGGTGCCGTTGCCGAAGCCGCCATCGCCCCATCCCCACGGGCTCGTCCACGCCACGGCCATCGGCACGGCTTCCTTCACCCAGTCGTCCGCCTCCGGGATCTCGCCCGCCATCAAGGCGCCGATCGCGGCGGTGAGGGTGAGGGTGAGATTGCCGTGCGAGTTGTACGGGTAGGCCGAGATGAAGACCTTGAGGTCGTTGAACATCGGCAGCGTGCGCGCGCGAATCGCCGCGCGGATCGCCGCCTTGTCGGCTTCGCTGAGGTAGTCGTGCATCCAGTCGTAGCCGAGCGCGAGCGTCCAGGCCACGGTGCGGCTCGCCATGTCGTTGTTGGAGTAAGCGATCGGACCGCTGGTGCTCCAGCGCGCTTGCGCGAGCAGGCGGCGGGCGCCTTCGGCGCCGTACTTCGTGCGCCGCGTTCCGGCCCAGGCGAAAGCGGCGGCGAGCGTGCGCTTCTGCTCGGTGACCGTATCGTCGTAGTTCGATCCCTTCGACGAGGACACCGGTTCGGGCTGGACCGGGCGGTCGATCGCGTCGTCGACGTCCTTCAGCAGCTCCGAAAAATTGCGCGAACGCTCCTCCTTGAGCGCTGCGAGCGTGCTGCCGTCCTGCGCCCAGCTTCGCGGCCGGGGGACCGCCCGCGCACGCGTAAGGAGGGCGCCGGTCGCCGGGACGACGAAGGCGATGCTGTCGGCGGCGATCGTGAAGCGGCGCCACTCGCTCGCCTCGTTCTGCGCGCCGGCGACCTTGAGATGCCAGGCGTACTCGCCCGGCGGCAACACCTCGTCCCAGAGCAGCCAGTTGTTCGGCGTGGAGCGGCTCTCGACGCGGCCGTCGGCGAGCTTGAGAACCACCGAGTAGCGGTTTTGTCCCTCGACAGGCGGCCAGGTGAATTCGGGAGGGCTCTGCACGACCGGGGCGCAATCCACCGGCCGAACGGGCGCGAGCGTGGGATCCGCGCGGATCATGAAATCCTTGTGAACGCCGCAGTCCGCGCCATGGGCATTCGGAAGCAGGATCGCGAAAATGAGCGGTAACAATCGGGGATGGGCGCGCATGGTCCCACTACGGACCCCAAAGACCGGCCAAGATTCAAGGCCCTCTCAACGAAGGTAATATTGCTCCGGCATGAAATACAAGGACTACTACGCGGCCCTCGGCGTGCAGCGCGATGCGAGCGCCGACGAGATCAAGAAGGCGTATCGCAAGCTCGCGCAGAAGCACCATCCGGACGTCTCCAGGGAGAAGGGCGCCGAGGAGAAATTCAAGGAGATCGCCGAGGCCTACCAGACGCTCAAGGATGCGGAAAAGCGCGCCGCGTACGACCAGCTCGGATCCACCTACCAGCCCGGCCAGGAATTCCGCCCGCCGCCGGATTGGGAAAAGCAGTTCGGCGAGGGGCGCTTCGAGGGCGGCCAATTCTCCTTCGACGACCTGGACCTCTCGGAGCTGTTCGAAAGCCTCTCGCGCGGACGGCGCGGCCAGCAGAACCGCGCGAACATCCCGATTCCCGGGGAAGACTACGAGGTCACCGTCCACCTTTCGCTCGAGGACGCCTACCGCGGCACCCAGGTCGATCTCGGCTTGCAGGTGCCGGAGTACGACGACCAGGGACGCGTGAGGCACGTGCCCAGGACGATCAAGGCGCGCATCCCGAAGGGCGCGACCGACGGGCAGCGATTGCGCCTGCGCGGGCAGGGCGGCAAGGCAATGCGCGGCGGACGCGACGGCGACCTCTACCTCAACATCGTCCTGCACCCGCACAGCCTCTTTCGCCCGAGCGGCCACGACCTCTACTTCGACCTGCCGCTCGCGCCCTGGGAGGCCGCGCTCGGCGCGACGGTCGAGGTGCCGACGCTCGCCGGAGCGGTCGACCTCAAGGTGCCGCCGGGAACCGCGGCTGGCCGGAAGCTGCGCCTGGGCAAGAAGGGGTTGCCGCGGCCCGAAGGCGGCGAAGGCGACCTCTACGCCATCATCCAGATCGTCAACCCCACGGTCATCAACGAGCGCGAGCGCGAGCTCTTCGGCGAGCTCGCGCGCGCCTCGACCTTCAATCCCCGCGGCCATTTCACCGAGGTGAAAACGCATGGCTCCTGACGCCCCGGAAACGCTCTGGCTGCACGCGCAGAGCCAAGTCACGATCGTCGACCTGTCGCAATGCTCGGGCCTGACAGAAGAGCGCTTGCACGAGCTGGTCGAGCTGGGCGCGCTGTCACCTGAACGGCAAGACGCCGCCCAGTGGCGCTTCAGCGCCGAGTGCATCGCCCGCGTGCGCACCGCGGCGCGCCTGTCCGACGACCTCGAACTCGATACCCCATCCCTCGCACTGGTGCTCTCGTTCCTCGAGCGCATCGCCAACCTCGAAGAAGAAATCCGCCACCTCCATGCCCAGCTTCCGACTCCTCGCCGCTAGCGTTCTCGCCGTCCTCGCCTCCGCCCTTGCCTGCGCGCAGTCGCCGGCATCGGATCCCTCCGCGCAGCTCAAGGCGCTGCTCGACGAGGACCTCGATGCGTCGCTGCGCCGCAATCCATTCCAGGCGACCGCGCGGGGGATCCCCGGCTACGACGACCTCCTGCCCGACTATTCGCGCTCAGGCCTCGAACGCGAGCACGAACGCGAGCGGCGCACGCTCGAGCGCCTGGGCGCGATCGACGCCACGAAGCTGCGCGGCCAGGAGCATGTCTCCTATGAGCTGCTCGAGGACAAGCTGCGCCGCGCCGTCGAGGGACAGCGCTATCGCGACGCCGAGTCGCTGGCGCTCTCCACGCTCGGCGGCGTGCAGAGCATGATGCCGCGCGCGGCGCAGGTGTTTCCCTTCCGCACCGCCGCGAACTATCGCGACTACGTGAAGCGCATCGAGGGCATGCCCAAGGCGGTCGACGACCTGATCGAGCGGCTTCGCGGCGGCATCAAGTCCGGGTGGATGAGCCCCAAGCCGGTGCTCGACCGCGTGATCGCGGCGATCGACGCCCATCTCGTCGAAGATGCCGCCAATAGCCCGCTGATGCAGCCCTTCAAGCGCGTCCCCGCCGCGGTCACCGCGGATGAGCGCGAGAAGCTCGCCAGCGCGACGCGGCGTGCCATCGCGGAGGACTACCAGCCGGCGCTGCGCAAGCTCAAGGCCTTCATCGATGCCGAATACCGGCCGAAGGCGCCCGACGAAGCGGGCCTCGGGGCTTTTCCCGGCGGCGAGGCGTACTACGAATACCTCATCCGCTCGCGCATCATTCCCGGCTACACCGCGAAAGAGATCCACGAATACGGGCTCGCCGAGGTGAAGCGCCTGCGCGCGGAGATCGGCGCGATCGCCAAGGAAGTGGGTTTCGCCGGCACCACCGATGAGTTCATCCACTACGTGCGCACGGATCCGAAGTTCTACTTCAAGTCGACGGAGGAAGTCCTCGCGGCCTACCGCGCGATGGCGGCGCGAGTCGACCCGCAGCTGCCGAAGCTCTTCCACCACGTGCCGCGCATGCCTTACGCGGTGCGCGCCATGACGCCGGCCGAGGCCGCGAGCAGCACCGCTGCCAACTACCAGATCGGCTCGCTGGTGCTCGGAACCAGCGGCTACTTCACCCTCGACGCGGCCGACTACTCGCACCAGCCGATGTGGGAGGTCGAGACGCTGTTCCTGCATGAGGCGGTTCCAGGCCATCACATGCAGAGTGCGCGCGCCGCCGAGGTCGAGGGCCTGCCGCCCTGGCGCACCGTTGGCGGCGGCTACAACGTCGCCTATGGCGAAGGCTGGGCCCTCTATGCCGAGACGCTCGGCTACGCGTTGGGGTTCTACCGCGATCCCTACCAGCGCTACGGCCACCTGCAGGCGGAGCTCTTCCGCGCCGCGCGCCTGGTGGTCGACACCGGCATCCACGCCTTCAAGTGGCGGCGCGAGCGCGCCATCGCGTTCATGGGGCACGAGGGAGCGACCGAGGAGAAGTTCGCCGTGAGCGAAGTCGACCGCTACTTCTCCAATCCCTCGCAGGCGCTCGGCTACAAGCTGGGGCTGCGCAGGATCGTCGAGCTGCGCCGGCGCGCCGAGGCGGCGCTCGGGGCCCGCTTCGACGTGCGCGATTTCCACGCCGTCGCGATCGACAACGGCCCGATGCCGATCCCGGTGCTCGAAAAGCTCGTCGATGAATGGATCGCGGGCGCTCCTCCACGATAGTCCGGCGCGGGCGCGGCGATGGCCTGATTGCGCCCGCTCGCGACGAGGAGCAGCAACAGGAGGAAGGCGGCGGCGATCAGGCGCAGTTCGAATCTCATGCCGCCACCTTATCCCTGAAGTAGGGCGAAGCACGTCCTATATATACAGTAAAGTCTCGCTATGCCTCATCCCACCACCCGCGTCCTCGCGGTGCTCGAGCTGCTGCAGTCCCATGGCCAGATCGGCGGCGCGGAGCTGGCGCGTCGCGTCGAGGTCGACCGGCGCACGCTGCGCCGCTACATCGCGATGCTCGAGGAGATGGGCATCCCGATCACCACCGAGCAGGGACGCTACGGTGGCTATCGGCTGGTCCCCGGCTACAAGCTGCCGCCGATGATGTTCACCGACGAGGAGGCCCAGGCGCTGTCGCTCGGTCTCATCGCCGCGCGCGGCTTGGGGCTGGCCGACGCGGCGCCGGCCATCGAGAGCGTGCAGGCCAAGCTCGACCGCGTTCTGCCGAGCGCTCCGAAGCGCACCGTCGCGGCTCTGCGCGAGAGCGTCGCCTTGCAGACCGGCGGGGCGCGGACCAACGCCGATGCGAGGCTGCTGCGCGTGTTGAGCGAATCGGCCCAGGCGCGGCGCACGGCGGCGCTGCGTTATCGCGCCGCGGACGGCACGCTTACCTCGCGGGAGTTCGACGTCTACGGCAACGTCTTTCGCACCGGGCGCTGGTATGTCGTCGGGCATTGCCACCTGCGCTCCGGCCTGAGGACGCTGCGCCTCGATCGCGTCGCGCACGCGGAGGTAACCGGCCGCGCGTTCGTGCGCCCCGACGGCTTCGATGCGCTCGCGTACCTTTCGCGTGCGATGGCGACGCTGCCGCGCGGCACGCCCACCGAGGTGTTCCTGCAGACCGACCTTGCGAGCGCCCGGCACGAGATCGTCGATGCGCTCGGGCTGCCGGAGGAATGCGCGGGCGGCGTCATGCTGCGCGGTTCCGTGGACGAGCTCGACTGGTACGCGCGCGAGCTGATGCGCCTGCCGTTTCCCTTCGAGGTGCACGCGCCCGCGGCGCTGCGCGCGACGCTCGTGCGGCTCGCCGCGAAGATCGCCGAGCGCTGCCGGGAATCGGCGATAATGCCTCGATGAGCGCGACGATCGAATGCCGGCCGAACGGGCCGTACGTGGTGAAGGGCGAAGCCGCCCTGGCGAACTCGAAAGGCGAGGCGATCGCGGCGGAGGAAGTCATCTTCCTGTGCCGGTGCGGGGGCTCGGCCAACAAGCCGTTCTGCGACGGCACCCACAAGAAGAATGGCTTTTCCGGTGCTCGGGTCTCCGATGGCGGCAACGACCTTGTCCGCTCGTATTCGACCGCGCGCATCGTCATCCACGACAACCGCTCGCTGTGCTCGCACGTGGGCTACTGCACCGACGGGCTGCCCGCGGTCTTCCGCGACGACGCCTCGCCGTGGATCGAGGCGAACGGCGCGAGCGCCGAGGCGATCCTCGAGACCGTTCGCAAATGCCCCTCGGGCGCGCTGAGCTGCGAGATCGACGGCGCTCCGGCGCCGGAGCTCGTGCGGCCTTCCGCGATCACCGTCAGCAAGGACGGCCCCTACGTGGTGACGGGAAGCGTCGCGCTCGTCGATGCGCGCTGGGGGGAGGGCGCCTCGCGCGAGCACTACACGTTGTGCCGTTGCGGCGCATCGAAGAACAAGCCCTTCTGCGACGGCTCCCATTGGGACGCTCGCTTCACCGACGACAGGAATTGAGGTCCCCCATGCACGAGACCTGCGCGATCGCCGCGCTATCCCTGCTGTTGAGCCTCGCGGCCGGCGCGGCGGCGCCTGCGCAGCCCCCCGAATTCCGCCTGGGCGACGCGGTCGAGCCGCTCGCCTACCAGGCGCGCCTCGTGATCGACCCGGCGCGCGACGACTTCGAGGGACGCATCGAGATCTCCCTCAACGTCCGGCGCCCGCAGGCGGTGCTGTGGCTCAACGCGACCGACCTCGCCATCGTCTCGGCGGACTTCGAGAAGGACGGGCAGCGCGTCGAGCTCGCTACGGTCAAGGGCGGCGAGGACTTCATCGGCTTCGCGGGCGCCGAGCCGCTGCCAGTGGGCGAGGCGACGCTCGTGGTGCGCTATCGCGGCAAGATCGATTCGCTCGCGACCGAGGGAATCTTCCGCCAGAAGGAGGGCGCCGACTGGTACGTGGTGTCGCAGTTCGAGGCGATCAGCGCGCGGCGCGCCTGGCCTTGCTTCGACGAGCCCGGCTGGAAGACGCCGTGGCAGCTCACCCTCGATGTGCCTGAGGGGCTGGTCGCGGTCAGCAACACGCCCATCGTCGACGAGAAGGCGCTCGACGCGGGGCGCAAGCGCGTGACCTTCCAACGCACCGCGCCGCTGCCGACCTATCTCATTGCGCTCGGCGTGGGGCCCTTCGACGTGGTCGACGGCGGCGTCGCCGGGAAGAAGCGCACGGCGTTGCGCTACTTCGTGCCGCGGGGGCGCGCCGCCGAGGCGCGTTACGCGAAGGAAGTCACGCCGCGCCTGGTCGAGTTGCTCGAGGACTACTTCGGCATCCCCTATCCGTTCGAGAAGCTCGACAGCGTCGTCATCCCCACGACCGTCGGCTTCGGCGCGATGGAAAACGTGGGCATGATCACCTACGCGAGCTCGCTGCTGCAGGCCAAGCCCCACGAGGAGACCGATGAGTTCCGGCGCCGCTACGCGGGCGTCGCCGCGCACGAGATCGCGCACCAGTGGTTCGGCGACCTCGTCACGCTTGCGTGGTGGGACGACACCTGGTTGAACGAGGCCTTCGCGAGCTGGCTGGGCGAAATGACGGTCTACCGGTTCGATCCTGCATGGGACGATGGGCTGCAACGCGCGCTCTCACGCGGGCGCGCCATCGCGCTCGATCGCCTCGCGACCACGCGGCGCGTGCACAACCCGGTGCGCACGAAGGGCGACATCTGGGGCGCATTCGACTCCATTACCTACCAGAAGGGCTCGCAGGTCCTCGCGATGTTCGAGAAGGCCATGACCCCCGCGATCTTCCGCGACGGCGTGCATCGCTTCCTCGAGGCCCATGCATTCGGCAACGCCACGGCGAAGGACTTCGCCGCGTCGCTGGCGCAGGCCGGGGGCGGGCCGGAGCTGATCGAAGCCTTCGAGGCGTTCATCGGGCAGCCCGGGGTTCCGCTGCTCGACGTTGCGCTCGATTGCAAGGGCGCGCCGGCCCTGGTCGTATCCCAATCGCGCTTCAAGCCGACGGGCTCGAAGATCGCCGCCGAAGAGCGCTGGTCCACGCCCGCATGCTTCCGCTATGGCCGCGAGGGCAAGCTCGGCACGGTCTGCGGCAACGTCGCCGCTTCGACCAGGTTGCCCCTCGAGGGCTCTCCCTGCCCTGACTGGGTGCTCGGCAACGCGAGCGGGAGCGGCTACTACGTGGCGCGCTACGCGAAGCCCGCTCGCGACCGGATCGATGCGCACGCCGCGGCGCTGCCCGCGCCCGAGGTGACCGCGATGGTGAACGACACCGCCCTCATGGTCGATTCCGGGCTGATGCCAGTCGACGAGTTGCTCGCCAGCGCCGAGCGCTACGCGTCCCACCCGTCGCCGGTCGTGCGCCAGCGCGTGGCCCGCATGCTGCGCGAGCTGCGCCTCGACTGGCTGGACGAGGCGCGCCGCGCGCGTTTCGAGCGGATCATGGCGCGGCAAATCGTCCCCGGCGCAATCAAGCTGGGCTGGGTCGAGAAGGCGGGGGACGACCGCGCGACCCGCGAGCTGCGCGTGATGCTCGTGCCGCTCGCCGCCGATCGCGGCCGCTCGCAGGAGCTGCGCGCGGAAGCCTCGGCGCTCGCCGCCCACTGGCTCGAGCGCCGCGATTCCGTTCCGGAAGCGGTCGTGAACGACGTCCTCGCCATCGCCGCCGATTTCGCCGACCCGGCGGCCTTCGCGCGCCTCGAGGGCGAAGCGCTCGAGGCGAAGGAGCGTCGCGACCGCCAGCGGCTGCGCAAGGCGCTGGTCGTCGCACGCGACCCGAAGCTGCGGGCCCAGGCGCTCGCGCTGACGCTCGATGCGCGCATCGACGGCCGCGACGCCCTTGCGATGATGGAAGCCGCACTCGTCGACGACGACAGCCGCGAAGCGGCCTTCGCGTTCGTGCGCGAGCATTTCGACGCGTCCGAGGCCGGGCGCTTGTGCAGCGCGTCGGACCTGGCCGCGTTCCAGTCGTTCTTCAAGGAGCGCGCGGCGAAGTTCAACGGTGGCCCGCGCCGCTACGGCCAGGCGCTCGAGCGCATCGAGCTCTGCGTCGCCGCCCGGCCTTCGTAATCCTACTTGCGTGGGCGCGGGCGGGGCTCGGGGGCCTTCGCGGGCGCTGCCTCGGGCGCGCGCGAGCGCATCTCGCCGATCCAGCCGACCGGAATCGCGAAGTGCCTCCCTGCGCCGACCGGATTGGGTGCGGTGGCAATCGCGAGCACGCGACCGAAGGGATCGACGACCGGTCCGCCGCTCGCCTGCGGCGGAATGGGAATGGAGATCTCGATGAGCTTGCCCTTCGGCGTGGCGACCAGGTTCAACACGGTTCCGGCTGCGAAGATGAGGTCTCCGGACTCGGTCGAGCCGAGCGCGTAGACGGTGTCGCCGGCCCTGGGCTCGGAGCCGAGCCTGGCGGGCTTGCGCCCCGAGTCGATGGCGACCTTGCACAAGTCGAGGTCCTGGTCGGCGAGCGTCACGCGTACCGGCACCAACGCGGCGCCATTGTTGACCACCAGCTGGGCGCCCGCGCGAATCCCGTGGCAGGTCGTGATGAGGGTCTTCTCGTCGATGGCGACCGACAGGCCCACTGGCGTGGTGCGCCCGCCCACGTCGAGGTTCTCGAGGTAGCCGAGGGAATCCGTGATCGCGGCGAGGACTTCCTTCGGCGTCCCCGGCTTCGCGGGCGGCGGCGGGCGCAGCACGAAGTAGATCGCGATGGCGGCGGCCACGGCGGCCACGCCGATCCCGATCGGCTTCCACGGCAATGGCGTTGGCTCCGAAGTCCCGAGGAAGCTCTCGCTGCGCAGCGACCGGTCGTAGGCCGTGCGCCGCGCGGGATCGGAGAGCACCTCGCGCGCTTCGCGCAGGAGCGCCACGCGACGCGGATCCTGGGCCTCCTTCTGCTTGCGCAGCTCCGCGACCCGGTTCTGGTAGGCCTTCTCGATATCCCCCGGGGGAGCGTTATTGGGGAGCTCGAGAATGTCGTAGAGTGTTTCCTTCTGTCCGTACATGGGTCCATTATGAATCGCCTTGGCCTTTGGCGCGCGGCCGCGTGCGTCGCGTGCGCGCTCGGCGCGCAGGCGCAGTCGGCGCCCCCGAAGACGCTCGCCGAGCTCCTCGCCGCCTCGCCGGCGGGTGACTGGCGCCGCCTGGACCCGCAGCGCGTGCTCTACATGGAGCTCGCCTCCGGCCGGGTGGTGATCGAGCTCGCGCCCGACTTCGCGCCGCGGCACGTCGACAACATCCGGATCCTCGCGCGCGCCGGCTATTTCGATGGCCTGGCGATCGTGCGCGCGCAGGACAACTACGTGGCGCAGTGGGCCGACCCCGAGGAGAAGAAGCGCACCTTGGGGGAGGCGAAGCAGACGCTCGCTCCCGAGTTTTCGCGCCTGATCGCGGGCTCGCCCGCGTTCACGCTGCTCCCCGATCGCGACACCTACGCGCCGCAGGCCGGCTTTGCCGCGGGCTTTCCCGTTGCCCGCGATCCCGGCAGCGGTCGCGCGTGGCTGGTGCATTGCTACGCCATGGTCGGGGCGGGACGCGACAACGCCGCCGATTCGGGCAACGGCTCCGAGCTCTATGCCGTGATCGGCAATGCGCCGCGGCTCCTCGATCGCAACGTGACGCTGGTCGGACGCGTCGTGCAGGGCATCGAGCTGTTGTCGGCGCTGCGCCGCGGGACTGGGGCGCTGGGCTTCTACGAACGCGCGGAGGAGCGCACCGCGATCCGCGAAGTGCGCCTCGGCGCCGACCTGCCTGCCGACCGGAGCGTCGACCTCGAAGCCCTGCGCACCGACAGCGCCACCTTCCACCAATTGGTCGAGATGCGCCGCTTCCGCCGCGACGACTGGTACAAGGAGCCCGCCGGGCACGTGGACGTCTGCAACGTGCCGCTGCCCGTGCGCGCGGCGAAGAGCGCGGCCGCGCGCTGACGCCGATGAGCCCCGAATCGCGCCGCGACCTGCTCATCGGCGGCCCCGTCGTCTTCGTGGGCGTGCTGCTGCTCTCGTTCGCCTTCTTCGGCGACGACGACGGCTTCCGGGCGCCGCGCTGGCTGGTCGGCCTCATCTCCATCGGCTGCATCCTGGCGGGCGCCGTCCCCCTGCGCAGCCTGCTCGATCCCGACGGCAGGCCGTCGACGCGGCTGGGCGCACTCGCCGCGACGACCGTCTTCATCGTGATCGCCCTCGTTTCGGCCTGGGTCATGGTCGCGGTGGGCCCCGAGGGCACTTCGGTCACCTTCGATGTTCCCTTGCCCCTGTCCGACAACGCCGAGCACTGGCTCAAGGCGATCCTCTTTTACGGCCTGCTCGGCATCGTCGTCTCGCTGTGCCTCGTCGGCGCCGTCGCGACGTACCGAATCGCGCTTCCACCACCGGGACGCACGGCGAAGGTCGCGTTCGTGGCGTTGCTGATCGGGTTCGCGGGATGGATCGCGATCGAATATCGGCGCGAGGCGCACGCGCCGCGCGCCCCCGTGGTGCATTTGTCGTTCGACCGGCGCTTCCCGACGGACAACTACCCGGCGCACGCCATCGGCCGCGAGCTCCTTGCCCTCCCGGGGCGCAAGGGCACGGGACTCTTCCTCGGCGGCAACGGCGATTTCCTCGACGTCGACATCCCCGGAAGCCATGACACCGCCAGCGGCCTGTCGCTCTCCTTCTGGATGAAGCGCGAGAACTGGCTCAACCCATACGTGAAGGGCTCGCGCATGCAGACGGTCGCGGTGATCGAGCTCGAGCGCGAGCGCCACGGGCGTCCCGAGGTGTTGCAGGCGATGTTCTACCTCCACGTGGCGCTCCCGCGCGAGCGTGCCGGGGAAACGGTGAAGGCGGCCGAGGAGTACAGCTTCCGTCCGCGGGGACGCATCGCCGACGTCGAGCTGGCGGCGCCTCGCGCGCTCATGATTCCCGCCGGGCGCTGGGTCCATGTCGCGCTCGTGTACGACCGTTTCGTCATCGACCGCTTGCGCCTCTACCTCGACGGCAAGCTGGTCGCGCGCGCGGCGCCGTGGGGATCGGGCCTCGGCTATGCGGACTTGCGCACCATGCGCATCGGCACTTGGTCGGAGCGCAACGGCGCCTATCGCGGCATGATCGACGAGGTGAAGGTGTATGCTCGCGCGCTTTCGGACGAAGAAATCGCCGCGGACGCGGCCATCGAAGGCCAATGAAGAAGAATTGGCTAGCGCTGGTCGCCGTCGTCGCACTCCTCGGCCCGGTCCAACTCGCCCGCGCCCAGTCGTTCCCCGGCAAGCCGGTGCACATCGTCAATCCGTATGCGGCGGGCGGAAGCGGGGACATCGTTGCGCGCATCCTCGCCGACAGCCTCGCCGACCAGTGGGGCGTCCCGGTCGTGGTCGAGCATCGTCCAGGCGCGGGGGGGCTCGTAGGAACGCTGCACGTCCAGCGATCGCCCGGCGACGGCTATACGCTGCTCCTCGCCTCGCCCAGCTTCGTGATGAGCCCCATGTTGCGCCCGGAGGCGCGCTACGACCCGGCGCGGGACTTCGTGGCCGTGGCACGCGTCGCGACCTCGCCGCTGGTGGTCGCGGTGAACGAATCATCCGAGGCGCGCACGCTCAAGGATCTCCTCGACCTCGCGCGCAAGGCGCCCGGCCGCCTCACGTATGCCGCGGTCGGTCCGGGCGCGATGCCGCATCTCGTGGGCGAGATGGTGCGCCTCGACGCGAAGGTCGATTGGGTCTACGTGCCTTACCAGGGCGGGGCGCCGGCGGTGAGCGCGGTGCTCGGCGGCCACGTCTCGGCGGTGGTCGCGAACTACGCCGAATTGCAGCCGTTCATCGCCACCGGGAAGGTGCGCGCGCTCGCCGTCGGCTCGCCCGAGCGGCTCGACGCCCTGCCGCGAGTCCCGACCCTGGCCGAGCGCGGCCACGACGCGATCGAGGGCACGATCTGGTTCGGCCTGGTGGCCCCCGGGGGAACGCCTCGCGAGGTGATCCAGCGCATCGCCGCCACCGTGCGGCGCGCGCTCGAGTCGCCCGCGGTCCACGACAAGCTCCTCGAGCACGGACTCCTGCCGGTGGAGAACTCCCCCGAGGAGTTCGCCGCGTTCCTCGGCACGCAGGGTCCGCGTTTCGAGAAGGTGATCCGGCGAGCCGGGATCAAAGTCGACTGAGGGACGCGGCGCAAACGCGCGCGCGCAAGCGCTGTCGAACCGCGCACGCCTGTACAATTCGCGGCTCTATGAAAAAAACCTTCCCCATCCCGGTGCGCGTCAAGTATTCGTGCCAGAAGTGCCCCGCCTACTGCTGCACCTACACCGACATCGAGGTGACGTCGCGCGACATCGCGCGGCTGGCACGCCACTTCGGCGTGGACTACGAGCAGGCGGAAAAACGCTACACCCGCTACGACGCGAAGAAGAAGGCGCCGATGCTGCGCCATCGAAAGGACCGGATCTTCGACTCGGCGTGCGCCTTCCTCGACCAGGAGAAGCGCAGCTGCACGGTGTATGACGCGCGCCCCGGCGTATGCCGTGGCTATCCCGACGGCCCGCGCTGCGGCTACTACGACTTCCTAGCCTTCGAGCGCGAGCAGCAAGGCGACGATTCCTACAACGCCGTCACCTAGCGGCTAGCGGTCCCGGACCAGCTTTGCCTGCGGCGCGCCGGAGGTTCCCAGCAGGTAGAAGGTGTAGACGCTGCCGGCGCCAATCTCCACCTGCGGCACCGTGACGATCGCCGTCGCGCCGCCTGGCGCGGCGAACGTGACCGTATAGGCCGTCTGCGCGGCAACACTGCCCGGGGCGATCTGGTAGTAGCCCGAGGTGGTGCCGTACGCGATCCCGGCCGTCTGGCTGGCGAAGTTCACCAGCACATCGACGGAGGGCGCGCCCACCAGCAGGTTCGCGAAGCGCACCCGCGCGGCACCGGGATTCGGCACGGAGTTGTCGTCGGTGAATGTCGTGAGCTGCACCTGGTTCAAGGGATTCAGCGCCACGAGGGTGTAATCCTTCGCCGGATCCAGCGCGCGGGTGAGCGTCGCGAGCGCCGTCCCCGGAACGGTGGCCGCCTCGACCTGCAGGGTGCGCGCCCCGGCGGTCGTGAGGACGTAGCTCGAGCTCCCCGCGAACGACACGCTCGAGAACAGGGTCGAGCCGCCGTTCTTGAATATGAGGTTGGGCGAGCCGGGCACGGCATTCACCACCTTCACGCGCGCCGAGGGATTGGGGATGAAAACCGCCGAGTCGTCGCCGGGCGGGGTCATGAGCGTGGCGCTCACCAGCTGTCCCCCGGTCGCCGGAATTACCGCCACGGTGAGCTTGGTGCCCTCGTTGAGCACCTGCGTGGGCGACCGGAAGATGATGTCCTTGCTCCCGGCTGTGGTGAAGATGACCTGGTAGCCGCCCGCGGTGACCTCGGTGTAGTCGGTGACTGCGCTGTACGGGATGCCGGAGATCGTCGGCGCCACGCTCGAGATGTCGCCCGAGGAGAGGTAGAGGTCGACCGCCGCGTCATTGGGCGCGAGGCCCATCGCGCGCACCTTGAAGCGCCCCGACGAGGGCGCGGTGGTGTCGTCGAGCAGCAGCTGCAGCTGCACCGCGGCCCGCGGGCCGAAGGCGATCAGCGTTGTGTTGAGGCCGTTGCCGAAGGTGATCGACTTCTCGGCGAGCACGCTCTGCACCGTCGAGGAGCGGACCTTCACGTCGCGCGGGCCGGCGGTGAATTCCGAATAGGCGGACGCCGACCCCAGCGCGAGCGCCGATACCTTGACGTCGTCGGCGACGAGGAAATCGAGCGGCTCGGCGTCGGCCACGGCATTGAGCGAGCGCATGTCCGTGGAGTTCTGGTTGTGGCCGGAGTTGTGGCATGCCCCGGCCAGCAACAACGCGGCCAGAGCGGCCGCGACCCGCCATTTGCGCAGCTGCATCGAACCCACGCTAGCGATCGCGCACCAGCTTCACCTGCGGCGCCGACGCGGTGCCGAGCAGGTAGAAGGTGTAGACGTTGCCGGCATCGACCTGCACCGGCGACAGGGTCGCGATCGACTGGACCCCGCCAGGCGTCGCGAAGGTGATGGTGTAGTCGGTCGCGGCGGCGAGCTGGTAGTAGGCCGAGGCGGTTCCGAAGCCGATTCCGGTCGCCTGGCTGGCGAAGTTCACCAGCGCGTCCACCGACGTCGAATCCACCATCGCGTTGGCGAAGCGCAGGCGCACGAAACCGGAATTGGGAATCGTGTTGTCGTCGGCAAGGGAGACGAGCCGCACCTGCGCGAGCTTGTTGACCGCCACCACGGTGTAATCCTTGGCCGCGTCCAGCGTGGTGGACAACGACGTGAGCGTGGCGCCGGGCACGTTGGAGGCTTCCAGCTGGAAGGTGCGCGCGCCGGCGTTGGTGACGACGTAGCTCGAGCTCGCCGCGAACGGCACGCTCGAGAGCAACGTGGCGCCGTTCGCCTTGAAGGTGAGGGCGGTCGAATCCGGCACGGCGTTGACGGCCTTCACTCGCGCCGAAGGGTTGGTGAGGAACACCGCGCCCGAGGTGGGCGCTGGCGAGAGGATCATCACGTTCACGAGCTTGCCGCCGCTTGCCGGGAAGAGCGCGATCGTGGGCGAGGTTCCGGCGGTGAACGACTGGCTGGCGGACTGGAACAGGATGTCCTTGGTCCCGCTCGACGTCACCACGATGGTGAAGGTGCCCGCGTTGAGCTGCGTGAACGTGGTCGCGGTGCCCAGGGTGACGGATGTGATGGTCGGTGCGACGGCCGAAATGTCGCCGGTGGCGAGATAGATGTCGACTGCGCCCACGTCGGCCGACAAGCCCAGGGCGCGGATCTGGAACTGCCCCGATGGCGGGGTGGTGGCGATGTCGTCGGACAGCAGCAGCGTGTTGATCGAGGCGCGCTTGCCGTAGGCGATCAGGGTGTTGTTGGTGCCGTTGCTGAAGGTGATCGTCCTTTCGACTAGGATGCTCTGCGAGGTCGACGACCGGATCTTGACGTCCCGGGCCCCGCTGTCGTAACTGGCGTAGGCCGATGCGCTCCCCATCGCGATGCCCGTCGACTTGGCGCTGTCGTCGACGAGGACGTCGAGCGGCTCCGCATCGACCACGGCATTGAGGAACCGGACGCTCGTTGAGCTCGAGCTCCCGCTCTTGTGGCAGCCGGAAACCAGCACCAGCGTGGCCAATGCGGCCGCCGCCCACCATTTGCGCTGCATGAAGCCCTCTCCTTCGAGTGTTTGGAATTTGTCGGGATGCTAAGGATAAAGCACCCGGTCCCCCAAGGGGGTGGCATTGCAACAGAACGGCCCCGAGGGGCCGGTCTGCAAAGATTCCTTACAATTCCCCCCGATGATAACGCACCGACGTGCGCGAACATAACGATCCATGGCGAAACACATCCTCGTCGTCGACGACGACCAGGAAATCCGCACGCTGCTCGCGGAGTACCTGGAACGCAACGGCTTCCGCGTGTCGTCGCTTCCCGACGGGCGCGAGCTCGCCCGCGTCCTCGAGGAGCGGGCGGTCGACCTGCTGGTCCTCGATCTCATGCTTCCCGGCACCGACGGGCTGGCGCTGTGCCGCGACCTGCGCACGCGCAGCCGCCTGCCGGTGTTGATTCTCTCGGCGCGTGGCGAGGACGTCGACCGCATCGTCGGCCTGGAGATGGGCGCCGACGACTACCTCGCCAAGCCCTTCCATCCGCGCGAGCTGCTCGCGCGCATCCGCGCGATCCTCAACCGTACCGAGCACTTCGAGCCGCTCGCGGCCGTGGTCGAGTACCGCTTCGAGGGATACCGCCTCGACATGATCCGACGCGTGCTGGTGCGCTCCGACGGCGCGCGCGTGTCGCTCTCCGGCTCGGAGTTCGAGCTCCTGGCGATCTTCCTCGCCCGGCCCAACCGCGTGCTCTCGCGCGATCTCCTGGTCGACCTCACCCAGGGGCGAGAAGCCCCGGCGTACGACCGCAGCATCGACGTGCGCGTGAGCCGCCTACGCCAGGCGCTCGCCGATACGCGCGAGCCAAGGCTACTGCAGACGGTCTACGGCGAGGGCTACGTCCTCACCGCGAGCGTCGAACCGGTGAGCGAGGCCGCGCAGGGCAGGTCGATGGCTCTCTGATGGCCGAGGCGGCGCCGGGTCGCGGATTGCCGCGCACGCTCGCCGGACGCGTGCTCCTCATCATCATCGCGGGCCTGGTGGTGGCGCACGTCTCCAGCTTCATCCTGTTCGAGGTCGAGCGCGGCCGCTCGCTCGAGCGTTTCTCGGCAAGCGAGCTCGCTGCGCGCATCGTCGATGGCGCGCGCATCTCACCGGCCGCGGCGCAGGCGCCGCCCGCGGCGCGTGCCCCCGGCGCGCCGCGTCCGCGTCCGCGCCTGCGCTGGCAGGATGTCGAATCCCTTGGCGATCCGCCGGCGGGGGGCGAGCCGGTGCCGGGCGTCTTCGCGGCCGAGTTGCGCCGCTCGCTTGCCGAAACGCTCGGTTCCGACCCGGTCGCCTGGCTCGCATTGCGCGAGGTCCAGCGTCCCGAGCGTCCGGCATCGGAAGGCGCCTCGGGCGGCGGCGAGCGCCCGCGCAACCCGGTGTTCGAGCGCAGCGCGAAGATCGTCACGGTTGCCTTGCGGCTGCCGACGGGCCGACAGGCGATGGTCGAGGCGCCGCTTTTCCTGCCCACGCACCAGGTCCCCACCGAAGCGTGGATCAGCGTCGCCTTGATCTTCGTCGTCACGACGCTTTTTTCAATCTGGGCAGTGCGCATCGCCGTGCGCCCGCTGCGCATGCTTGCCGACGCGGCCGAACGCCTGAGCCGCAACATCGACGAGCCCCCCTTGCCGGAGAAGGGCGCGGTCGAGATCCGCGCGGCTACGAGGGCGTTCAATCGAATGCAGGACCGGTTGCGGCGCCACGTGCACGGGCGGGCGATTGCCTTCGCGGCGATGTCGCACGACATTCGCACGCCGCTCACGCGCATGCGCCTGCGGCTCGAATCCCTGGGCGAGGAGGCGCGCGACAAGCTCGCGGGCGACGTGGGCGAGATCGAGGCGATCGCGAAGTCCGCTCTCGACGTGACCCGCGGCCTGTCGCACGAGGAGTCCGTGGTCCCGGTGGAGCTGCGGGGCCTGGTCGCGCGCCTCATTCAGGACTATTCGGCCCTCGGCCACCACGTCGCGGTGAGTGGCGTGGCCGCGCCGGTCGACGCGCGTCCCGCTGCGTTGCGACGCGCGATCGGCAACCTGATCGACAACGCCCTCAAGTACGGCAAGCAGGTCGAGGTGGTGATCGAGGATGCGCGCGAGCACGCGAGCGTCAGTGTCTGCGATCGCGGTCCGGGGATCCCGCCCGAGCACCTGCCGAAGGTGGTCAATCCCTTCTATCGCGTCGAATCGTCACGCAACCGCGGGACGGGAGGCACGGGACTCGGCCTCGCGATCGCCAAGGACATCGCCGAGGGCCACGGCGGCGAGCTGCTGATCGAGAACCGCGACGGCGGGGGTCTTCGCGCGACGCTGCGCCTGCCGCGCTGAGCGCGCCTCGCGCTACTTGCCGCGCCGCGCCTGGATCGCCTCGATCTCGTCCATGATCCGGTTCATGCGCGCCACGATCGCCTGGTACGGCGCGGGCGTCGCGAGATCCACGCCGGCGGCTTTCACCAGCTCGTACGGGTAGTCCGATCCGCCCGAGGAGAGGAGCTTCAGGTAGCGCTCGCGCGCGCCGGGCTCGCCCTTGAGGACCGATTCGGCGAAGAGCGAGCTCGCCGCGATCGACGTGGCGTACTGGAAGACGTAGAAGGCGTTGTAGAAATGCGGGATGTAGGCCCATTCGATGGTGTAGAGGTCGTCGATCTTCACCACGCCCTCCTTGTCGCCGTGGTAGCGGCGCAGGATGTCGCCGTAGATCTGCGTGAGCTTGGCCCCCGTGAGCGCCTCGCTCCGGTCCACGCGCGCATGCACCTCGCGCTCGAACTCGGCGAACATGGCCTGGCGGAAGAAGGTTCCGCGCAGGCCCTCGAGCGCCGAGCCGAGATAGAGCAGGCGCTCGTCGTCGCCCTTCGCGCCCTTGAGCACGTGGTCGAGCAACAGCGCCTCGTTGAAGGTCGATGCGATCTCGGCCACGAAGATGGCGTAGCCCGCGCTCACGAAGGGCTGGGCGCGGTTCGACAGATACGAATGCATCGCGTGGCCCCACTCGTGCGCCAGGGTGCTCACCGATTCGTAGTTGTCGGTGTAGTTCATCAAGATGTAGGGATGCACCTCGTACGCGGCGCCCGCCATGTGGGCGCCGGATTGCTTGCGCGGACGCGGATAGGCGTCCATCCAGCGATCGCGCAGTCCCCCGGTCATCGCCTCGCCATACGGTAGCCCAAGGGGCTTCACGGCCTCGAGCATCATCCGTTTGCCCTGGTCGATCGGGAATTTCGCGTCGCCCGACACCAGCGGCGGATAGATGTCGTAATAGCGCATCTGCTGCACGCCCAGCATCTTCGCCCGCAGCCGGAAGTAGCGGTGCAGCGTCGGCAGGTTGGCGTTGGTCTGCGCGATGAGGGTGTCGTAGACGGCGACTGGAACATGGTTGCGGTCGAGAGCGCGCGCGATCGAGTCGGGAAAGTTGCGGACCTTGGCGTAGGCGGCGTCCTTCTTGAGGCTCTCGTAGAAAGTCACGCCGAAGGTGCGCTCGTATTCCTTCCATTTGCCCCAGAAGGCGTCGAACACCTTGTGGCGGTCCTCGCGGTCAGGCACTTCGCGGTAGTGGGTATAGGCGGCCTGGTCGAGCTTCACCTCCTTGCCGTCGGCAAGCTTCACGCTCGGCCACGGGAGGTCGGCGTTCGACAGGATCTGGTAGGTCGACCCGGCCGCGGCGGTGGCCAGCCCGAAGGTCGCGATGAGCGCCTCGCCCTTCTCGTCGAGCGTGTGCGGGGCCGTGCGCAGAACATCGTCGAGGGCATGACGGTAGATCGCCGCCGCGGGCTCCTGCGCCAGGAGCTGGGCGATGCGCGCCTCACCAAGCCGCAGGACCTCGGGATTGACGAAGGCGCTCGCCTCGCTGATCTTCGTGCCCAGCACGCGCGCGCGCTGGCTCAGCTCCAGGCTTGGCGCGGCTCCCGTGTCCTCGGCCAACTGCTCTCCCGCGTACACGAACATCCGCGCGAAGCGCTTGGTGAAGTCGGACTGCATGTCGAAGCATTCGCGCAGGCGCCGGGCTGAATCGCCGAGGTGGCCGCGGCACGCGGCGAATTGCCCGAGCTGCGCCTCGAGCTTCGCGGCGTCGTCCGTCCAGGCCTGCGCCGAAGGGTAAAGGTCGGTGAGGTTCCATCGGTCCTCGGGGCGCTCGGCGGCGAGGGCCGACGCGGCGAAGGCGAGGGTAACAATCGGATACAAGAGAGTCGTCTTCATGGCATTCCCCGTCAGGTTCACGACAGCGTTGGATGCGAGGATGGATTCACGACCGCGGCCGTTTTCCTCCCCGGCTGGGTCGGCGGCCCGGAGCGTCCATCCCTCGCCCGGGCCGCTTTTTTTCGAGCGCCATTGTACTGGGTAGGCGCCCTCCCACGCCCGGCGGGGTTGGTGTCCTACATCAATGCGCCGTCGCCTCCCGGAGACTCATAGCGCATTCGTGGGATGGACGAAATGAACATTGCAACCACTCAAAGGCTCGCCCAGGCACGCTCGGAGCGCGAGATCGTGCGCATCGTGCGCGACTACGTGAGCGAATGGACGCCGGAGGATCTTTCGAAACTGCCGTCGCCGTGCCGGCCTCCGAAGATCAACGACGGCATCGACATCTGCGGCTTCGCCTACCTGCTCGCCAAGGCGCGTTTCGCCGCCGAAGGCGACGACGTCGAGGCGCGGCTGGTCCAGCTCGAGGCCTTCTTCGCCCAGGCGTGCGCGCGCGTGGCGCAGGTCCTGGCGCTCGACGAGGCGACCCGCAGCGGCGAGGAAACGCTGAGCGAGTAGTGCCGCGCTGGTAACCTGCCGTGGTTTCCCCAGCCACGGCTAACCGATGGGAGCCTCATCCGCGCGCGCGCGCCGCGTTGCGCACGCCTTCTACGACCGCGACACGATCCTCGTCGCGAGGCAGCTCCTCGGCATGCACCTGGTGCACGTCGTGGCGGGCGTCGAGCGCGTCGGGCGCATCGTCGAAACGGAAGCCTACCTCGGGCCGCACGACCTCGCGGCGCACTCGGCGCGCGGCCTCACCGAGCGCACGCGGGTGATGTTCGGGCCGCCGGGTCACGCCTACGTCTACATGATCTACGGCATGCACTGGTGCATGAACGTGGTGACGCAGGCCGAAGGAAAGGCGAGCGCGGTGCTGCTGCGCGCGGTCGAGCCGGTGCGAAACGTCGAGGGGCGCACGCAGGGCCCGGCGCTGCTGTGCAAGGCGATGGGCATCGACCGCCGGCAGAACGGCCACGACCTCGTGAGCGACGACCTGTTCATCGCCGAGGCCGAAGGACCGCCGCCTGCGCGAATCGCGCGCCGCGCGCGGGTCGGCGTCGACTACGCCGGCCATTGGGCGCGGCGCCTGCTGCGCTTTTATGTCTCGGGCAACGCCTTCGTCTCGCGGAAGTGAGAGAATCCGCGCCATGATCCGCACCGCCTTCCTTCTCGCGGGCCTTGCACTCGCCGCTTGCGCCATGCCAACGACCTTTCCCGATTCGCTCCGCACCGAGTTCGCGCCCACGGGCACGCTGCGGGCCGCCGTCAACTACGGCAACATCGTCATCGCCCAGAAGGATCCCGCGGGCGGCGACCCGCGCGGGGTCGGCCCGGATCTCGCGCGCGAGATGGCGCGCCGCCTCGGGGTGCCGATCGCCTACGTGACCTACGACAACGCGGGTAAGGTCGCCGACGCCGTCAAGCAGGGCGCGTGGGACATCGCCTTCCTCGCCGTGGATCCGGAGCGCGCCAACGAGATCGCGTTCTCGGCACCGTACGTGCAGATCGAGGGAACGTACATGGTGCGCAACGCTTCGCCGTTGCGGCGGATCGAGGACTTCGATCGCGAGGCGGTGACGATCGCGGTCGGGCTCAAGACCGCCTACGACCTCTACCTCACGCGCCACATCAAGCACGCCCGCCTGGTGCGATCGGCCACCTCGCAGGAGGCCATCGACGAGTTCGTCGCCGGCAAAGCCGATGCCGCCGCCGGCGTGAAGAACACCTTGATGGCCAACGCCGAGCGCAATTCCGACCTGAGGGTGATCGAGGGCAACTTCATGGTCATCGGCCAGGCGTCGGGCGTGCCGCGCGCTCGCGAGGCATCGGCGCGCTACCTGCGCGAATTCATCGAGGAGGCCAAGGCCTCCGGTTTCGTCGCGCGCGCGTTGCAGAAGAGCGGCGTTGCCGACGCCACGGTGGCTCCGCCCGCCGGGAAATAGCGCGGCCCCGAATTCACTTCGGCAGGTTGGCCTCGATCAGGGCGCGGGAGATGGACTGGTGGGGTGGCAGCTCGGGCAGGGTGTCGCCCGGGCCGAACCAATGCGCCTCGGCAATCTCCGCAGGATCGGGAACGATTTCGCCGCCGGCATGCTCCGCGGTGAATGCGATCATCAGCGAGCCCGGGAAGGGCCACGACTGGCTCGCGAAGTAACGCAGGTCGGTCACCTCGATGCCAACCTCCTCGCGCACCTCGCGGTGCACCGCTTCCTCGACCGACTCGCCCGGCTCGAGGAAGCCGGCGAGCGCGCTCATGCGCCCGCCGGGGGCGACGGCGACGTTGCGCGCGAGCATGATCGCGGGGCCCTTGCGCACCAGCACCATCATCGCCGGGGCGATGCGCGGATAGGCGACGTTGCCGCAGGCGGCGCACTTCATCGCGCGCTCGCCGTCGGCCTTCGACATCTTCGCGCCGCACGCGCCGCAATAGCGGTGCGTTCGCGCCCAGTCGGCGATCTGGAAAGCGCGCCCGGCGACGGCGAGCATCGTATCGTCGTAGCGCCCGAAGAGCGATCGCAGTCCCCTGAACGCATGGCCAGGCGGTGCCTGCGCCTCGGCCGGGACCCACGCGGCGCAGCAGTATTCGCCGTCGAGCAATCCCACCGGCAGGACGTTTTCTGCGGGGATGTCGAGCGCCTTGAGCGCCGCGGCATCGGGCAGGGCGAGGTCGGCTTCGCGCACCAGGATCTGGTTGCCGCGGAATGCGAAGGTGCGCGGCCGATCGTGTGCCACCGGCGCGAGCAACGACGAAAACGTGGGAGGGGTGACGAGCAACGTGCGTTTCTGGGAGGGTCCAGGCGCGATTCTACCCGCGCGTGGCGCCGAACTCGCGTCGGGCCCTGCGGTCCCAAGCGCACCATCCACGCGCGAGGTATTCCATGAACAACAAGATCGCCTTCAGCCTCTTCACCGCGGTCCTTGCGGCCGCCGGCGCCGCCCGTGCCGACTACAAAGTGGACATGAGCTCGGTGGACGCCAAGGGAGTCGGCGCATCGATCGGCTCGATCCGAGTCTCCGCCGCACCGGGCCGCGGAGTCGTGTTCACGCCCCAGTTGAAGGGATTGGCTCCGGGAAAACACGGCTTCCATGTGCACGAGGTGGGCAACTGCGACGCGGCGGAGAAGGATGGCAAGATGTCGCCCGCCGAAATGGCCAAGGGACACTACGACCCCGCGAAGACCGGCAAGCACCTCGGCCCCGAAGGGGAAGGACACAAGGGCGACCTGCCGGCGCTCGAGGTAGCGGCCGACGGCACGGCCACGAAAGCGGTGACCGCCGAGCACCTGGCGCTCAAGGAGCTCGTGGGCAGGTCTCTCATGATTCACGAAGGCGGCGACAACTTCGCCGACCAGCCGAAGCCGCTCGGCGGCGGCGGCACCCGAATCGCCTGCGGAGTATTCCCGCTCCAGTAGTGCCTTCGCGGCGCGGCGTCGCAGCCGGGGT